>Ga0310123_10002015_pt1 | contig 16399 bp, 11 predicted proteins | sample CB6_AW_1057_MG_FD_203505 | JGI IMG/M metagenome (GOLD analysis project Ga0310123, IMG submission 203505) | Marine microbial communities from Western Arctic Ocean, Canada - CB6_AW_1057 | ecosystem: Environmental > Aquatic > Marine > Oceanic | place: Canada: Western Arctic Ocean | collected... | reverse complement strand
TAGGCCCGCCATTACTTCGTTGCGCTTGCTCGCCGTGCTCAACGTACTGTCCGAGTACGCCTCCGCTCGTCAAGCGGCGCGCGCCTCGTACTGACGCGCCTCTCACGCACTTCGTCTCGCCACGTGGTAAGAAATGCAGGCTAGGCGAGCATGGAAATCCTCTCGTCTCGTCTTACTCGGATGGGTTTCCTGTCGCCGGCAGAAACTCCGGCCTCTGGCTCTTACTGAATCGTGCTTGCCCCTTGCACTCCGAAATCGTCGCGAATGATGTTGCGGTTGATGTGGCGGTCCAGGTTGATCACGTAGGTCTCGGCGGCCCCCAGCAAGATCGGAGAGTGCGTCGCGGCGATGATTCGAAATTTCTTTTGCTCGGCCAGTTCTTGCAGCATCTTCAGGATTCGCCGTTGATTGGACTGCGACAGAGCCATTTCCGGCTCGTCGAGAAGAAGCACCGTACCATCGGGCAGGGCAGGGAAGGTGTTGCTGAAAAGAGACAACATCACCTGACCGTGGCTCGCTGTCTCGATGAACTCCTTCATCTGGGGGTTGCCTTCGTAGAGTTCCGGCTGCGTACGGGGGTTGTGCTGCTCGGCGTCAAACAGCAGCACTTTGCCGGTGGCGTCGTCGCCGACCTTGTTTAGCTTATAAGCGTAGCCGTCTAGCTCCTCGCCTCGAAGTGCGTAGTAGATCGAGTGCAGCAGGGTCGATTTGCCGGAGCCATTTTCTCCTTCCAGCATGATCAGCGAGTGGGAAAGATCGACCACCATCGGCAGGTGAAAATTCAAATTGATAAATATGGGGTGCGAGAGTATTTTTAGGTGCATGGTGACGGGAACTTCCGGCAGAGAAGCGATGCTCGTACTGCTCAGAATAACAGAATGCTGGTTGATGAAATCGAGCCTTACAAAGCACCCAAGCCGCTTGCGATAGGCTGAGTAGGCCGAATCGCGACTTTGAACCTCAGCGTTCGCTGCTTCCCAATGAGGGCCGGCCGCCACTGTTCAATGTCGGCCCGGCAGGGGCGGCCCTCACCTGGATGCTAACGCGCTTGTCGAAATTCAGGAGGGGTTTCTTTTTCTTCTTCTCGGTTCCCGGTAAATCGGGAGGATTCTCGAGCAGCAAGATTCCGCCTTTCCCAGCCTCAAAAACTTCGAACGGTTTACGGTTGATCTTCACCCGATAGGCCTGAGCGTTGCCGAGTCCGGCGATGAATATACGCTTACCGTCCGGCACTTTGACCTTGAATGACAGAGGGAGGCTGCCAAATACTACCGCTGTTTCGGGAAACACCAGCGGGGCCTGTTTGGCCTCCCGAGGAATGATGTGCCGCCCGCCGTCGGCGTAGACCTGAAACTCGCCGTCTATGTAGCCGGCCCAGATATCATCGTCTTGCCAGCCGGCACGGACGAAAAGCCTTCCGCGCAGTTTATCTTGGGAGAACACAGGCGCTGAAAAAAAACTCAACCCCGGAAGGTAAGGGTTGACCCATAAAAATTCATAGACCGCCCCAAGCGGAGTAGTCAAGCCGTAGGCATCATGCCGCAACCACCCTTGCAGAAAGCGGTAATCGTCCCAGCCGGTTTCGTAGCCGACGAGCAGCATTTCCGCGATGCGCCGGAGCGAGCTTTCCCGGGCGACATCCAGTTCCATGCTGCTGCCCACGGCTGGCCGGCGGAAAAGCCCCTCTTCGGTTTGGAGAGGTTCGGGATAGTATTGCAGCATCAAGTGGCGCGGCAGCGGCCTGAAAACCTCCGAGGCGTCGCGCCAGAGATCGCGCTCCAGGTTGTGACGGATCACGTGGCAGATCTCCATCACGGCGATCTGCTCGAAGCCCTGGTCCAACAGTTCGCCACGCAGCAGCGCCGGCAGGATTTCTGTTTTCCAGTGTTGTTCGAAGAAAGTTTCCAGGGCGGGTTCGGACCCCAGCCAGTCTCCCGCGGCGGCCACCGCGGCGAGCACCGCGCTGCGAACGCCATCGATTCCAGGATTCGCGGATGAAAGAATGCTCTCGGCTCCCCTGCCTAACGCTTCGGCGGCAGCGCGCTTCTCGGTGTCGCTGAAGAGCGCATAGCACCAGTCCAGAACAATCGCGCCGAGCCGCAAATCTTCGGCGTTCTGGAAACCGTTGAAAGAGCTGGCCAGCTCCAATACCCATGACTTGGCTTGATTGCCGGCTTCTTCGTCAGCCGTGACTTGAAACAGGACCGCTCGCACCAGCGGCTCTTCGGGAAACGCGGCGTCGTCTTCGATTAGCTTGTTGAGTTGGCGCCAGCGCATGGACTGCCGCTCAACGTCCTTGCGCAAACGATTCAGTTGGCGCGGTTGCAGGAGCAGGCGCGGGTGGTGTTCGTAAATCCGGAAGTCTGCCTGCGCCCACGCGCTAACCGGCAGCAGAACAATCAGAGCTAGCAGGTATCGGTCCATCGTCGAGATAGCGGTTCACTTACGTCCGACCGTCAGATTAGCAAATCTCTCGGCCCCTCTATCGTCTTTCGATCCGCCGTGTGTGGTTCTGTCTGAAATCCGCAAATCGCAAAATCTGGCGCTAGCCCGCATTTCTCACCACCTGACAGCCGAAGCACGCGATAGGCCCGCCATTACTTCGTTGCGCTTGCTCGCCGTGCTCAACGTACTGTCTGAGTACGCGTCGTTGATTCAGTGGGGGTCGTCAAGCGGCGCGCGCCTCGTACTGACGCGCCTCTTACGCACTTCGTCTCGCCACGTGGTGAGAAATGCAGGCTAGCTGTAGCTAAGTGGTCTCTCTACGGGTGGCCGAGTTCGTCCACCGCAATAACTAGTTCGCGCATCACCTGCTTGCCGTCCCCGAAAAGCATCAGCGAGTTGGGTGCGACGAAAAGCTTATTGGGGATTCCCGCGAAACCAGGGCTCAGGCTGCGTTTGACGATCATGACGGTGCGGGCTTTGTCGACCTCGAGAATCGGCATGCCGTAGATGGGGCTTTGCGGCTCGTCGCGCGCGGCCGGATTGACGACGTCATTCGCCCCCACGACCAAGACGACGTCCGTCTCGGAGAAGGTGGGGTTAATCTGCTCCATGTCGTAGAGCTCGTCGTAGGGGACGTCGGCTTCGGCGAGCAAGACGTTCATGTGTCCCGGCATGCGCCCGGCAACCGGATGGATGCCGTAGCGGACTTCCACGCCGCGGTCTTGCAGCAACGCCGCGAACTTACGAACATCGTGCTGAGCATGCGCGACGGCCATGCCGTAGCCCGGAACAATCGTCACGATGCGGGAGGTCTCGAGAATCATCGCGGCTTCGTCCGGCGAAGAGCTCTTAACGCGGCCGTGATAGATATCGTCGCCCCTGGAAACCGTCGCCGCGCCCTCGCCCAGGTTGCCGGCGAGGACGTCGGTCAGCGAGCGGTTCATCGCGCGGCACATGATACGGGTCAGGATAAACCCGGAGGCTCCCACCAGGGAACCGCTAATGATCAAGACGTTGTTGCCGAGGACGAAACCGGTAGCGGCGGCAGCCAGACCCGAGCAAGAGTTGAGCAAGGCGATGACGACCGGCATGTCGGCGCCGCCCACCGGGACGGTGAGCAAGACGCCATACAGGCTTGCCGCGCCGAGCAGGGACCACAGCACCCAGCCGACCTCGGGGACGATAACCAGACGGACTCCCAGCGCGATGCAGGCGAGCAGGGAGGCCATGCCGGCTAAACGGACCAGCTTGCCCAGGGGCTGCACGCGCAGGACCTCCAGCAGCTTGGCCCAGGCGACAAGGCTTCCAGTGAGCGTGGCGGCTCCGACAATGGCGCTGACGGCGCTGGCAATGTAGAGCTGCGCGGGCGGCACTCTGGTCAAGGTTTCCGGTGAGAGCACGGCGGTTGCGGCTACCAGGGCGGAAGCGCCGCCGCCGAAGCCGTTGAACATCGCAACGAGTTCCGGCATGGCGGTAAGAGGCACCTTGATCGCTGCTACGGCGCCGATGAGGGAGCCTAGCGCGATGCCCAGGAGAATCCACTGGTAGCTGACAATGTGGTGATCGAGCAGGGTGGCGCAGACGGCAATCAGCATTGCGAGCGAAGCCGTGCCGTTGCCGCGGCGGGCGGTGCGGGGTGAGGTCAGCCTCTTGAGGCCCACGATGAACAGCACCGAGGCGGCCAGGTAGGCGAGATTGATGAGGTTGCTGAGGTTCATCTGCTTGGTCTGATGGTGGTAGGAGAGCCGCACTCCGTCGGAAGAAATGCCTGCCTGGCGCAGACAGGATTGTCCGCGCCGATACGTCGCCAGGAATGGCGACAGGGCACGCAAGAATGCCTGCGCCACATCACGGCTTGAGTACTTCCTTTCGTTTGAACATAGACAACATCCGGTGCGTCACCAAAAATCCCCCGACTAAATTGATCGTGGCCAGCACAACCGCTCCTACTCCTAGCCAGGTGGCGAGAGAAGCTTGCCCGGCACCGGCGGAAATCATCGCTCCGACGACCGTGATGCCGGAGATGGCGTTCGCGCCCGACATCAAAGGAGTGTGCAGGGTGGGCGGGATCTTTGTGATAATTTCGAACCCGATAAAGACTGCCAGGACAAAAACCGTGACCGAGACGATAAAGGCTTCCACTTAGGCTATTCTCCTTTCAAGGCTTTCAGGACAGCCGCGTTGACCAGCCGCCCACCGTGCGCAACCAGGGATTCCCGAATGATTTCGTCCGACGTGTCGACGTTGAGCGCGCCGTCTTGCAGCAAGAATTGCAGGAACGTGGAGATGTTCTTGGAGTACATCTGGCTGGCGTGCAGCGGCACTTCCGACGGCAGGTTCACGGGGCCGATGACGGTCACGCCGTCGACGAGAATCTGTTCACCCGGTTTCGTCAGCGAACAGTTGCCGCCCTTTTCGGCCGCCAGATCGACCACCACCGAACCGGGACGAAGATTCTCGAATATGTCTCTCGAAATGAGCACCGGAGCGCGCTTCCCTGGCACGGCCGCGGTCGTGATGACGACGTCGGATTTCGCGAGATGCTGGGAAAGCAGCTCACGCTGCACGCGGTAGAAGTCGTCGGTTTGCTGGCGCGCGTAGCCGCCGCTGGTTTCGGCTTCGTCGGTCTTGAGATCGAGTTCAACGAAGCGCGCGCCCAGGCTCTCCACCTGCTCTTTCACGGCGGGACGGAGGTCGTAGGCCTCCACCACCGCTCCCAGCCGGCGGGCGGTTGCGATGGCTTGCAGCCCGGCTACCCCGGCGCCGATGACAAAGACTTTGGCGGGCGTGAATGTTCCCGCCGCGGTCATCATCAGGGGGAACATTCTGGGAGCTGCCTGAGCCGCGAGCAGCACGGCTTTGTAACCGGCCAGCATGGCCATCGAACTCAGCGTATCCATTTGTTGAGCCCGCGTTACTCGCGGAATCAGGTCCATGGCGAACAGCGTCAGATTACGGCCGGCCAGCGATTTCATCAAATCGGGTTCAGCCAGCGGCTCGAGGAAGGCGATCAGAGCCGCGCCCGGCCGCAGTGCGTTCAGGTCCGACTGCGGAAAGTTCGTATCCGCGCCGGGGCCACGAACCATCAAAAGGACGTCCGCCCGCGACAGCAGCCGGGTGCGGTCGTCTTCGACTGCCGCTCCCTGCGAGACGTAAGCCACATCCTGTTGAAGAGCGGAGGCGCCGGCCCCGGATTCGACAACGATTTCGATGCCGGCCTTCAGCAGCGCCGGCACGTTGGCCGGCATCAAGGCGACGCGGTTTTCGCCGGGGAAAGTTTCTTTTGGAACGGCAACGATCATTTGAATGCGGTGCCCGAGCCTGCGTTTAACGTTTTCACCCAGGCCTCCGGTGAGCTGCTTTAAATCTGTCGCCCCATTCGGGGTTCCCTCCTTGAGGGGTTCTTATACAGAGTTTCGCCTCGCTTACCCTGGGCTATTCATCCGCCGCCGCTTCCGCGGCTCAAAGGTTCTATTTCGGCTAGGCGCCATTCGCGCGGGTTCGGGCATGCCTTCACGCCGGCTCGGGCATCTTGATTGGGTCATCCACTTGCCGCTGCCAATCTTCCAAGTGAGTCCGCAGTCGCTTAACGACGTCTTTGTGCTCGGTTGATCCGTGGAGATTATGCATCTCCAGGGGATCCTGATAGCGGTTGAACAGCATGTTTTCGTTGCTGTCATGGAGAATGAGCTTCCAGCCGTCGGGTGAAATGACCGTGCGGCCGTTGGGCTGATCCGGCCAGTTGTAGTGCGTGTGCCACTCGACGAAGACGTCCTCCTGCTTGCGCTCGTTCCCCTCGAGAAGCGGCGCGGCGCTCTCTCCTTGTAGTTCGGCGGGCACGGGCTTGCCCATCAGTTCGAGAACCGTCGGCGTGATGTCGGTGCAGCTCACCGGACGTTCGATATGGAGGGACTGGTCTTGCCGCCACGGCACTCGCAACAGAAACGGCACACGTACAGATTCCTCGTACATCACCTGTTTGCCCGTGATGCCGTGCGCTCCCAGCATCTCACCGTGGTCGGCGGTGTAGACGATGATCGTGTTGCCGGCCTGTCCGGAGGCTTCCAGCGCCCAAAGAATTTGTCCCAGGGCTTGGTCGACCTGACTGCAGAGACCGGCATAGTTGCGGTTGGCCCTCTGGTGGTAATCGTGTTTGTGGATTCGCTGGCCGGCGACCTCGCGGTAGTCGTCCTTCAGTCCCTCCGCCCGGCGATCTTTGTAGAACTTGGGTTCGCCTGCAATCGGAATACCTGGATAGTTCTCCGGCACGGGGGCTTCTTCCTCGGTGTGAAGATCATTCAGGGGACCAAAGAAGGGGCCATGGGGCTCGAAGAACATGACGTTCAGCAGCCACGGTGCATTGCGATTCTCGAGGATAAAATCCGAAGCTTGCTGCCCGATATAGGCGGACTTGGTATGTTCCATCGGCAGGCGAACGCAAAAGCTTCGCGAAAAGCCTTTGTCGGTATCCGGCGCGTAGCCTTGCTTCGTCAGATAGTGATAGTAGCTGCTGCGCGCGGACGGATCGCGCCCTTTCGAGTAGTGATCCCAATAACCGTCATCGATCGAGGCCCACTTTTGGAAGCCATGCTGGGAGAATATCTCGTCACCCAGATGCCACTTCCCCATGAACGCGGTCCGGTAATCGGAGTCGTTGAGAAGTTCGGGTTGGGTCGGGGTGTCGCCGCGGAGTGCTATGTTGTTGGTCGTGCAGCCGGTGGTGTGCGGCCACAGCCCGGTCATGATCGACGAGCGGTTCGGCGAGCAAACGGGCTGCGAGGCGTAACAGCGTTCGAAGACAACCGACTGAGAGGCCAGCTTGTTCATGGCCGGGACGCGGTAGCGGTGGTTGCCGTAGGCGGCCATGGTGTCGGCGCGCTGCTGGTCAGCCCACAGGAATAGGAGATTCGGTTTGTCACCCGGACGCCGGCGCGCACCGCGCAAGAAGACGGGCGCGGCGCCGCCGGCAAGCAATGTGCGAATGGCTTGGCGGCGATCCATATTGTTTCCTTTGTGCCGGCAGTGGTCCTGTAGCGCGTGTCCCGCCACGCTCGGCCGAGAGTGGCGCTACGGCTCCAGTACTTGCGATGATGGGGCCTCTGACTCTATGATTGACCGCGAGCCCGACGATCCGTCAAGTCCGTTGTCCAAGGGAGCATCCATGCGCATCTTTCTTTGTCTCTTTCTGACAGCACTATCTGCCGGCCTGCGGGCCGCGGAGCCGGTGGACCTGAATGTCGTCCACAGCATCCGGCAAGAAGCCGCCAACAACTCTCAACTGATGGATCACCTTTTCCAGCTTGTCGATGTCCATGGGCCGCGGCTTACCGGCTCGCCCGGATTCCAGGGCGCCGCGGACTGGACGGTTCAGCAACTCGAGGCGTGGGGGCTTGAGAACGTCAAGCAGGAAAAATGGGGACCGTTCGGGCAGGGCTGGTCGATCGACCGCTTTTCAGCGCATCTCGTCGAGCCCCAGTATGAGCTGCTGATCGGCGTGCCGCTCGGCTGGAGTCCCAGCACTGCGGGAGTCGTCAAAGGGGCTCCGATTCTCGCTCCTCTTCGGCGCGAATCCAATCGAAAGCGCGACGAGGCCGCCGTGGATGCCTTCATCGAAAAGTACAAGGGAAAGCTAAAGAACCAAATCGTTCTCATCGCGCCGCTGAAGGACGTCAACCCACAAGCCGAGGCGGCCTTGAAGCGCTGGAGTGACGACGCGCTGCGAGAGCGGGCGAAAGCTCCAAGGCTGGTCCCTCCGATTGACTTCGATGACCCGGACCTGGAAATTCCGGCCACACCGGAAAAGCGCCGCGACTTCTTCCGGCAAGCTCCCCGCTGGTTTCGCGAAAAAAACCGCAAAGAAAGGCGCCGCATCCAGAACAAGCTGAACCAGTTTCTCGTGGATGAGGGAGTTGTGCTGGTCATGCATCCGGCGGCACGCGGGGATGGCGGCACCGTTTTCCCGCCCCGAGCCGGCAGCCGGATCGTCGAGGACGTCGTTCCTCCACCCTCGATTGCTATCACACCCGAGCAGTACAACCGTATCTACCGGCTTGCGGATAAGAAGGTTTCACCGCGGGTTGAGGTGGAAGTTCGCACGCAATTTCATCGCGACGATCTGGACTCTATCAACGTTATTGCCGAACTGCCTGGGGCGGGAAAAAAGGACGAGCTGGTGATGATCGGGGCCCATCTCGATTCAACGGCCCAAAGCTTGGGAGCGACTGACAACGCCGCCGGCAGCGCGGTGATGATGGAAGTCATGCGTATTTTGAAGGCGCTCGACCTGAAGCTGGCGCGCACGGTGCGCTTGGCTTTGTGGGGTGGGGAAGAGCAAGGCCTGCTCGGTTCGGAAGCTTACGTCAAAGAGCACTTCGGCGATTCAGAAACGATGCGGCTTACCGGCCGGCACCAAAAGCTGGCCGCCTATTTCAACTTTGACAATGGCACCGGCAAGATCCGAGGCGTTTATTTGCAGGGCAACAACATCGTGCGCCCGATCCTGAATGCCTGGCTGCAACCGTTTGCAGACATGGGGGCGACAACGCTTTCGATCCGGGAAACCGGTGGAACCGATCACTTGTCATTCGACCGGGTCGGGTTGCCGGGATTCCAATTCATCCAAGACCCAGTCGAGTATGAAGCCCGCACCCATCACTCCAACATGGACATGTATGACCGCATCCAGCCGGGCGATTTGATGCAGGCTTCGGCGATCATTGCGTCGTTCGTCTACCACGCCGCGAACCGCAGTGAGATGTTGCCTCGCAAGCCCTTGCCTAAGCCTCAGCCGAAGGAGAAGCCGGCCGGAGAGTAGGCCAGCTCGGCGTAGTCAGGCGATCTTTCATCGATTTCATCAGTCCGGCGCCTCCGTGTCGAACCGCCGAGAACTGTGTGCGGCAGCAAAAGACCAGCGGGAATCTCCGGCGCTTGAAGCGGAATGTGAATTCGTCGAGGTAGTAGCCGAAATTTCTTCTCGCTCACCGCTCCAACCGTGGTGTGTTGAGCCTGCGGCTCACCAGAGCCCGACCCCACCGGCGCTCACCCGAGCAGCAGCCGTGAAAAAAGGGAGAACGAAAGGCAACGAATCGTCCGAAACTCGCTCAAGCCTGCTCACTCAGAGTCCACCAGCCTGTGCGTTTCGTTTAGAATACGACCCTGTGAGAGATTCGCATTGAGCCTGGTGCGAGTCATTGTAAAAAGGACCCAGCCTTACAGGAGATTTCGCATGAAGATTGTCAGTCTCGTTGTTGCGATTGCCTCTTGCTGTCTGGCCCAAAGCTCTTTCCATGAAGACGCCTTCGTCATGGATGCCCACGTCCATGTCATGAGCCGGCAATTGCTGGAAGGCCTCAACATTGGCGACCGGCTGGCCGACGGCCACGTAGACCTTCCGCGGCTGAAGGGAGGCGGCCTCGATGCCGTTTTCTTCTCCGTTTTCACGGGCGAGCGGTACTATCCGGCGCGTCACGAAGTGAAGAATACGTTCCGTGTGGTGTCGTTGGCCCTTGAGCAGATCGAGCGGAACAGCGACGCAATCGAGCTGGCGCTGACAGCGTCGGACATCGATCGGATCGCGCGCTCGGGAAAGATCGCAGCCTTCCTCGACCTCGAAGGCCCCTTCGATATCGATGGGGACCTTCACATCCTCAGAGCGCTCTATCGCCTCGGCCTGCGCTCGGCTCAACTCACGGCTCATAACTACACCAACAATTTCGCCGACTCCTGCTGCGACGTATCGAAATGGGGCGGGTTGAACGGCCACGGCAGAGCCGTTGTCCGCGAGATGAACCGGCTCGGAATGATCATCAACGTGGCACACGGCTCGAACGAAACCATCCTGCAGACGGTCGCCGCCAGCGAAGATCCGGTCATCTACACGCATGGGGGATTCCGCCATTTTGCCAACATTACGCGTTGCATTAGCGACGAAGCTGCCAAGGCTGTCGCTTCCAAGGGCGGTGTCGTCGCGCTGCAGTTTGGAAACTCGTTCAACAATCCCAAGTATTTTCGGTGGCGGTTCAACGGTCCGCTGGTGGCGGACATCTCGAAGAAGCTCGGTGAGTATGAAACGATGTCAATCGAGGAGGTTGACCGCTCAGTCGCGAAGCTCCTTCCGTTTGTGAACAAGGTGGAAACTCCGGCGGAATACCGCATGGGCATCGACCAGCTAGCCCGCGTGATCGACTACGGCGTCAAGCTGGTTGGGGAGGACCACATCGGCCTCGGCTCGGACTTTGACGGTGGCCCGCTGCTGGCCAAGGAAATGGAAGATGCAAGCGACTATCCCGAAGTGAAGAAGGCGCTGCAAAGGCTTGGCTACAGCGAGAGCCGCATGCGGAAAATTCTCGGGGAAAACCTGTTGCGCGTGATCCGGGAGGTCACGGAACACTGATCACGCCGATGGGATTGCTAAGCGCTGATTCGCTATTCAGCCCCGCTGCAATTCTTCCCGCAAGCGCCGGCCGACGATCTTGTCGTCCCCATCTTGCATCATCCAAACGCCGACGGTGATGTCTTGTTTCGCTCCGGGACGCAACTCGATATTCGGTTTGCCCGCGCTCATCCGCTCGTGAACCTGTTGGGGCGTAACGCCGATCTTTTCGTGATCCCACATCACGCGCAGGTGCGGGACCATGTTCGCGAGTTCGGGGACGAACACTTCGGTTTTGACAGTCTTGACTTTTCTTACTTCTTTCGCGATCTGCCCGCAGCGCCGTTCCCACTGCTTCCACTCAGCCTTGTGGTCTCGCTTCAGGTAAAGTTCGAGCGCGGCGACCATGCCGACGATCTCTTCTTTGTTGACCTTGTTGGTGCGGCACAGCGAGTTGGAGTTGGGCGAGTTGTTCAGGCCGGCTGCTTCGATTAGATCTTTGCGGCCGAACAGTAAGCCCGCCGACTGTGGTCCTCGAAGACCTTTTCCTCCAGAAAAAGCGACGAGGTCAAAGCCCATTCTCGTGAAGCGGAAAAGATTGTCGACCGGCGGCACATCGGCGGCGGCATCGATCAGCGTGGGAATGTTGTGCTTGGCGCCCAGCTCGACAAATTCGTCCCACTCGATCTTCCCCTTCTTGCCGGCGCCGTTCAGGAAGAACATCATTGCCGTGCGGTGGTTGACCGCGCGTTCCAGATCTTGTCTGGTCTCCACCTCGACGAGCTGCGTGCCGGCGTTGCGCACCGCGTGGTCATAGCCGTTGCGGTGGCTCTTCTGAATGATGACTTCGTTCTTCATCCCGTGGGTGTCGGGGATGCGAACGATCTTTTGGGGGTCTTTGCCAGCGACGCAAGCCGCGGTTGCCAGCGAAAGAGCCGAGGCGCAACCGGCGCTGACGACGGCGGCTTCGCACTTGAGCAACTCGGCGATGCGCTTGCCGGCGGCCTGGTGAAGTTCATCGAGCCGCACGTACTTCGTCGACGCCTCGCGAATCGCCTCGACCACCTCTGAAGGCATGAGCGAAGCCGTCAGCCGGGTGTAGGTGCCGGCGGCGTTGATGATTGGGGTGACCCCGAGGTCGGCGATGACGTCCCGTACCTGCGAGGAACCTCGCGCGGGCCCCGCTGCCGCGGGCAGAATCCCGCCAATGAGCGGGACACTGCCGAGCGCCGAAAGAAACGAGCGCCGATTCGATGACTTTCCTAGCATTGTGAACCTCCTTGTCGATGCTCTTTAGTCGATCCGTGCCGAGTGCGCTTACTCCAATCTTTTGCCGCCCAAGTATACCGCGTGAATCGTCCGGCTGTTGCGGATGTTCTCAAGCGGATCCTTGTCGAGTACGACGAGATCGGCGGCCTTGCCCTTCTCCAGCGTGCCCAGTTCCTTGCCGGCCCCAAGCGCCTCAGCGGCGTTTTTCGAGAAGGACTGTATAATCTGCATGGGGGTCAAACCCGCCATTGACATCAGCTCCATCTCGGCGTGTTCGCAATAACCGATGAAGCGTCCGGGTGGGCCGGTGTCGGTGCCAAAGCCGATCCGCACGCCGGCGTCGGAGAGCTTCTTTAGGTTGATCATGGCTATGCTCAAGTCCCTCTTGAGAGTATCGCGTTCCGGGTCTTTCTTTTGGGTCTCGCTGAGCTGCGTGCGCACGGCGTGGATGACTTCGGGCGTGGTGCCGCGCGTAAAGAAAGGATCGTTGAGCCACACCGGCTTATCGGCGTAAATGAAGGTCGACTGCTCGCGCGTTAACGTGGCAACGGCGGTGACGTTGTTCTCCTTGAGCAGGGAGATCATTTCATCATCGACCATCTCGTCGCGGATACTGTGCGCCATCACGTCGAGTCCCGCCTTGACGAGTCCCTTCGCGTCTTCCAGCTCGTACAGGTGTGCAAAGGTTTTGAGACCCCTCTTGTGAGCCTGGCTGATGATCGCCCCGTAGACCGTCGGCGAAAGTTTGTCGAACGTGCCGTGGTGATCGTCGACCCACATTTTGATAACGTCCGCTTTGCGGTCCGCTAAGCGGTTGACCCAGGCCTTGGCCTGTGCGGCGCTGGCTACTTCTTGTGCGACGCCCTTCACTCCGGGCGCGTGCGTCGGATATCCACCCAGCGTTGTAAAGCCCTGCAAGGCGGTAAAGACCCGCGCGCCACTGAGCTTTCCGCGGCGCTGGTCATTGCGAATCTTGATGATCAGGTTGTGGTCGGTGCCCATGCTGGTCGTCGTCGTCACGCCGTAGCTGGCGTAGAGCCTTAGCTGGGCCTCGGCGTTTTCGCGCGTGTAATTTTTCATGTCCTGCGACATGCCCTTGACCATTCCCACGTGTCCGTGCAGATTGATGATGCCCGGCATGATGGTCTTGCCGCTCAAATCAACCACCTGGGCGGATTCAGGGGCTTGGACACTCGACGAGGGTCCGATGTCGCGAATCTTGCCATTCGCAATGACAATCACTGCATCGGGAATTGGAGCGCCGCCGGTGCCGTCAATGACCGTTGCATGTTGAAGAACGGTGACCTGCGCCGAAAGCGTGAGCGCGGCCGACAAGAACGCAATTGAAATTTTTCGCATGAAATACCTCGATGGAAGATTATGCCGGGAACATCCAAAGTAGCACAGCGGCTCCGGATGTCGAGCTGAGTTCGGCCAGGCTGCAAATGGGGGGCCTGGTGATTTTCTGGACGGGTGAGAGCGCCTGTCCTTTGCGCTGTCCCCACCGCAACGGCTGAGAGCCGCCGGTTGACTGACCGACTCAAATCCGGTGGAAAGCTTTGAGGATCTCTTTCATCTCATATTTCAGCGCGACCGGGCGGCCGTGCGGACACGTCATCGGGCAATCGGTCTTGGCCAGTTCGTCGAGTAAGTAGTGAATCTTGGCGCTGTCGAGCGGGATGTTCACTTTAATTGCGGCGTGGCAGGCGATGGTCGCGGCGACTCGGCGTTGAACGTCGTCCAACGAAAGCGCCCGCAGCTCTCGTTCGGGCGTGTCGAGCATCTCGTGAATGAGAACTTCGACTTGCTGCGGCGATAGCGCAGCCGGAGCTGCCTTGACGGCGATCGTGCGGTGACCGAAGGGCTCGAGGTCAAAGCCGTTGGCGCGGAACTCATCCTCGATTTGAGCGAAGGTGATTTCTTGTTCGGGCCGCAGCGTGATAATAATCGGCATCAGCAGCCGTTGCGATTCAACTTGGCCCCGCGAGCGTTGCTCCAGCACTTTCTCGAAAAGAATTCGCTCGTGGACGACATGCTGATCCAGTATCCAGAGCCCGTCCGAGCCGCTGGCGACGATGAAGCTTTCTTTGATCTGCCCGAGTGGCCTGAGGGAGCCCACACTTGCCATGGAGTCCTTGCGCTCTTCCACCAGCGGGGAGCGGCTATGCAGCTTTTCTTCAACCGCAAGCTCCGTGATCCCGGCCGGCCGCAGGATGAAATGCTCTGGCCCTCCCAAGCCGGCGCCTTCCTGGCTGGCCTCAAGCGGCTCTCGAACTGCTTCGGCGGGCTGGCCCTCCACACCCGGAACGCTGAATTCGATCGGCGGCGCGGAAAAGTCCAGGCGCTGGCGCGGTCCCATGGGCGGCGTTAAGGCACCCTCGGAAGGCGCTAAGGCATGGTCTTGGCTGAGGCGCAAACTAGCCTCGGAAAAAGGCAGCGAAACGGCCGGCTGCGGAGTGGGGCGCTGGCCTCTCCCTGGCAATGTGAAAGTCGTCACGGGTTTGGACTCGATGAGCTGTTCTCGAATCGAGTCTCTTACAAAATCGTGAACAAAAGACTGATGCCGAAAGCGAACTTCCGTCTTCGAAGGGTGGACGTTGACGTCGACTTCCTCGCAGGACATGTCCAGAAATAGCAGCGCGAACGGAAAGTTGCCCGGCGGAATCAGATTGTGATACGCGCTCGATATGGCATGCAGCAAAAGCCGGTCGCGAATCAAACGGCGATTGACGAAGATGTAGATCGAGTTGCGGTTCAGCTTCTGGACTTGCGGAGTTGAGACAAAGCCGCTGAGCTGAAATTGGTGCCGCTGGCTTTGTGATGCGCCCGACCGCGCAGCCTCGACCGCGCGCGTCGCCGGTACCGGTGAAGCTGCCACCTCGAGCGCCCGCTCGCGCAGCTCCAGCTCGACAAGCGAATCGAGCGTGTCGGCCCCAAATACCTGATAGACGCGCTCGCGCAACTCCTTGACCGGGGTTGCATTCAGCAACTCGCCCTTCTCGTGCGCCAGGTAAAAAGACTTGTCGATATGCGCCAGGCTGTAGTGCGTCACGAGCGAGGCGATATGAGCCAGCTCGGTCTTATCCGTGCGCAGGAACTTGCGGCGGGCCGGGACGTTGTAGAAAAGGTTTTGTACCGTGATGGTCGTGCCGTGGGGCATCGCGGCGTCGTCCACATGGAGCATTTTGCCGCCGGCAATCTCGACACGAGTTCCGGCCGGCTCCTCTTTGCAAGCGGTTTCCAGCACGAGCCGGGAGACACTGGAAATCGAAGGGAGCGCCTCGCCCCGGAATCCGAGCGTTGAAATTGACAGCAAGTCACCAGCTTCCCGCAGCTTGCTCGTGGCATGACGCTCGAACGCCAGCATGGCGTCGTCACGGCCCATTCCGATGCCGTTGTCGGCAACGCGAATCAGCCGCTTACCGCCGGCTTCCAGCTCGATCCGCAGGCGGGTGGCCTGGGCGTCCAATGCGTTTTCGAGCAACTCTTTCGCGACCGAAGCGGGCCTCTCTACGACCTCGCCGGCGGCGATCTTGTTGGCGACGATGTCGGTGAGAATTCTGATTCGGCCCATGTAAATTTTCAGGAGAGCGTAAGAGTCAGCTTACGCGGTAGCTTCCGTTTACGGCAAGTACCACGCTGACGGGCTGAGCCGCCCGCCAAGCAAGGGATTACAACGAACTGAAAATTTCCGCGAGCGGAACGAGAAGTTCTGGCGACGAAGTCGTCAATTCGTGCCCGGCTTCGACCGCCCCCTGGCCGGTGTAAATCCACGCCCGGCGCGCTCGCGGGTCCAGCAGCCACACATAAGGAACGCCAAACGACAGGTAGTCGTCTACACGACTTTTCATCCGCGCAAGACTGTCATCCTTGGACAGGATTTCGATGCACAAGAACGGGGGCGTCGTGAAGATCGGCTCTGTCGGCATGGCGCCGGCCAAAACAGTGATATCCGGAACTCTGAATCTTTCTTTGGAAACTTGCACGCGCTGTTCCGGGAATACATGGATACCCAATTTCCGGCGCAGTGATCCGAGGCAGATGATGAGATTGGCTTGCAGCGCGCTGTGATCTCGCTCTCCCCAGTTTCGCTCCAGTACAACGCGACCGACGTATTCACGGTCGGGGCGGTAAGTTGTCGCCAAATACTCGGTCACGGATACCAGCGTGCCGCTAGTCATGGTTTTAGAATACACGTAGATGGGGTATCCACTTGACTCAGGTGACCCCAAGATGTAGTATGGGCGGCAGTGGAGAACTACCCACGGAATCTGATCGAGTTCGAGGCTCGATTCTCCAGCGATGAGAGATACC
>Ga0310123_10002011_pt1 | contig 16419 bp, 9 predicted proteins | sample CB6_AW_1057_MG_FD_203505 | JGI IMG/M metagenome (GOLD analysis project Ga0310123, IMG submission 203505) | Marine microbial communities from Western Arctic Ocean, Canada - CB6_AW_1057 | ecosystem: Environmental > Aquatic > Marine > Oceanic | place: Canada: Western Arctic Ocean | collected... | reverse complement strand
TCTGATGCAATTAGGGCTCTGACTGTGACCAAGACTGAGATTTGCGGGGGCGCCTGCTCTGGCATCCTCTACTTCGCAGTTGGTGGAGTCGACACGACAGGCAACGTTGCAGATGCTGGCGCACAGCTGGTTATCGACATGCAGGAAGAGGTCATCAACCCCGGCGTAATTAATCCAGACTCCGATGGAGATGGTGTCACGGATGAAGAAGACAATTGTCCGGATACCCCAAATGCGGGACAGACAAATACCGATGGTGATGACTATGGTGACGCGTGTGATTTCGATGATGATGACGACGGCATCATTGACGATATGGACAATTGTGTACTCGTAGTGAATTTCAACCAACTCGACACCGATGACGATGGTACCGGTGATACGTGCGACGTCGATGATGATGGTGACGGAGTGGTGGATTGGGAAGACAATTGTCCGCTTAGTCCAAACCCGGGCCAAGAGGATGTAGACGGGGACGGAATTGGTGACGCGTGCGACGAGAACCTTGACGGTGGTGGAACTGGTGATGGCAGCGGAAATGGTGACGGCAGCGGAAATGGTGACGGCAGCGGAAATGATGACGGTGGACCAAGCGATGTTGGTGCATCGGATGCCATAGTTACATTGCTAGGCATCCTTGTCCTCATGTTCGCTGTTATTGGCATTCTACTCACGATAATCATTTTCGTTGTCAAGAAGAAGAATGATGACCCGCTGGCAATTCACCACCATGCAGAATACGATTCATTATTCGATTCAACCCCACAACCAGAGCAGATTCCGATGCAGCAAACTGTGCCGCAGGCTGGTGGTTATGACCCATCGGCAGGTGGGTTCAGTACTGGTCCTACATCAGACCTAATCGGTAACGTCGGCGGGGATGGTCATGAGTGGCTTGAGCATCCCATTGGCAGCAATCAGTGGTGGTACCGAGACTCAAGCACAGGTGAATGGGTCGCACGTCAGTAATTCACTCATCAGAATCGTCAACTGCGGCTTTTGGCGCTCGTTCTGAAAGCAGTATGGCGAACGGTTTGGTTCCGTCAATCTGGCTGAGCACTATCTTGGCGATTACAGCCATCGGCACTGCGATGACCATGCCGATGATGCCCCAAAGCCAGAACCAGAAAGCAGCCATCAGCAGCAGTACTACCGGTGAGATGTTGAGGCTTGCTCCAAACATCTTCGGCTCGATGATGGCTCCCCACAACTGCTGATTGGATACCAGCAATATCATCACTACAATCGCTACAGCCGGATTCAAAGTAAGGAAGGCAAGGGCTACTGGTGGAAGCACCGCAAATAGGCTGCCGATGTATGGCACGTAGTTCAACACGAATGTGAGAACCGACCACATGAACCAACCCGGTACTCCCACAGACACCAGGATTGCCCCGGTGACAAATGCAGTGCCGAAGGAGACGAATGTCTTGACCAGCACATACCTGTTGATTCCCTCGCCGATCTGCTTGGACATTTCATCCAATTTGCCGGTGACTTCAGAGGGGTAGGCTGCTCGAATCCTGCCTGGTAGAGTTTCTGCCTCAAGGATGATGAATAGCAGGAATACGATGACGGTAATCAGGTTGGTGAGGAATGATGCGGCGTTGCCGAAGACCGAGAATAGCGCATTACGAACAGAATCGCCAGTCAACTGGTCCGAGGCCCCGTGAAGGTTGAGATCCATGCCGAGGATGGTCATACCTTCCAGATTTGCCAGCAGAGAATCGATTTTCTCCATCTGTTCAGGTAGGGTATCGATTACCTTGGACAGGTCCGCGTAAAGCAACCATCCGGTCAAGGTGACAACTGATACCAATCCGACGATGACGAGGAAATATGCTAGGGTTGTTGGCACTTTGCGTTGTTTCAGCCATTCTGCCCCTGGGCGCAGAAGTAAGAAAACGAATAATGCAAGAATGAATGGCTGGATTACTACTTGCAGGTATATCATCGCAAGAACACCGAGGGTTAGCAATATCGCGATGTGTGAAAAAGTGCGGACCCTGTCAGCAAACGGGATTGAATTGTCGAAAATAGTGACGCCCATATACCACGGCGGTAATGCATCTCTCTTTGAATGCGTCCCCCGGCTTTAGCCGGGGAATGTGATTTCCGCTGTCAAGCCTCGTAGCGAGTCCAGACCTGATCGGACGCATCCCACCAATCGACACTGCCGTCGGTCTGCTGGCGCCAATGCACCCCCTCGTCATCGGTGAAAGTTGGCAGTCCTTCCGCATCGGGAATGAGCGTCTCCTCCCAATCCACCGGAGTGTCGCGACGACTGCGAGTAGCCAAGCGTGCAACCACCACACCGGCAAGCACAGCAAAGACGAAGGTGATTGCACCGACGATTGCTGCAGAAATAGATAGGCTGACGAATAGCGGTTCTGGCTGGTAAGCGTCACCCTGTGAGACGGTTGGCCATCGGTCTGGGTCGCCACTGGCGTTCAGTACTATCTCGCTAGCATCAGCGGGAGGTGGCAGTCGAATGAGGTTCAGAGCCTCTGTGGTTTCACGTCCCTGTGCGCTGGTCATGCTAACTCGCACCTTGTGGACTCCTGGCGCCCACATAGTGCAGTCGAGGATGTTGGTATCGCCATGCCAATCAATTTCCTGATTCGGCTGAGTGACATACCAATCGATATCCATCTCTGCCAGTCGCGTACCCTCGGTAGCATTGCTAACTAATTCACATGGGGTTCCTGCTGGAGTATCACCACCGGACACTACAATCTCAAAGGCGGGTGGAGGATGAATGTGGATAGTGAATCTCAACTCTTCTGTGGCGACCATACCAAGGCCATTGCGATAATGCTCTGTCACTACATATTCGCCGGCAGGCCAGCGACTGCAATCCACCGGCGACTCGTGCTCACCAACAAGCCATGGTGAACCGCTGATTGATATGATTCCAGTCTCATCATATCGTGCTCCGACTTGGTCGGAAAAACTGCGGTTAATGAGGCAGGTCTCACCGGTAAACAACAATTCAGTCGATTCAAGGCTCATCGAGAGTGATGGTTGGGTAAGGCTCGCCATCAAATCAAATGGACCGAACTCGCTGCTATTCACCAACATCCCTGAATCTAAGTCATGCACACGCATTTCAATGGTGTATTCAGCGTCTTCCCACGCATCAATGACAGTTCGCACTGCGTGAACATCACCTGCGTTGATGGTGAAGTTGTCCCAAAATGTGAGGGTGATGTCTGCTGTGCTTGCGGTCACCTCAACACCGATGTAAGCAGCATCGAGGCCGCTGCCAATCAATGCTGTGACGTTGATGCGGTCATCGTCACCATCAATGTTCATGTCAAGACTGTCAGCACGAGCGGCGCCAATCGAGATGTGGCTGGCATCTTGAGCAGCAGCACTGCTTGCAAGCATAGGTGCAAGCAGCAGTATCAGCACTGCTAATCCAAACGGTTTACGCATCATCCAATTCACCTCCTTCATCTTCAGCAAAAGACTCCTCAACGATTGCTTCTGCTAGGTCGATATCATCCGTTCTTCGCCTACCGATGAAGGCACTGACACCGAATGTGATCATGAATACGAAAATGGCCCAAGCAAAAGTCAGCACACTGGAAGCAGGGTTCGAACCCATCAGAGCGAGTTGAGCCTCCTTCAAACCATACATATCCGAATAGCCATCACGGTTGGAATCCAGACATCCCTGCCGGTCAATAGTTGACTTACCAGCAACGGCAGGGCAATCATCTCTGATACTGCCAATCGGGTTGTCTCCAAAACCGTCGCCATCAGTATCAGTCCATTGCACTCTATTGAATGGGAATGCATCTCCGGGTCCATCTGGTGAGGCCAACCAATCATCATCCGCATCAGAATAACCGTCGCCATCGGTGTCAGGGCAGCCTAGCCTATCGATGATTGATACTCCCTCGCTTACTGAGGAAAACGGACAGTAATCCGATTGGTGTCCGAATGGATTGTCACCGAATCCATCGCCGTCACTGTCCGCCCACTGGGTTCCGTCATGCGAGAATTTGTCACCTTGGTCGGAGTATCCATCTCCATCTGTGTCGGTGCAGCCGTATCGGTCATACATGCTGGTACCCGGAGTGTCTCGGCAGCGGTCTGGAGTGTTTCCTTCCGATTCATCACCTCTGCCGTCACCATCAGCGTCACGCCACTGAGTAGGGTCATCGGGGAATGAATCCGCCAAGCCTGCAGGGTGGGGGATCCAGCCAAGTTCTACTTGCGGGTCGCTGGCTCCATCGCCGTCACGGTCTGGACATCCCCATCGGTCAAGAGTCGATGTCCCGGCGGTGGCGATGCAAGAATCTGATTGCCATGCCAACTCGCTCTGGTTGTCGCCATATCCATCACCGTCGATATCGTGGTACTGACTACCTATCGATGGGAAGGCGTCAGCGAATCCATCTGGATGAGAGGGCCAATTTGAATCGGGGTTGGAATAACCATCACCATCAGCGTCCGGGCAACCATAGCGGTCATGGAATGATGAACCCGGGCTGTCGGTGCAAGAGTCTGGCATGTTGCCAGAGGCATTGTCACCGAAGCCATCGCGGTCGTAATCCGCCCACTGTGTTGGGTCAGTCGGGAAGTAGTCCACTTGGGTCGCTTCCTCGTGCTGGTTGTCTCCCCATCCATCGCCATCGGTGTCATCCCATTGCGTCGGGTTATCGGGGAAATGGTCCGGTGCATTGCCATCGGGGTTGTCACCATGGCCGTCAAGGTCGCGGTCAGCCCACTGAGTTTCATCGAATGGGAAAGCATCAGCACCATCCCATTGCGAAGTCCAGTTTCCGTCCGGGTCGGAGTATCCATCGCCGTCTGAGTCCGGGCAGCCATTCCTGTCCTCAGAGCTGTAGCCTTGCTCCATAGGGCAGTAGTCCGGGTTGGTTGCGCCATCCATCCATTGGCCAATTCCAAGTGGCACACGGCTCTCATTCCAAGAGTCATCATGCCAATTATCACCATAGCCATCGAAGTCGTAATCGCCCCACTGCGTATCATCTTCCCAGAAAGCATCTGCACCATCGCCGGTGGTCCATACCGGACCCCACTCACCCCAGACATCCGGGTCGGACCAACCGTCATTGTCACGGTCAGGGCAACCAAGACGGTCCTCCTGCGAATCACCCCATAGGAGCGGGCAACTGTCGGCATCGACCCCATTCACATTGTCGCCAAAACCATCCTGATCCTGATCGGACCATTGGCTAGGCTCATTGGGGAAGCGGTCGCCAATATCGGACCAACCATCCCCATCGGAATCCTCGCAGCCTGAGAGGTCCTCGGTTGAGGTACCAGCGTCATCCGGACAGTCGTCATCGTCGTCGTAGAAACCATCGAAATCGGTGTCGCGCTCATCCTTGTCTACACTTACTGCGACAGTGTAATCGAAGTTGTCATCGAACCAAGAATCCTCAGAGATAATCTCAATGTAGGCAAATCCAGGTGGTCCTGCATGGGTGATGTAGTACGTTGCACTGCTGTATGTAGTGTGAGTACCGCCGTCCTGAGTCTGATTGTCCCAGTAAAGGCGGATTCGTGGCTCGCAGCCCCCATCCCAAGCCTGACAGGAAATGCTGACAGCAAAACCGACCACGTCGCCGTTGACTACGGCGACCTTCATGAAATCACGACGGTCGCCGCCATAATTCACCGAGCCGCTCGTAGAGGAGCCATCGTTGATTTGATCCGCACCGGCAATCGCATCATTTGCTTCGGCAGCCACTGTCGGCAGCGAGGCGAGTAAGAACATCACTAGGACCGTCGGCACGGCAAGCCTTTGAACGGCAGAACTCGGCCTCATCGGGTGTCGGAGACACCCGCATACGCATAGGGGTTTTCCCACTATAACTGAAGAAAAACAAGCGGTAAACGTGGCACTGCGCCGTATTATGCGACTACAACTCCGTATTCTCGCCCGGACCCCACTCTGAGCGGGTCCGATTGAGTCCAAATCGCTTGAGGAAGAAGAAGCGGAAGTTCAGCCAGCCATCGCCCCAGGTATTGATTTCAGCATCTCCCACACGGACCCGATAAGGCACGCTGACCTCGACGGCCTTCTTGCGACCAAAACAGCGTCGTGCGTTGATTTTCATCTCCTCAGATAGCGGCATCCCATCGTGAGTCGGCCGCATCTTCTTGTTTTCCATTATCTCCTTGCGGAATACCCACATACCACTCTGTGAATCGTGGATACCATACCAAAACAGCATACGAGCAGTCACTGAAAGTCCCCAATTTCCGAAGCCGTGCAGACCTGACATCGCACCCTCTTCGGCGCGGCGAAGCCGGTCACAAGTGATGAATTTCAGATCTTCTTCGACCAACTTGCGTACTAGACCCGGCACTTCTTCGCCTGGATAGGTGCAGTCGGCATCGAGTGTGACGATGATATCGCCGGGCGCAATTGCAAAGCCAGTGCGGTAGGCACGACCGTAGCCCTTGCGCGGCTCCATTACCACCCATGCGCCTTCTTCAGCCGCCAATTCGCGGGTTTTGTCGGTTGAATTGCCGTCAATTATCAGGAAATCGAGTTTTTCACACCAGCCATCGTTAGGAATAGAACGGATGGTATCAACGATTGCCGCCTCCTCATTTCGAGTCGGTATGACAACCGTAACATGAACCGGCAGTGCTTCGACCAACGCATCCCCTCACACTACCCCATTCTGCAGCCATTTTTCAATGCACCCGTGCATGGCGCCGGCCCCCTGCTTTCAAATCAGATACCATGCAGGCGTTCACTAAGCGCCTGCGGCGTAGGGGTGGATGTATGCATATCGCGATGCTTTCCGGTGAATATCCACCGCGTTGGGGTGGCATGGGCTCAACCGTTTTCCACCTAGCAGGCGCACTGACCCGAATGGGACATAGTGTCACAGTGATTACCCGGCGTTACAAGAAGGCTATGCGCAACCCGAAATCAATCCCATCACAAGAAGGAGTCGAGGTTCTGCAGGTCCGCTGGGCACCTCTACCGATGGCCTTCACCGTATCTTATGGAAGATGGGCACTGCGTGAATTACTGAGAGTCCACTCTCGCAACCCTGTTGATGCTGTACACGTGCATGCACCGATGATTTCGTGGACCGAGAAGCAGTATCGAAAAGTTCGCAGCGAAGTGGGGCCGGTCATCACCAGTCTGCACGGTTCATGGCTAGGTGAGAGAGATGGTATGGTGCGAGCAGCCAAGCATGGCGAGGCTGCGACGTGGAAGAATCCGAATGACCTCGCCATCCTGCTGACTGGGCGTCACTACGCCAAGTATGAGCGGGCTGCTGTTCGCACCTCGACTGTTTGCGTTGCAAATAGCGAGGCAACAAAACAAGATTTTCTTGACCGCTACGACCCGCCTGAAAACTGGCGTTGTGAGGTCGTGCGCTGGGGAGTTGATACGGATATGTTCGTACCTCTCGACGGAGACCATGAGGAATCATTGGCTGCGCATGAGATAATGCGTGAACGGTATGGAAATCCAGATGAGGCCGCGCTTTCAGGCCTTGCCGATACGCGCACTCATCTGATTCTTGCAGTTGGTAGATTAGTTGCTCGCAAGGGATTCAGCACACTACTGCGAGCGATGCCGGCTGTGCTGGCTGCCAACAGAGATGCGCATCTGGTAATAGTTGGACGCGGGCACATGCGCCGCACCCTGCTCAAGCAAGCCAAGTCGCTCGGCATCGCTGACAGCGTCACCATTGAATCAGGGATGCCCTTCGAACAGTTGGCACAACTATTCCGCTCAGCCGATTTGGTAGCATATCCATCCTACTACGAAGGTCAGGGATTGATTCCATTGGAAGCGATGGCGTCGGGTACACCGGTAGTGACTGTCGACGATGGACCTCTACCCGAAATGGTTGACTCTGAAGTCGGTGCACTATTCGAACTGGGTGATGCCGACTCGTTGGCTGAAAAAATCAACGGACTGCTTTCCAACCCAGAGGTCCGCCAGAAAATGGGGCGAGCCGGTCGACATCGAGTGTTGGAGGAATACACCTACACCCTGAACGCAGAGCGCTATGCAGGATTCTATGAATCCTGATTCAAGGCTCATCTGAATCGCCAAAATCGCTCAATGCGGGTGGTTCAGGAGCATCCAAGTCGGGCTCTTCAAGCGGGGCTGATTCATCCATCAAATCAAATCCACCAGAACCCTCACCGAGGCCACCACCCCACGATTCAATCATTGCAAGGTCCTCCGCCAAGCGGCGGCGGCTGCGCAATTGCACGAGGAAACCGATGATGCCGAGAACAAGAGTTGTCCCGAGCAGCCCATAGAGTCCAACGCTGCCGAGTCTTTCGAGAAATCCAGACAACTCGGCAGGAGTCCTTACCAGAATCTGTTGGCGCATCACATCAGAGGTGGTATCACCATCAACAGCCCACACTTCGAGGCTCGCCCACTGCGCATCGCCAATCTTTGCCGACAACACCGCAGACCAGATTCCGTCTCCAGCCATTGCATCCCCTCCGGCTCCATCGTCGTGGAGAGTGAAGGGATGCTCCTCACCTCCAACCTTCAGAACCCCCTGAACACTGCCTTCTCGCAGTGTAGTACCATCAGCATCGGCTAACCTAACGGTGATATGCATCGTGTTGATAACATCGTATTCAAGTTCGTCGAGGTCAGAATCCAAGTCGGAGAGTACGGGGAAACTCGCACCGATTGTCAGGTTAATCCAAGCGGTATCGGACACACCTCGTGAATCTCTGACAGTGAGAGTGAACGTTGCAGGGCCCGGCTTGACCCATGCAGTGAACTCGTCGTCACTGGCAATTTCCACTCCTGCAACATCAGGTGTGTCATGTTCCTTCCAAATCCATGCGATGATGTCGTCATCAGCATCGTATGACGAGGTGCCGTTGAACACCAACTCGTCACCCGGTGGAATATACTGGCCTTCCAATAATCCGTCGATAACCGCGTGCGGACCGGTTGGGAGAACCAACAGACTCTGGTTGTGCACGCGTGTCATTCCAGTGTCATCAATCAAGGTGAATGTGAGTGAGTGGGTTCCAGCGGCGAGGTCGTCGTTGTACCAAAAGTCGGTAGTGCCGTTGTCAACTATCGGCTCAGTCAGTAAATCCGATTCTATGGTAACGGTGAAGTTGTCTCCATCAGCGTCGAAGGATTCGCGGAAATCAAACAGAACTGGAGCATCGCTGTAGACATCGATCCCGGGAATTGGGCTAGCCAATATGAGGATAGGCGCACTGGTCGCTGCCGCAACCTCAACAGATGCTACCACCGGCGGATTCACTCCATCGTCAACAGTGAATGAGAGAGTCTGGCTCCCCGCGGGCAGGCGGGCAGTAAGAGTCCAATCAGTGCCTAGTGCACCCTCGACAAGACTGGAGTCCCAACGAACTGCCACACTGTCCGGGTTGGGCAGATACTGCATCGAGCACAGATGGTTTGTTACCCAACCATCATCATACCAAGAACACGGAATATCCCAATCTCCACTCTGTTCAGCGAGGAAGGTGTGGAGAACGGATGAGTCGGTGCTGAATGAGGTGCTGTGGCTTGAAATACTTGCAAGCGGAGGACTGTTCTCCACTGATACAGGTTGGGTTTCCGATGACCATGATGTAGAGTGCTCTGGTCTATCATCAGATAGTTGGAGAGTAATCAGATGCTCACCAGCGGGTAACCATCCGGTCCAAATCAGGTCATTTCCATCACCATCATCTGGTAAATCGCCGATGAGGCTACTGACCCACACCGCACGAATCTCATCTCCTTCCGGGTCATGCGAAGCCGTACCATCAAGAGATAGCATGCCCGCAGAAGTGTTGTCGGTTCGGTATACTGTGAATTCCGGATGGGGAACTTCATTGACCAACTCGATGGCGTAAATTATCTCGACTGCTGGATTCACGCCATCTCCAAAGTAGATGCTCAAATCGAATTGGGTGACGCTATCTGCTGCGTCTGTGAAAGACTCATTCCACTCCATAGGACATTCTGCTCGGACCCCGGAATTAGGCGAACCTTGGCTAGAGCCTTGCCCATCACCCCGATAGGAAGCAAAGGTAGGGCAGTCAATGAGGTCATTCTCAGGGTCAAAGGTGCCGGTTGCGTTGATGAATAATGGCACTGTTCTGAATACTCGAATCACACCATCCATCCCGGGTGCCGGGTCAGTTGAGATTGTCACTGATGGTGGCAAGTTTCGCAACTCAATTTGTCGAGATTCATTGGCGCAGTTGTTCTGGTCATCGCAGGCGAATAGCGTGATTGTATGAGTACCATCGGAGAGAGAGCAAGCACCACCGTCGTTGGCGGAGAATAGGGCGGTTCCGCTACAGAAATTGCCATCGATACTGCTCTGCCATGTGAAGGATATTGGGTCATCATCGAGGTCCCAAGTAGCAGATGCATTGAACAGAACCTCACCACCGCTGGAGTATATGTCTGCGTCAAGTGGAGTTTCCCATACAATCAGCGGGGGCTGATTGGTCAGAGTGATTGTGCAAAGGACAGTTTGAGCGGAGTCGACATTGAATGGACCTGCGTCTGCATGTTCTCCGTCGTAATCACAACCGACCCACGCCTGAGTTGTGCCGCTTGTTCCTGTCGAAGTGCTTCGTGAACCAATGAATGGACCGAATATTTGGTTTCCCGAATAAGGTAGCGTGGCGGATACATCTGCTTCAAACTGGTCGAAAGACAGGTTGACCTGTGCATTTGGAAGGCCATGTGAGTGCTGATTCACCGCCCAAACATTCAGCGTGAACATCCGATCAAATACACTGCCAACACCCGGATTGAGCGTTGGTGGTGCGTCAGAATCTATCCAACGTACGTGGCTTGGCATTCCTGTCATGTCAAAAGTGACTGCGCTACCTCCAGAACCATCGGTGATGTTCACCTCACTATCACGAAAGTTGACTTGGCCGGAACAGCCAGCGAAAGAGACGTTGTCAGCGATTACGAGATGCAAGTCGGTGAATTCGATGCAGTCTGTTCCTGAGAGGGCGGAATCAGTGAGTGTCGATGTAAGTGGGTCTCCGCTTCCATCCCAAGCGACTCCTTCGTGAACGCCGTTCAGCAGCAGACCTGACAGGTGCGCATCGGCATCGGTGAACTGTACTATTGGTCCAGAGCGATTGGCCTGAACGGTCAGACCATCAAAAGTCACCCAGCCATTGAATTGCATATTGGAATTGTCTACCTCGACTGCGCGGGCACCATTACCCGGGTCTGTCACGACCAAATCGAAGAATTGCATGTCTACTGATTTCAAAGCATATACTCCGCCCCACGCATCATTTGTTGATGAACAACGAATGCAGGTGACATTCTTGCTCGCGCTCATCAAGTCATTTGATTTTTCAAAATATAACCCGATACCATTCTTTGGCAGCAACGCGCTTACACCGTTGTCGCTGCTGACCAAGTCGGCAAACTCGATGTTGCTGCTGTCGTAGACATACAAGCCGTTCTCACCGTTTCCAGTGGTCACCACTCCGACCACCTGCGGGTGAGCCTCGCGTACGTACAGGCCTGCACCCGCGTTATTTTCGGTCAGCCAGTTTGCTCCTTGCAGGCTCGCCTTCCACAGCATTATGCCATCACCTGCGCTGTCACTTACGGTCAGGTCCTCGATGTACGGAGCCCAATTGGAAGAGCGGATGAACATCCCAGCATGGTCGTTCATCGAGACCGATGAAGGGTCGCCAGAACCAGTGATTGTCATGTTTGAGATTCTTGTTGCTGAATCTATCATGTAGGCCTTGAAGCCATTGCAGATGTTGTCTTCAATCAACACGTCCGCAAAGTCCGCTCCAGTAGTATTCAAGCCAATTGCAAACATTCCAAGACCGGGTGTTTTTGCTCCTACACCACCGGTTCCTCTCACAGTCAATCCTTCGAAAATAGCATTCAGTGGTGCGTTCCAATTAGTGTGGTTATTCTGCTCGACAAAAATACCTCGATACTGGGAATTCTCGATGACCACATCTCGGAAGGTCGGTCTTGTTGTTCCATTCTCCGTGATGTGCCGCACTATGATGCCGTTGTCGGAGCGACCGATGTTGATATCTTGGAATAAAGCGATTGAATCCTCAACCCAAATCGCAGCAGGCCACTCAAGAGTCGCTCCAGAGATGTTGGTGATATCCACACCGGATACCATTCCACCGGAATTGCCCCACATATTGACGGCTCGCAGAATCAGGTTGTCGAAAGTAGCACCCTGTATCAACGGAGCACTACCAGCTCCGATCGACAAACCGATGCCATATCTCCAAGTTCCCGGATTGCCACCGTGCACATCCTGACCTCCGTCTTGCACGGTGAGGCGTCGGATGGTTGGATTGGCTGAATTGAACAGGTCAACGGCGACGTAGTCGGCGTTGTTGATAGTCACATCCTCAAGCAAGGGGTTGCTGTCGTAGATGGTGATACCCCATTCCGCCTCGTCGATGACCAGATACTGAATTGATGAGCCACGTCCCCTGCTAGTGGCATTGAACTGGATGCCTTCGTGGGATACAGAACCCGGTGCCGTTGTCATGGTGATTGGTGATGATGAAGTTCCTTGAATATCGAGTTCACCCTCTACGTAGATTCGCGCACCATATCCAAGTTGGACGGTGGTTCCCGATGCAATAACCAGCGTGTCTCCAGCCGCAATGGTGTAGTCGCTCTCTTGTGTTCGAACTCCCGACCATGTGGTTGTTGAACGGGAGTTGGTTGGCGCAGATTCGTCTTCGACCAATTCATTCAAGACTGCTGTCATCAGCAGAGGAGATAGGCTAGCCAGAAGCATCGCTGCCAACAGCAAGATTGCCCCCTTGCGACGGTTCTCCATGAGAACCGAGCGCGGCGAGCCCCTATTGGATGCTTTCGGCGATTGGTTCGACCAATTTTTCCTCAAGAATACAGCCATTCCATGATATTTGAGGGGAAACGAGCCGGATAGGAGAGGTTATGTGCAGATTGTCGGCCGAGCGGCTCGGAGATTGCCGTGCCACCGTCCGCATTTGTCCTGTTCAAAACCGAGCCATCGATGGAGCGAGATGTCTATCTCGCCCTCGCAGATATGGAGTGCATTATCGAGACCCACGCGCTATACGGTGAGTACGATTTGGTTGCACGAGTGAATGCCGCAGATGGCAAAGATTTGACCAAGTTACTAATGGGTGACCTCCGAACAATTGAGGGAATCAAGGAAACTGAGACTCTCATCGTCGTTGAATACTGAGGTGAAAAAATGGCTGTTGGATTCATACTCATCACGACCAAACCAGGTTACGAAAACAAGGTCAGGGATACTCTCGACCGTGTCGATTTGGTCACCGGGCGTTGGATGGTCTTCGGTGAATACGATATATTCGTCAAAATTGAGGCCGAGAACGAAGTTGACCTGACGCACTGCATTATCGAGCAGGTTCGGGGCATCGAAGGAATCGTCGATACTCGCACACTAATCGGCGCTGAAGTCTGATAATTCCGACCTCATTGAGGTCACGGAAGGTTCAATTCTGAACCATACCATCACGCGGCATGCTCCCCGACACGCTACATCATTTGGACCGAGCCGACCGACGAGGATATGCCTCACTACTGGCTCATATGGCCTCATCTGACGGTGAGATCACTGTTGAGGAGCTAGCTACTTTTGAAGGGAGGCTCGGCAACGCGCTGATTGCGCCACTCAGCCGCAAGGATTTGCGGCTGGAATTGAAGCGGCCCAAACCAATATCTCTAGCAATACGTGAGATGAGTGAAGAATCGGTGCTGCTCGCTCTGCGTGATGCATTATTGCTCGCTGCCTCTGATGGAGTCTACGAAAAGCGCGAGAAGAAAATTATCGAACGTATCGCCAGCGAAGCCGGCATTTCAGACAAGGCATTGAAAGAATTGTACGAGTGGGTTGACGAAGGCTGGATTTGGATGCGCAAAGGACGGGAATTGCTTGGACTTTCCACTGACGAAGATATGCATAAAGTCGTCCACGAATCCGACGAGGACGTTGATGACGCCGCCGACGATGTTGTAGAGGAAGGAGAGAAGGACGATGATTCAGAGGATGACGGTGACGACTTCAAAGAGGACGAGTACGATGTCTTCGCCGACATTGAATCTGCGGCGGATGATGAGGACCACTAGCGCAGAGAAGAGTGCAATTTCGTTGTCAATTCTGCTGCGGCATTGGGGCATTCCGCCGCACGCAATCTATGGCTGGCCTCCATCCATGCCGCCAGCCGGCCTGATTCATCAAGCATGCCACGCCAATACCATCGCATCGCGTCGAGGCGGCGCGCGGCGGGATCATCTTCGGGTAGAACGATGTCAAACAGGGCTTCTAGCGTGGTAGCGGCACCGGGTTGATTGGACTGTGATTGAGCATTGACAAGCGCAAGGCCGAGCGAAGCACGCTGAATCGGGTCCATCGTTCGGTCGAACAGACGACGTAAATCACTCTCAGCGGATAGCCGAGCTGGACTGTCCTGCTCAACTAGAGTAAGCGCTGCGAGGTGTCGCAGTCGCTCGATGATGGGGTCATCGCCGCCGGCTAACGTCTCAAGGTCATCACAAACGGCGGCACAGGTTTCAGCATCACCTCGCAGCAGTGAAATTTTATGGCGAAGAATAGCGAGCAATACCACAGCAGCGCGGCGCTGATTCGCCTCAAGGGCTGAGGGTCGTACCTCTGCTAGAGATGCATCAAGCATACCGAGGTCGGAATCGTCACTATTCGGCAATCTATCGTCAAGTTTGGAGGCAATCCGAGAAAGCCTGATTCTTGCCGCTTCGCCAGAATCCGCCAAGGCAAGAGCGGATTCGTCAGCCGCCTCAGCGAGTTCGATATCACCATTCATTCGGTGGAGTCTTGCAAGAAGGGCATTCTTCTGGGCATCATCATCCGAGAGTTCGCCGATATGTGATTCCGCATGGCTCGGCTCACCGCGGTCAAGAGCGAGCCGTGCCGCCATACGTCGCAATGCCACAGCATCGGGTAGAGCATGCAGTGCATCTTCGATGAGGGCTGTCATCGCTGCAGAACCCAAACTCAACAGTTCCTCCGCATTATCCTCGATTAGAGAACCTGCACTCAAGTCATCGGCCTTCACCAGATGGTGGGCTTCCAACCAGCGCGCCTGTGCGCCTTCCATCGAAGACCAATGTGCGGCTGCTTCCGTATGCAAAGTTGAGCGCTGCCCCTCATCCCAAACTGCACGGCGTACATTGCGAACAAGATGTTGAGACTCGACATCACCATGTGGCCAGCGCAGCAACGCCGCCTCATCGAGTTCAGTCGGGTCAAATTGCTCCGGCAGTGCGCTTACAGTCACTGGAATTGGCTCACAAGAGAGTGAATCCAAATCGCTGCGCCCAACATCAGACAATCGAGACAAAACGGTTTTCTCAACAAATTCCTGCACAGCCCCGCTCGCTTCCGGCACATCATCGTCGGGTGACCAAAGGTGCAACGCAAGCGGGTGCCCGTCCAAAGCGGAAACAACCGCTTCCGCATCAATTTCAGCAGAAACCTCGCCAAGTATGCTAGTCCCTGCTTCGATCTCGACTCCTTCGAGTCTATGCTCGCTATCGCCCGCATCGAAGGGAGGGGGTGCGCGAGTACCAATGGCAAACTGCGGTCCTCCATTTGCCTGAACAAGGCTGGAAAGCAGTGCTGAGATTGCATCTTGGTGGCGTGGGTGAACCGAGGATACCTCATCTACGACGAGTAGAATCTCCTCTGGCAGGGCACTAAGGGTTGCAACCATCGCATCCACATCTCTCGGGGGGTCGTCTGACTCAAGCCAACTGCCTACCAACTCCGAGGCGTCCATCGTAGCATCGAGTGTACACCATCGAACCGCTCCCCCTTGGCTCAGGTGTAGGTCGGAAAGCGCGCGGAGCAGGGCAGATTTCCCAATACCCGGCATTCCTGAAACTGTGGCGCAGCCATGCTCCTGCAACAATGAATGTACAGATTGCAGGTCCTCATATCTGCCATGCAGAATTACTGCGGGCGGTGCACCACCTGCAATCTGATTCGAACCGGAAAGAACTGCCTCCACCGAGGCTGTATCGGCCGGGGCTGGACTGGCTAGCGAGCCAGCAATGCGGCGTCCTTCTTCGGTGAGATGCAGGACCAATCGGCGGCGATTACCACCGCCAATGACATGGGCTTGTCGAGATGCTACCAAACCGCCTTCCTCTAGGGCTTTCAGTGGTTGATGAATTGCCGAGCGAACCACTCCGAGAGACTCGGCAAGACCTGGTAATGACAGGTCGCGAGGAACATCCCACGCTGATTCTAACTCAGTGGGAAAGCGTGCGAGCAGTCGCACGATTCGCGCCTGCGCCTCCGGCAACATCACACATCGCAGCAAAGCCGTCCTAAAAGGCCCTTGACCTGACCTGAGCATCCCCCTCAGGGAGAGGATTGAATG
>Ga0310123_10002009_pt1 | contig 16420 bp, 12 predicted proteins | sample CB6_AW_1057_MG_FD_203505 | JGI IMG/M metagenome (GOLD analysis project Ga0310123, IMG submission 203505) | Marine microbial communities from Western Arctic Ocean, Canada - CB6_AW_1057 | ecosystem: Environmental > Aquatic > Marine > Oceanic | place: Canada: Western Arctic Ocean | collected... | reverse complement strand
AGCTGACCAGGCTGAAACAACTGCGGTCGCTCACCCTCGCTGATACTCGAGTGACAGACGCGGGGTTGAAGGAGCTGACCAGAATAAAACAACTGCGGTCGCTCACCCTCGCAGGCACCCAGGTGACGGACGCGGGGTTGAAGGCGCTGACTGGAATGAAGCAACTGCGATCGCTGGACTTCGCTAGAACTTCGCTGACAGACGTGGGGTTGAAGGCGCTGGTTGGACTCAATCTAAAAATGCTAGTTGTGCCGGACCAAGCACAGACCGACCTGGGACTAAAGCACTACCTAGCAGCCGTTCAACCTTGCCACACACTAAATTTACTTTCTTGGAAGGTTACGGACGCGGGGTTGAAGGATCTGACCAGAATAAAACAACTGCGGTCGCTCACGCTTGCGGGTACCTACGTGACCGATATGGGGCTTAAAGAGCTATCCAGGCTGAAACACCTGCAGTCGTTGAACCTTGCCGGCACCCTGGTCACAGATGCAGGGCTGCGAGAGCTGGTGGGACTAAAACAACTGCGATCGCTGAGCCTCAGCAAAACCCGGGTGGCGAATGTGACATTGAAGGAACTGACCCGACTGAACCAACTGCGATCGCTGGACCTCTCCTTCAATCCAGTGACGGACGCAGGATTGAAGCAGGTGGCTAAACTGACGCAACTACGATCCCTCAAACTTCGAGCTACTCGAGTGACAGACGCGGGGTTGAAGGAGTTGACTGGTCTGAAGCAACTTCAGCATTTGAACCTCTCCCTCAGCCAAGTGACAGACACGGGACTGAAAGCACTGGCCGGGCTGAAGCAATTGCAGTCGCTGCGCCTCGCCGGTACTGAGGTGACAGATGCAGGACTAAAGGAGCTAGCCAAGCTGAAGCAACTGAAGTTGGCGAATATCGTCGGCGTTAACATATCAGGCGAAGGACTAAAGAAGTTAGCCCAGTTGAAGCAACTGAAGTCACTGGGTCTGTATAGAACCCGAGTAACAAATGCATGGTTGAAGGATCTGCCCGGAATGCCGCAAATCCAAACGCTGGACCTCTCCCGCAGCCAAGTGACGGATGCGGGGTTGAAAGAGCTGGCTGGAATGACGCAACTTCGATCGCTTACCCTTCGCGATACCCAGGTGACCGATGCGGGACTAAAGGAGCTGGCAGGATTAGAACACCTGCAGACGCTGGACCTCTCACTCAACCGAGTGACGGACGCAGGGTTGAAGGAGCTCACTGGTCTGAAGCAACTGCGGTCACTAGAACTCTCCTTCACCCACGTGACAGACGCAGGGTTAAAAGAACTGATTGGACTCCAGCAACTGCGGTCGCTAGGACTCTTGGGTACGCAGGTGTCAGATGCGGGATTGAAAGCACTGGCCGGGCTGAAGCACCTGCAAGCGCTGGATCTCTCACTCAGCCAAGTGACGGACGCGGGGTTGAAAGAGCTGGCTGGAATGACGCAACTTCGATCGCTTACCCTTCGCGACACCCAGGTGACGGACGCGGGACTAAGGGAGCTAACCCAACTCGAACAACTGCAGTTATTGAGCCTCTTTGGCACCCAGGTGACCGACGAAGCATTAACTGAGTTGGCTGAGTTGAAACAACTAAAGTCGCTAAACCTTGCCAGCACACAGGTGACAGATGCCGGGATGAAGGAGTTGGCTCGACTGAAGCAACTACGGATGCTGCACGTCTACAATACCCGAGTGACGGACGCGGGACTGTATGAGCTGAATAAGGCACTGACAGATATGAGAGTTGTTCGTTGACCGCCCCCGACAAACAGGGAACGACTGAACGGAATCCAGCATTTCGCATCCGAACCTGATTGACAGGCCATCCAGACGCAGATTCACAATGGTGTACGAAGTTGAATTGAAATTTCCACTGCAGGATGTCGAATTTAGTCCGGAACAGCTCTTACAGCAGCTCGAAACATTGCAATCGAAGCGCGGCACACTCGTCGAACATTACGACACGTATTTCGCTCATCCCAAACGCAATTTCGGCCAGACCGATGAAGCGCTTCGCATCCGTCGCGTTGGTGAGAGAAACTGGATAACTTACAAAGGTCCGCTCGTCGACTCGCAAACTAAAATGCGGCGCGAAATTGAATTGCCAATCGGCGACGGACAAACGACGGCCGAACAATGCACAGAATTATTGGAAACTTTGGGTTTTCATCCAGTTCGCTCGGTCGTCAAGACCCGGCTACCGCTAAAGTTAATATGGGAGGACCGTGAATTGGAGCTTGCACTGGACAACGTGGCCGATCTGGGAAGGTTTTTTGAAATCGAGTTGTTGGCCGATGAATCAGATTGCGACGCCGCTCGAGACTGTGTCCTGCGGCTGTCGAAACGCCTGGGGCTTAAACAATCCGAACAAAAATCGTACCTGTGCTTACTGTTGGAACAGGATGCGGAAACGGCAGGCAGTTGATGACTGAACGCACTCTAAAAACTCGAACGATATTCCTCGTCAGACCGGCAATGGTAGCGTAAGAAGATGATCCATTCTCAAAGTCTTGGGGCTCTTAACGAAATAATTCAGAATTGACTTGTCAGTTACCGAAATCGCGGTACCGTATCGTTTGACGCGGCAATCACTAAAGGAGTTTGAGTATCCATAAATCGGTGCTAAGGATCGAGGGAGCATTCAGATGGCAACCAAGCTAAAAAATCGGCGCGGGGCGACCGACGCCGTGAGCAACAACCAGAAAGCGCTTCTAAAAAACACGGTCAGTCAGATCGAACGAGCATTCGGACAAGGCTCGATCATGCAACTCTCGAACGCGTCGAAGTTCTTCGTTCCTGGAATTGCTTCCGGTTCTCTGTCTCTCGATTTAGCCCTAGGCGGATCGGGTTTCCCACGCGGGCGAGTTGTGGAGATATTCGGCCCCGAATCGAGCGGCAAGACGACACTGGCATTGCACGTGATCGCCAGTGCCCAGAAAGCCGATGGGATTGCCGCCTTTATCGACGCCGAACACGCTTTGGACCCGTCGTGGGCAAAACGCCTGGGCGTCGACCTGGACGACCTCCTGGTCAGTCAGCCGTCATACGGCGAAGAAGCACTTCAAATCGCCGAGATGCTGATCAAATCGAACGCCGTCGATTGCATTGTGATCGATTCGGTTGCGGCGTTGGTGCCCAAGGCTGAACTGGATGGTGAAATTGGCGACAAGCACATCGGACTACAAGCGCGAATGATGAGTCAAGCCATGCGCAAGTTGACCGGCGCCATCTCCAAGTCTAAAACCACAGTCATTTTCATCAATCAACTTCGTGAAAAGATCGGTGTGATGTTCGGCAGTCCCGAGACCACTCCCGGTGGCCGCGCATTGAAATTTTACAGCTCCTGCAGGATCGATGTCCGCCGGATAGCCACATTGAAGGACGGCGACACGGCCATCGGCATTCGCATGAAAGCAAAGATTGTCAAAAATAAGGTCGCGCCGCCGTTTCGCGTTGCCGAGTTCGATATGCTGAATTCCAGTGGTATCAGTCTTGAAACAGACGTGTTGGACCTGGCCGTGGAAGATCGAATTGTCGACAAAAGCGGCAGTTGGTTCAGTTTCGACAAGAACCGACTAGGACAGGGGCGAGACAAAGTAAGGGTTTTCCTAGAGGAAAACCCCGACGTTCTGGAGGAGCTGAAGCAGAAGATACTCACCGCGCGAGGTCTCACTCCGGCGATTGAGGCTGACGCTGAGAAGCCCGCAGTCGAGTCAACTTAGAAGCTGTGCGCAATCCCGGGCTGTGTAGATATCGTAGAGCGAGTGTGCCCGCGTGCTTTATACCAGCGAGGATGCTCGTGTTACTACGAAAACGTCACAATTGCTTAGGGAGCCGATTGAATGAAGAACGATACCATCGTCCCGTCAAGGTGTTATCCAACACGGATGGCCATGCTATTCGTTCTTGCGATTGTCGGCGGTCAACGAACGACTGCGCAAGACATCGACGATGTGGCGGCCGCCTTCGCAATCGAACGAGCTTTTGTCCGTGCCATCAGTGAAGCGGAATCGTCGGTCGTAGCGATTGCGCGATACAATTTGGTGCATGAGACCCCCGACCGCAATCGAGACCTACTCAACCCGTTCCGAGACAGCCTTCGCAACCGTTTCGGACTGCGGTTCGGCATCGACCCGAGTAGTCCCGACTTCATCCCAAATGAATTTGGAGCGGGAGTCATCATTGCTCGGGACAAGCAACCCTACATCCTGACAAACTATCACGTCGTCCGAGGTGCACCTCTTGTCGGTACGAAGGTGATTTCGACGGACACGCGGCTCTACCTGCGACTGGCTGATCGTCGGGGTTTCGAAGCGAGAATTCTAGCAGCGGACCCGCGTAGCGATTTGGCCGTCCTGAAAATCGTATCTCCGATGCCACCTGGCCACCTGGTAGGGATCAAGCCAATGAAGCTAGGCGATGCCACGAACATTAAGAAAGGGCAATTGGTACTGGCGCTGGGAAATCCTTATGCGCTGGCCCGTGATGGTTCTTCCAGCGCAAGTTGGGGAATAATCAGCAACATCGCACGTTTTCCGGAACCTGTGGGTTCCCGATTTGATGACGAGTCAGCGAAGAAAGAAACCATTCACCGTTTTGGCACACTGCTGCAAATTGACACTCGGCAAACTATCGGAACCAGCGGCGGTGCGCTCGTCAATCTGCACGGCGAATTAATTGGCATCACTACATCGCTGGCCGCGCTAGAAGGGTACGAAAAATCTGTGGGCTACGCAGTCCCCATCAACAGCTCAACGCGCAGAATCATCGATGCCCTTTTGCAAGGTCTGGAAGTCGAATATGGTTTCCTCGGCATTCAACCGGGCGACGTTCCGGCGGAGGAATTGCGGCTAATGTCGGATACCTTCCAACAGCAGACCGCTGCCAAAGCACGCATGGTCTTTCCCAACTCACCAGCAAACCGCGGCGGCCTTTCTTCACACGACGTCATCCTGGCAGTCAATAATAAACCGGTCTACGGACGTTTCGATCTGATGCGTGAAATTGGTATGATTGGGCCTGGGCAAGAAGCCAGGTTGCGTATCTGGCGTGAGACCGCGAGACGCATTTTCACTCTTGAGATTGAATTGGGGAAATGGCCGGTCCTGGATACTGAGGGAATTATCGCTACTAGGACGCGTTTTAAGCCATGGAACGGATTGATCGTCGACTACCCAACGGGCAGACAAAAATTTATCCACACGCCGCTTCAGTATCCTTCCGCGGTCTCCGTCAAGCGGATTGAATCGGAGTCTCCGGCTGACGCAACCGAACTGGAAGTGGGCGACTTCATCACCCATGTGAATCAGACGCCGGTCCAAACTCCGAAGGAGTTTCATGATGCCATTGACAAGAAACGGCAAAACCATGTAACTCTGCATCTCCTTGATGGTCGACGCGTCGTCATTCCGCAATGAAACCACTCCCGCTCGGCCAATTTCCAAACATCGCTCGCCTCCAATCCATTCGGATCTTGATCCGATGAAAACCGACGAATTACGTGAAAGCTACTTGGCGTTCTTTAAAACCAAAGGCTGCGTGCGGCGGCCAAGCGATGTGCTGGTACCTCGCAATGACCCGACCGTCTTATTCACCCCGGCTGGGATGAATCAGTTCAAGAAGCAATTTTTGGGAATCGGCAAACTAGAATTCACTCGTGCTGCCACGTGCCAAAAATGTCTGCGCACCGGCGACATCACGAACGTCGGACTGACCGCATATCATCACACGTTTTTCGAAATGTTGGGCAACTTCTCGTTTGGTGACTATTTCAAACGCGAAGCCATCCAGTGGGCGTGGGAATACCTGACCGACAATAGATGGCTGGGATTCGATCCTAACCGGTTAACGGTCTCGGTTTATCTAGATGATGACGAGACATACAACATTTGGCATGACGACATCAAGCTTCCCGGCGACCGCATTCATCGTGATGGCGAACATGAAAACTTCTGGCCAGCCGGCGCACCTAGCCACGGTCCCGACGGAGTCTGCGGTCCTTGCAGCGAAATCTTCTACCATCCGCCTAATGGTGGCAAAGAGGTTGAACTCTGGAATTTGGTGTTTACACAGTTCAATCGCGTCGGAGCGCCACCTGACAACCTTCGTCCACTTCCCAAAAAGAACATCGACACCGGTATGGGTCTGGAACGAACTGCCGCAGTCCTGCAAGGCGTCGAAAGTAATTTTGAAATCGACATTCTGAAACCACTCTGTCAAGCCGCTGGCGAAACCGTCGGCGTAAATTACACATTTGATGCCCCACAAGGCCATGCCCTGCGCCGTATCGCCGATCACATTCGAGCGGTCACTTTCTGTGTGCACGAAGGAGTTGGCCCAGGAAACGAGAAACAAAACTACGTAGTACGTCAATTGTTGCGTCGCGCATTCCTGGAAGGGTATCGGCTTGGTCAGTACCAACCGTTCCTGTACTATCTGGTGCCGTCCGTCGTTGATATTATGCGCGGGCCTTATCCGGAATTGGCGCACACAATCGATTCCGTCGCGAACATAATTCGCGAAGAGGAAGTGCAATTTTTGGGCATTGTCGATCGGGGTATTCCCAAGTTTAACCGCATCGTGAAAAACGCACGAGCGACCGGGAATTCTGTCATTAACGGCAAAGATGCCTTCGATTTACATCAGACCGATGGATTTCTCATCGAGCTGACCGAGGCACTCGCCGAAAAAGAAAAGCTGACCGTGGACCGCATAGATTTCGAAAACTGTATGAAAGAACACGAAAAACTCAGCGGCTCGGGCGCGTTTTCCGATGAAGTAATGGTTGAAGAACCTCTGGATTCGATTCGCAACACTACCGACGCTGTTGAGTTCTTGGGCTATGAGTCAACCGAAGCCGAAGGCGAGATTATCGGAATCATCACCCAAAAACAGCTTGTCCAGGAATTCGCCGAATCTGGACAAGCATCGCCGTTGGCCGTCGTCCTGAACCGCACGCCCTTCTACGGAGAAGCCGGGGGACAAATCGGCGACACGGGAGTTCTGAACGGTAACGGCTGCCAGTTCAATGTACTGGACACACAACATAATGACGAACTGCTATTGCACATTGGACATCTAACAGCGGGCAAATTGGAAGTCGGAAAATCGTTGATGGCCACCGTCGATGCTGATCGCCGAGCGGGCATTTGCCGGGCTCACTCGGCAACTCATATTCTGCACCATGCCTTGCGGAAAACCCTCGGCGAATCGGCTACACAACGCGGTTCGAAGGTCGAGCGAGATTCGTTGCGATTCGACTTCACCCACCACCGTTCGCTGACTCAAGATGAGTTACTGCGGGTTGAGGACGAGATTAACCAACGCATTGTCCAGAATGCGAGCGTGACGACCAATCGGTTGGAACTGGAGACTGCCAAGAAAGCCGGTGCTATGGCCCTGTTTGGCGAAAAATACCCGGATCGCGTTCGAGTTGTCAGCATGGGGGAATTCAGCACCGAACTATGTGGCGGGACGCATTTATCGAACACCGGCCAAGTGGGTCTTTGCAAGATTATTAGCGAGGAACCGGTAGCCAAAGGCGTGCGTCGAGTCACGGCACTGACGGGGCCCAAAGTACTGGAAAGGATTCGCGACTCCGAGAGCCTGTTGAGGCAACTCGTCACTCTGTTAAAAACGCCGCAACCAGGCGACCTGCCGCGTCGCGTGGTGGCGTTGCAACAGGAATTGCGAGATGCAAAGCACGAATTAACCAAGCATACCGCTGAGTCAGTCGCAGGAACTGTACAAAAACTGATCGAAACGACCGAGGTTGTCAACGATGTCAAGATTCTGATTCATGCCGCCGAAGGCGCCAACCGTGATGTGCTGCGAAACTTTGCCGATCAACTGCGTGCGAAAGCAAAGCCTATTGCAATTCTGCTTGGCTCGATTGTTGACGGCAAGGTGGCTCTGACGGCTGCCATCAGTAAGGACTTAGTGCAGCGTGGGCTGAATGCTTCGGACTGCGTCAAAGCAGCCGCCAAGGTCGTCGGCGGAGGAGGCGGTGGCCGTCCGGACCTGGCAGAAGCCGGCGGTAAATTTCCAGACAAACTTTCCGACGCGTTGGCCCAAGGAGCAAAGTACTATCGCAGCAAGCTGCAAGGCTAAGACCTTAACCATAGAGCACACAGAACCGAGTGCTCTGTTCTCTGACGTCGACCCCGACCTCTTCAACGTTCTAGATGATCTGACTCACTGCTCAAGCGCCGCGTGCTGCTAGTTTCCTCAACCGCTTAACCGACTCGCCAACAGCCGAAACCGCATAGTCGACTTCATCGGTCGTGTTGAATCGCCCCAAACCAAAGCGCAGGCTGGCACGCGTCAACACATCGCTGATTCCCATGGCTCGCAAGACATGACTTGGTTCAGGGTCGACTGATGTGCAAGCAGCTCCGGAACTAACGGCGATGTCCTTTAGCCTTGTCATTAGTGCATCACCATCGACGCCTTCAAAACTGACATTCAGGTTTCCAGCAAGTCGTTCGGTGGGATGACCATTTGACCGAATGTTATCGACTTCGTTCTGCAGGCCTCGCCACAACCGCTCGCGTAAATTCCCGATCGCGATGGCTTCTTCATCCATCCGTTCCGAGGCCAATTCACAACATTTTCCGAAACCGACGACTAAAGGTACTGGCAATGTGCCACTGCGAATCCGGTTTTCGTGCCCGCCGCCCTCGAATAATGGTTCAATCTTAGTTTGCAGTGAGCCCCGCCGAATGACCAGTGCACCGATTCCTTTGGGGCCGTAAAATTTATGAGCCGTCAGACTAAGTAGGTCAACGGGCAAAGCGGACAGGTCAACCGGAATCGTCCCAATTGCTTGCACCATATCACAATGGAACAAAATCTCGCGATCGCGGCAGATGCGACCGATTACGTCAATGGGGTTAATCGTGCCGACCTCGTTGTTGGCCATCATGACTGAAACGAGCACGGTGTTCGACTGGATCGCTGCGACGACTTGTGTCGGATCGACCATGCCGTATTGATCGACAGGAAGAATAGTAATCTCAAAGCCGTCGCGTTTTAACTTCCTCGCCGGATCGAGCACTGCTCGATGTTCGCCTGCATTTGTGACCAAATGTCCGACGGGTTTCGCGCCGCATGCGGCTCGCATGACACCTTTCAACGCGATATTGTTCGCTTCGGTCGCTCCACTGGTAAAAATCACTTTTGCTTCCATCGCATTCAGTAAACGAGCGACCCTGGATCGGGCAGTCTCAACCGCATCACCGGCCTCCCAGCCGAAGGAATGATTAATGCTCGCCGCGTTGCCGAACTTTTCTGTGAAATACGGTAGCATCGACTTAAGGACATCCGAGTCGACACGCGTTGTGGCGTGATTGTCCATATAGATCGGTAACTGAACCATAGCCACTTATTCTAGAATAACTTTAGTTGCACGACAGTTGAGATCACACATTGAAAGAACTCGACAGGAACTTTCTGTAGTCTGCATCGCATGCAATCCTCAAATATCCAACAGCATCTGACCTTGCCCAACACTCAAAACACCACGGTCTTCATCCGGCTAGCGCCGAGTTGTTTCAGCCGGAAACGCTCCTCCGTCTGAGGAAAATGGTGGCCGATTTATTCTGGCTGTTGACACACGGACATTCTGACTTCACCTCGCTGGAACGTGTTGGCGACCGCTTTCAACTGACCCAAAGACAACGCTGAGCCATGATACGATCAAGCTGTTCTGACCAATCATTGGCTTGCCGTCGAATCGCATACGTCGGCCCCCGTGACCTAACAGGCGAAGTCATGCAATTTGACGGCTTCAACATGTTGATGACCATTGAGACCTCACTGGCGAATGGAGTCGTTCTTCACGGACCGACGGCTGCTATCACGACATCGCCAGCATGCACGGTAGCTATTGAAAAGTACAGGAGACGCATCCGACATTGGAAATGATTGGTGAAGTTCTCGCCCAAATCGGAGTCGCTTCAGGCGTGTGGTTTCTGGACAACCCGGTTTCGAACAGCGGCCGCTTACTTCGAATGATTCACCAAACAGCAGCCGATCACGGTTGAGTTTGGAACGCAAAATTAGTGCACAATCCTGATCTACTGTTGACCGAAGCTCAGACAGAAAACTCTGTGACAAGTGCAACCGCTGGTTCAACTTGACCCGAGAAATCGTCAACGAGCAGGTCCCAACGGCAAACATCGTGAATCTTGAGCAAGTCGCATGTCGTGCTCTGACGCAATCTTTTTCACACAAGCTCAAACACTGGCATAAGTGTTTCAGAACGGGATTGACTTGAACAACTGTCTCGTTACACTTCTCGGCCCCTCTCCAATTTCGTTCCAACATTTCACAACTTTTAACTCTCAAGTCATTCGGTCGCAACCGAGTTTGGCACGACACCTTAGCCTTTCGCCAAGTAGGTCGATACCCTGTCAAGACAATATACTGCAGCTTTATGAACTCTGTCGCTGCATCAAGACTCGGTACAATCAAGAGTCATTTGGAATAAGGAAGGAACGTGGGATGAATTTTTCTAGGACCTTCTCAGGAGCCACTATAACTGCAATTTGTTTCGGATTCATATTCTCGCAAGCCGAACTAGTGGCAGTTGAGCCGCAGCAAATAGCGAAACCTAAAAAGACAGCACACATCCTGGTCGTCGACGTGGCTTTGACCACCGGCGGAAAATTAGCAGGGCTGGTGGTCGACGATCGCGGAGTTGGCCTGGACGGGGCTATTGTCTCGATTCGGCAGGGACAAAACGAAGTCGCCCGGACGGTGGTCAACAAGGATGGTGTTTTTGTGGTCGACAACTTGCGAGCTGGTGTATATCGAATCGTTGCCGGTCGTGGTAGCGGACTGTTTCGCTTGTGGTCGCCGAACACCGCTCCGCCCAAAGCCCGAATGCAGGCGTTAATTGTTTCGACCAATCAATTTGTTCGCGGCCAGTTTGGTCCAGGACTGGGTGGTGATCTGACCATGGTTGAGTTAATTGATCTTGGATTCACCATCACCTCGGTCACATTAATCAGCGTCGCGTTGGACAAAGTGAGCGACCTTGAAGACGACGTCGCTTTCTTGAAGTCCAAAAGTCCTTAGCTCGACGCATTCACACATTCGGTACACGTGTCGAGCAACCTTTCGATGGGTTGTCAGACAGAGAGCAATTGACGAAGCCGTTGCTGAAGCAACTCATCCTGGCGCAAGATTTGAGTTGTGATGTCGATTGCCCAGAGCGGACAACTACCGAGATGAGTGCGATTGATCTTCACTAAATCCTTGAACGTTGTTACGACAAATTGTGTGCGGTGTTGCACAATCTGCCGCTCCAAATCGACCAAATCGTTCAAAGAATAGTGATGATGGTCGTTGAAGTATCGTATCGCTGCAACGATCGCCGACGTGTCATTCAACGTTTGTTGAAACGATTGAGGATTTCCAACCCCACAAAAACCGAACACACGCTGGTCGACAAGCGTTCTGAGATCGGCGGTTTGGCCCTCATAATTGATCAACCGAGTTGGCCGGAAGGAAACCTCGACACATTGCTCGGCGAGACCCATTTCTGCCAACTGTGTGAGAATCTTTGCTTTGTGTTCGTCCGAGCACTGATCAGCACGTGTCAAGACGATCAAATCCGCATTCTTCAAAACGGATATCGGTTCGCGAAGAAGCCCGCGCGGCAACAAACAACCAAAACCCCAAGGATTTAATGCATCGATTAATACGATATCAAGATCGCGGGCCAGGCGACGGTGTTGAAAACCATCGTCGAGAATCAAAATCTGACAGTCGAATTCATCCCAAGCGACGTGCGCCGATTCGACTCGGTCACGATTTTGAATGTGCGGCACATTAGGACACAATTGATCGAGGACCAACATTTCATCATTGCCTCGATCCGGAAGTGATCGATAGCCTCGGCTGAGAATTCCAACTCGAACACCGGCGTCACAAAACCAGCGCGAAAGATAAGCGACGAATGGCGTCTTTCCCGTACCGCCAGTGGTGATGTTACCCACACTGACAACCGGCACCATTGCCTTGTGAACCCGCCTCAAACCAACTTTGTACGACCACTGTCGCGCATAGACTCCACAACCATACCAGTACGAGAGCCCGCTTAAGACCGTCCGGAGCAAAGCCGCTCGTAAACCGTACTTCGTTCCAGAAATCAAGTCTCGAAATTCGGATTCATCCACGAAGTTGCTGTAACAGAATGCCGACGACAAATAAACCCGGTTGGCAGATTATTTGATCCTTAGCATACCCGAGCCCGAATGTGGTTTAGTTGCAGGCAGACCGCCCTTTAGTCCATATGGTCAATGACTGCGTCTCCAAATTCGGAGCACTTAACCAACATTGCTTTCGTTCCTTCGGCAACCATCAGCCGGTGAAAGTCGTAAGTGACCGTCTTGGCGCCGATTGCGCCGTTCATGCCCCGAACAATCAGATCAGCGGCTTCCGTCCAGCCGAAATAACGGAGCATCATCTCTCCAGAAAGTATGAGCGATCCCGGATTCACCTTGTCCTGCCGGGCATATTTTGGCGCTGTGCCGTGAGTGGACTCGAAAATCGCATGTCCGGACTGGTAATTGATGTTGCCACCTGGTGCAATGCCGATTCCACCCACTTGGGCAGCCAAAGCGTCGGAAATATAGTCACCGTTCAGGTTCAAAGTGGCGATGACATCATACTCAGCAGGACGCGTCAAAACCTGCTGCAGCATCGCATCGGCAATCACATCCTTCACAACGACGCTGCTCTTGTCCTCTGGCAATTGGCACCATGGACCACCGTCCAGCGGGACAGCACGATACTGCTCACGAGCAACCTGATAGCCCCAATCACGGAACGCGCCTTCTGTGAATTTCATGATGTTGCCTTTGTGGACCAATGTCACTGAGTTTCGGCCATTGTTGACGGCATACTCAATCGCAGCTCTCACCAGACGCGAGGTTCCCTCACGGCTAACTGGCTTGATTCCGATACCCGAAGTGTTTGGAAATCGGAACTTCTTGAATCGCTCAGGAAAATGATCTGCCAGTAGCTTCTTGAATTCTTCGCAGTCTTTGTCACCGTCCTCAAATTCGATTCCGGCATAAATATCTTCCGTGTTCTCGCGAAACACGACCATATCGACCAGTTGCGGCTGCCGGACCGGACTGGGAACCCCTTGAAAATAGCGAATGGGACGCAGGCACACATACAGATCCAATAGCTGCCTCAATGCGACATTCAACGACCGGATACCGCTGCCGACTGGAGTTGTCAAAGGACCTTTGATTCCGACAAGGTGTTGCTTGAATGCCTGAACGGTTTCGTCCGGTAGCCATGACTTGGTCTGAATAAACGCCTTTTCACCGGCAAGCACTTCTTTCCAGACGATCGAGCGGTTGTTGTTGTAGCCCTTACCAACAGCAGCATCAATGACTCGAACGGCCACCCCCCAGATGTCCGGTCCGATACCGTCGCCCTCGATGAATGGCACGATCGGGTGTTGGGGCACCTGCAATTTGGGATTGCCACTGACATCCTGCCCCATAGTAATCACCTGACTCTGCGACATCTCGATTCTCCTTCATAACAGCCGGCGTACCTCGACGTTCAATGTGAAAACCTGAAGGATAGTGAATCGAAAGATGACAGGCAAAGCAAGCAACGTCCGCCTGGTTCATCCACCTATACGATTGATTGCGGTCACCATTACAAACAAGTAGGATTCTGCACATCCTTAGAAGAAATCGGCTGCGGACGACTCAATTGATAGTCTGTGGTACACGTCGTATCGGCCGACTTTCCCATTTCAAGGCGAAAAACTGTGATGCCAATTCGATTCGTCAACAACTACCTCGAACGTCATCAGAACCATACGAATCAACTGTTGCACCTGATAGGTGTGCCGCTGTCGTTTGTTGTGTCCGTCGTTTATTTGGTCCAACACGAATGGCTTTGGGCAGCGGGCGCATTCGCAAGTGGATACGTCTTACAATTCATAGGCCACAGGTTCGAGGGAAACGATGCTGGCGAGGTCATTCTGATCAAGAAAATTCTGAGAAAACCATATATCGAGTTTGGCCCCGAAGCAAAACATTCAAAGATTGACGATTAAGCTGTCGATACCACTTATAGCGGTTCTAACGATCCTGTGCCTCGTCTGGCTGCGCACTGATTCAAGTCCATCGGCGCCATAACTGACATGTCTGTCAGAGACTTGATGACATTGGCATCAAAAGGGCTGTACCAAAGGACAAGACGATGCAGTGTTGGCCTGCGAAACCGTTCACGGGTGTCTTCCTGATCGCCTGTGCGGTTTTAGGCTGTAACGGATTTGACAGGGAATTGCACTACTTAGGCGACTCTGAGCTGCAGTACTACAAGAATACCACGACCAAGATTGACTATCCGGTTCTGGAAGAGCAGCGTGAAAGCCCGTCTACTTTTTCCGAAAAGCCACGAACCGTCTTAGATCAAAAGAAAGACGAAGTGTGGGACTTGAAACTGGCCGAGGTCTTGCATTTCGCATTGGCCAACGCCGATATTATCCGCACCCGAATCGTGCGGCGCGGGAAGTTTAGCGCATTAGGAACCAATAGTGCCGTCTTATCGAATCCGGACCGTACTGCATCGGTCTACGATTCGGCAATTCAAGAAAGCGGTGTGCTATTTAGCGGACGTGGAGTGGAAGCAGCGCTGGCAGCGTTCGACACACAGTTTGCTACCTCGATGATCTGGGGGCGAAACGAGACGGCTCAAAACAACTTGTTTTTCGGCGGCGGTTTGGGAGCGGGGAGCACCCTAACCGCGGAAACCGCTAATTTTACCGCTGAACTGCGAAAACAATTCGCCCATGGTGGACAGATTGCTCTGACTCATAATTGGGACTATTTCGGTAGCAACTTGCCCGCCCAATTATTTAGCTCATCTTACGTCGGTTTCGTTCAGGCCCAATACCGTCAGCCGCTCTTGGCGGGTGCAGGAACGGAATTCACGCGCATTGCCGGTCCGATTGCACTTGGTTTCCGAGGCCTGACCGGCGTCAATCAGGGCGTCATCATTGCACGCATCAACAACGACATCACGCTCACCGACTTCGAAGTCAGCGTCCGTAAGCTACTGAAAGACGTTGAAGACGTTTATTGGGATCTGTATCTCAGCTACCGCAAGTACGACACGGCCGTCAAAACCCGAAATAGCGGATTGCATACGTGGCGTGATGCAAAGGCGAAACTTGACGTTGGCGGCTTTGGAAATTTCACACCGGCCGACGAAGCTCAGGCACGCGACCAATATTTCCAAGCACGCGCAGTCGCTCAGTCCGCATTGGCCGAACTGTACTCGAACGAAGCGGAATTAAGACGGCTGATGGGGCTACCAATCAACGATGGCCATATCGTCCGGCCAACCGACGAACCTGTAACCGCGCAATTTATTCCAGATTGGCACACTTGCCTAGCCGAGGCTCTGACCGATCGGGTCGAGTTGCGGAGACAAAAATGGCAGATCAAGAGCCTGGAATTACAACTGAAAGCAGCACACAGCCTGATCCGCCCGCGATTAGATTTCGTAACCGGATATCAGGTCAATGCGTTAGGGGACCAATTGTTTGCATCAAATGATAACGACGGTGTCACGATGGAAGGTTTCCGTAGCGGCTACGGAGCACTGCTGCAGGGAAATCAGACCGGTTGGAGTCTAGGTTTTGAATTCGCCTTGCCGTTAGGCCTTCGGTCCGCTCATGCACAGGTGCGCAATTTGGAGTTACGTTTGACCAAAGCACGCAAAGTGCTGACAGCACAGAAAATGGATATCTCGCATGAATTGGGCGACGCTTTTCAGGCATTGGCCGAACAATACGTCACGGCCCAATCCAATTTTGAACGCAGTCGGGCGGCAGCAGAGCGAGTTCAAAACTTCGCCTTCGCACTCGAAGGGGGGGGGAAAACGTATGATGACCTACTCAGAGCTCAAGCCAGTTTGGCGCAATCGGAAGTCGCCTATTACACAAGTTTGATCGGGTATAACCAGGCGATAAACTTTGTTCACTTCACGAAAGGAACCTTACTTGAACGCAACAACGTCTACCTGAGCGAAGGTGAATGGACTCCTGAGGCATACGTTCACTCAATGCGTCGAGCCTGGGCACGCTCGCACGCAATGGATGTCTCGCACTTACACACTGAACCTGAGGAATTTGTCACTGGGGTGACCGACACGTCGTGTCACCAAGATCCACACGAACCAACACTAGAAGAAATGGCGACGCTGAACAAAAAAGAACCAAAGGGCTGCTGGTGACGGAATTGAGCTATCTAACCAGTCAATCCAAAGGTTTTGAGCAAACAAGATTCAGCTTTCTTGCCAAGTTCTGGAGCCACGACGGCACTCATCCGAATTTCGCTGGTGTTGATCATTTGAATATTGAT
>Ga0310123_10002008_pt1 | contig 16420 bp, 7 predicted proteins | sample CB6_AW_1057_MG_FD_203505 | JGI IMG/M metagenome (GOLD analysis project Ga0310123, IMG submission 203505) | Marine microbial communities from Western Arctic Ocean, Canada - CB6_AW_1057 | ecosystem: Environmental > Aquatic > Marine > Oceanic | place: Canada: Western Arctic Ocean | collected... | reverse complement strand
GTGGCTCGATCGAGACCCGCGGCGTTGAACCCCAGTACGTGGCCGCTCCAGGGGTTGTGGCAACGGACGCATTCCACTCGCGAGGCGAAGTGCCAGGTCTGTCGCAGCGAGGTGGCGGGTTTGCCCTGAGCGGCCGGGTCGGGGACCTGGAAGTGGGCGTCGACTCCGGCCGATTCGACCAGTTCGGCATCGGTTCCCTGGGCATTCCAGCGGTACCCGTAGCCTCGCCAGGCGTCTCCGTCGTAGTGCATCAACTGGGTTTCCACACGTTTCGGCCCGCTGCCGCTCTTGCTGGCGACGTCCAGCGAGAGTGTCTTGAGGACCACGGTGCCGGCGGGGAACTGCCACTTGCCAGCGGCGGTGATCGCCTGGGTGCCCGGCACAGCGATGGCTCGCTGCGAGGTTGCACCGTCGTGCCAGGGTGCCGCGGCGACGTCGTAGCTGATGACCCCGGGGGCGAGTTGGTGTTTTGCGGTCGAGGCGGTCGAGGCGAACAGGCCGGTCTGGCTGAGCTGCCTGGGAAATCGGCTCGACTGGCCTCGCTTGGGGTTGGGCAGCAGGCGGTGGATCGTGCCGCCGGTGTAGTCCATCAGCAGCAGGTCGTCGGAGGTGTCGTAGCTGAAGCAGATGACTCGCAGTGAGGTGTCGACCAGTTCCCGTTGGTCGAGTACCTTCTTGGTCTTGGCGTCCCAGCCGAAGGACCACAGCTTGCCGGTTTCGTAGTCGCCGTAGACGTATTGACCGACCAGCGACGGCAATCGCTTGCCATAGTAGAACTCGCCGCCGGTGATCGAGGCCGATTCGCTGTGCGGATGATCGACCGTGGGGGGCAGGATCGGCGTGGGGCCTCGCTTGAAGTGCGTGTTGACCGGCTGACGACCCTCGACAATGCTCCAGCCGTAGTTGCCGCCCTTCTCGATCCGGTAGATGAACTCCCACAGCTCCCAGCCGACGTCGCTGACGAACAGGTCGCCGGACTTTCGGTCGAAGGAGAGCTTCCAGGGATTACGGAACCCGTAGGCCCAGATTTCCGGCAGCACGTCCTTGGTGTTGATGAACGGGTTGTCCGGCGGCACGCGGTAATTGCGGCCGGGGTCGACTCGGTCGACGTCGATGCGGATCAGTGTCGAGAAGTAGTTGCTGCAGTCCTGGCCGTTGTTCGGGGGGTCCGGCGGGTTAGGGCCAACCCCATCTCCGGCGGTGATGTAGAGGTACCCGTCGGGGCCGAATCGCATCGCCGCTCCGTTGTGCCCGCCCGAGGGCCAGTGAAAGACCTCCTGCCGACTCTTGGGGTCGATCGTCGGTGGATCCATGCTCGAGAAACGGTATCGGCAGACCTTGGTGCCGGTGGCCTGGGGGCCCTGGATGTAGGAAATGAAGCAGGTGCGGTTCTTGAGGAACTTGGGGTGGAAGGCAAAGCCGTAGGCGTTTGAGATCGCCGGCTTGTGCTGCTTGAGATCGAGGACCGGGTCGAGCGTGGCGACGTCCTGGCGGTCGGGGAACGAGACGATCCGGCCGGCGAGTTCCATGACCAGCAGGCGGTCGGTACCCGGGATCGGTCGCATCTCGACCGGGTTCTTGAACTTCAGCTTCGGGAACCGGTGCTCGACCAGGAAGGGCGACGGAGGCTCGGGAGTGCCAACGACCTTCGAGGTGGTCCAGCCCACCTTGCGTTGGGCGGGCTTCTTGACTTTCTTCTGGGTCTTGTCCTGTGCCTGCGTCGTGTCAGAGACGAGCAGTGATCCGGCCAGCAGGGCTGCCAGGAGAGAGAATCGTTTGAACGCGGGTCGGGCAGAACTCACTTGAGAGACTCCAGAAAGGCGAGCAGGTCGGCCAGTTGTTGGGCGGTCATGTCCTTGACCAGCAACTCGGGCATCAGGCTCTTGGGTTGAGCAATCAACATCTCCACGTCGTCAGCGGCCACCCGGATCTCCTTGCCCGCAGCGTCGCGGAGCACAACTTCCTTGTCGGACTTCGAAATCAGCAGCCCGGTGTGCACTCGGCCCTGGACGGTTTCGACCAGGTAGGCACGAAACTTGGGGTCGATTTTCCGGGAGGGTTGCAGGATCGATTCGAGCAGTGCTCGGCGGTCGTTCTTTTTGGCGATCCCGTCGAGATCGGGTCCGACCGACTTGCCCTGCTTGGCGACCCGGTGGCAGTTTCGGCACTGGAACCCGGCCGCCTTTGTAAACAGCTGGCGTCCCACGTTGGCGTTGCCCGGGATCTTGAGGATCTGTTGGGCCTGGACCGTGCTGCCGAGTCGTTTGACCCGTTTCTCGTACGGCAGGAATCTCTCGAAGAGGTCCCGCACTCGGACATCGGCGTGGTGGGCCCCTGCCTTTATGGCCAGGCGTCCGGCGGCCCGTGACAGCGGTGTGGTCGGATGGTCAACGGCGAGTGCCAGTTGCAGGGCCCCGCTGGAGGAGCCGAGCAGTTGATCGATGACCGCCGCCTGTCCGGCGGCGTTCAGGTCGGGCAATGCGAGTGTCTCGAGCAGCGTGTCGTGTTGTTTGCGGAGCGTGGCGGCCGAGACGTCTCCGCTGCCGCTGGCAGCGAGCTTGGGGTCGAGCGAATCGATCCAGTCGTGGAGCAGTTGCAGTCCCTGGCGGTCGACGACCTGTGAGCCGAAGTGCGGCATGCGGCCGCGGCCGAGCTTGGCCATGCGGTAGAGCAGGACCGAGCGGTACGGTCCCGCCGGTGCCATCACTCGTGCGGCGAGCATGCCAAAGGTGCCCTGGGTGGGGCGGGCGCCCAGGAGGTTGGATTGCTTGAGCGAGAACTCGTAACGGATGTCCATCGCCGCCGTCCCGCCTCCTCCTCGACGGTGACACGTCGCGCAGTTGGCGTGCAGGTAGGCTCGGGCTCGTTGTGCCAACGGCAGTTTCGAGTCGGCCGGGTCGGGCATCGCCGCGGGCAGCTTCTCGGGGAGCCCGGTCAGCAGGCCGATGTGGGAGAGCGTGCGGAACTGGTTGTCGGTGACAGTGCCGTAGCGGTGGTCGCGGTTGAGTTGGGCGGGGGTGAATCCGTACAGCGAACCGCCGCGGGTGGTGTGGCAGAGGATGCATTCGGTTCGGCTGGCATGGTGCCAGGCCTGGACACGCTTGCCACCGGGTGCGGAGGGGTCGGTGACGGTCAACAGGCTGTCGCTGCCGGTGTCCTCGGCCAGCACCGCGTCGGAGCCGGTGTCGTTCCAGATGTAGTTGTAGGCCTGCCAGGACTGGCCGTTGAAGTGCAGCAGTTGCGTCTCGATGGGACGCCGGGACCGGGGATCACCTGCGATGAGATCCAGCGAAATGGTCTTGGCCAGGACTCCGTCGACTGGAAAGGCGAATCCTCCGGCGACGTTTCCGATCTGGATGTTCGAGGTCTTGTGGATGCCCAGTTTCGAGGTACCCGGCAGGGCGAGGAATCGGTGGGCGACGGCGTGGTCGGCCCAGGGGGCGGCGCCGACTGAGTAGGGGATCACTCCCGGAGCCAGCTGCTGCTGGCGGGTTGAGGTGAACAGGCCGGTGTCGCTGAGCTTGCGGGGGAAGTCGCGGTTGACCGCCTGCGGGTCGCCGGGCACCAGGCGGTGCAGGCCGCCGCCGACATAGTCGACGACGTACAGTTCTCCGTCGTGGTCGGTGCCGAAGCAGATGATCTGCAGCGTGGTGTCGACCAGCTCCTTGCTCTCAAGCAGTCGCTTGCCGTCGTGTCGGGCCGACCAGATCTTGCCGGTCACGTAGTCGCCGTAGATGTAGGCTCCGGTGAGTGACTTCAAGCGTTTGCCGGTGTAGACCTCGCCCCCGGAAATCGAGCGGCTCTCGGTGTGCGAGTGGGCCACGGCCGGCGGAGAGATCGAGGTGGGACCTCGGTCCCATTCGGGGTGGACCGACTGCGAGGCTTCGACGATGCTCCAGCCGTAGTTGGCTCCCTTTTCGACCCGGTAGATCATCTCCCACATCTCCCAGCCCACGTCCGCGCACCACAGCGCTCCGTTGGTCGGGTCGAAGGTGATCTTCCACGGGTTGCGGAACCCGTAGGCCCAGACTTCAGGGCGGGCTGCGGGGGTGTCCAGGAAGGGGTTGTCCGGGGGAATCGAGTAGGGTCGATCGCCGCTGGGGCGATCGACATCGATCCGCATGATCGTCGCCGGCAGCGTGGCGAGGTTCTGGCCGTTACGGCGGCTGTCTGGCGGGAAGGCTCCGGCGCCGTCACCGGCGCTGATGTACAGGAACCCGTCGGGGCCGAATTCGAGACAGCCTCCGTTGTGGCCTCCGGCCAACCAGCGGATTACCGTCTTCTGCGACTTGGGGTCGATGGTGGGTGGATCGGTCTTGCTGACGGTGAATCGCGAGACGACCGTGCCGTGGGGGTCACCATCCTTGAGGACGTAGGTGATGTAGCAGTAGCGGTTGGTGGCGAATTTCGGGTGAAAGGCCAGGCCGTAGACCTGGCGGAATCCTGCGATGGCGGGTGCGAGGTCGACGACGAGGTCGGCAGCGCGGGGCTTGGTGCGGGGGTTGAAGCTGAGTACCTTGCCAGCGAGTTCGACCAGGAACAGCCGGGGGGTGCCCGGTGCCCGGGTCAGGATGACGGGGTTGGTGAAGCGGAGCCCCGGCAGCAGCGGCTCGATGGCAAACGGGGGCGGGGGGTCCGGTGAACCGGTGATCGTCGACGTGGTCCAGGGGACCCGGCGGTCCAGGCCGAAGGGCCTGGCGGGCTCGGCGGCGTCCAGAACCGTGGCCGACAGCAGCAGCAGAGACAGCAGGGTGTGAGTGAAACGGGCCGGGGCCATGTTGGTCTTCATCGATGGGGTGAGGAGGCCGATGGTGCGGCGTGCATGGTACCGCCCCGTCTGAGCAGATTCACCTCTTGCCCGCTGTGGAGGCTCGAGTCACAATCCGTAACGGAATCAACTTGATCGAGATGGTGCAGACCGGGAGGAACGGGTCGTGAACCGATTGAATCGACGCGGGATGCGAATCGTGGTCCTGATGCTGGCGGTGACGTGGGCCCAGGCCGGGACGAGTGCTGCACCGAAACCGGATGCCAAGCCGGCGGCCAAGGCGAGTGCCGAACAGATAGCCGGTTGGGTCAAGGAGTTGACCAGCCGCAGTTTTCAGACCCGACGTGCTGCATCGAAGCGGCTGGTGGCCGCCGGCGGGGCGGTGATCGGCCCGTTGACCGAGGCGGCCGACAGCACCGATCTCGAACGGACCACTCGCTGCCTGTACGTGCTGAAGAAGCTGCTGTCGTCTGAGGATGCCGCGACCAAGGCGGCGGCGGGTGCGGCCTTGAAGAAGCTGGCCGCGAGTAAGAACGCGACGGTGGCTCGTCGCGCCGAAGCGGCGTTGCCCAAGGCTGATCCGAAGCCGACGGCCCGACCGAGCACACTGCAGGGGTTTCGGATCGTGGGACTGCAGAGGGCCAACAAGATGTCGGTCCGTGTGATCAACGGCCAGCGGACGATCGAGGTCAAGGAGGGGACTCGCAAGATCCTGATCCAGGACACCAACGGCAAGCAGATCGAGATGGAGATCACGAACCGGGTCAAGGGAAAGGTGCAGGTCCGCAAGGTGAAGGCTGCGACCGAGGACGCGTTGAAGAAGGCTGATGCGGAGGCGTACACGCTGTACAGGAAGTACACAGTCAACAATGCCGTGCAGATCCAGATCCAGGGGCTGATCCCCCGCGGAGCTCTTCCGCCGGCGCTGCCCAAGGCACTGCCGTTGAAAGGGCCTCGGCCGGTGCTGCCGTTGCCCCGCTTCTCACCCTGGCATCAGCAGGTCGAGGCGGCCCAGAAGAGTGTCGAGATGGCGGTGGCTAAGTTGCAGGCATTGGCCAAGCAGCCCCAGGCCAAGCCGGAGCAATTGCGGGAGGTGCTTGGGGAATTGAGCAAGGCTCAGAAAGTGCTCTCGGGCCTGCTCGGGAAACGTCAGGCCCAGCCCGTCGAAGGCAGCAAGCCGAAGAAGCGGACCCGTCCGGTGCCTCGCAAGAAGCCGGGTCTGATCAAGACTTGAGCGATGGCGGTTGGAACAAGTGGGTCTGTGTGCCCGGGACAGGCACGGCCGACGGTTCGCCGCAGGGCGAACCGTCGGCCGAGCCAGTCCCCTGTGGGCGGCTTAGGCCAGGATGTCCTTGACCAGTTTGCCGTGGACGTCGGTCAGGCGATGACGTCGTCCCTGGTACTTGAAAGTCAGCCGCTGGTGGTCGATGCCCAGGCAGTGCAGCAGCGTGGCGTTGAGGTCGTGGACGTGGACGGGGTTCTCGACGATGTTGTACGAGTAGTCGTCGGTGGTGCCGTGGGTCAGGCCGGGCTTGATGCCGGCCCCGGCCACCCACAGCGAGAAACACCTCGGGTGGTGGTCTCGGCCGTAGTCGGTCTTGGTCAGCCGGCCCTGGCAGTAGACGGTGCGGCCGAATTCTCCGCCCCAGACCACCAGCGTGTCCTTGAGCAGGCCGCGTTGGGCGAGGTCGAGCACCAGGGCGGCACTGGCCCGGTCGGTGGCGGCACACTGTTCGGCGATCTTCTTGGGCAGCGTGGCGTGCTGGTCCCAGCCTCGATGGAACAGCTGCACGAAACGAACACCTCGTTCGCACAGCCGGCGTGCGAGCAGGCAGTTGGAGGCAAAGGTTCCCGCCTTGCGTGAGTCTTCGCCGTAGAGCTTGAAGATGTGGTCGGGTTCCGAAGAGGTGTCGGTGAGTTCCGGGACGGAGGTCTGCATGCGGAAGGCGAGTTCGTACTGAGCCATCCGGGTGCTGATCTCGGGGTCGCCCTGCTGCTCGAGTTTGAGTTGATTGAGTCTCGCGAGGTCGTCGAGGAAGCGGCGGCGGATGGAGTTGTCCAGGCCGCCGGGGTTCGAGAGAAACAGCACGGGGTCTCCGACCGAGCGGAACTTGACGCCCTGGAACTTGCTGGGCAGGAATCCGCTGCCCCAGAGTCGATCGTAGAGGGGTTGTCCTCCCGAGCCTGAGACCATGGCGACGAAGGCGGGGAGATCGGCGTTGAGACTGCCCAGGCCGTAGGAGAGCCAGGACCCGAAGCTGGGTCGTCCGGCCAGCTGGGCTCCGGTCTGGATGAAGGTGATCGCCGGGTCGTGGTTGATCGCCTCGGTGTGTACGGTCTTGAGGATGGTGATCCGGTCGGCGATGCGGGCGGTTTCGGGCAGCAGCTCGCTGAGCGACTGGCCACTTTCTCCGTGGCGCGCGAACGCGAAGCTCGAGGGAGCGATCGGGAAGCGTTCCTGCTTGGAAGTCATCCCGGTCAGGCGTTGTCCCTTGCGGATCGAGTCGGGCAGGTCGGCGTCGCGGTGTTGTTCGAGGCCCGGCTTGTGGTCGAAGAGATCCAGTTGCGAGGGGGCACCGGACTGGAACAGGTAGATCACCCGCTTGGCCTTGCCGGCAAAGTGTGGCGGGATGGGCGCAGATCCGGCGGCGGGATCCTCAGCGAGTCCGTCTTCGGCCAGCAGTGACGAGACGGCGGCCAGTCCGGCAGCCGAGCGTCCCAGGAACGCGCGGCGGGCCAGCGCGAAGTGATCGGTGATGGGTTGTGGGGTGGGAGGCACCGGTGAGGTGTGCATGGGTTGCATGGGTTACTCGCGGCTGATGGCTTCGTCGAGATTGAGCAGCAGGCTGGCCAGGGTGGTCCATGTGGCGACGTCGACGTCGTCCAGTCCCTCGCGGCGGGGCGTGTCGCCGGTGGAGGCCAGTTGGGCGGCGGCCCGGGGCAGCCTGGCGAATGCGGCCCGCTGGTGCTTGAGATTGGCCAGCAGGATGGCCGTTTCGGCGGGAGTGGGCGGGCGTGAGACGGTCAGCAGGAAGGCCTGCCTGAGTCGGGCGGGGTCACCCCGGTCCGGCGGGGACAGCACACGTTCGGCCAGGCAACGAGCCGCCTCGGTGAAGGTCACGTCGTTCATCAGGGTCAAGGCCTGCAGCGGGGTGTTGGTCCTCGAGGGTCTGACGATGCACGCTTCGCGTGTGCTGGCGTCGAAGGCGAGCATCGTGGGGTTGGTGACGGTTCGCTTGGAGTAGGTGTAGAGGCTGCGGCGGTAGAGGTCGCCTCCGGTCGACTGGTCGTAGTCGGTCGTCGAGGCGATTTCTTTCCAGAGACCCTCGGGCTGATAGGGACGCACCGAAGGGCCTCCGATGTGCTCGTTGAGCAGCCCCGAGGAATACAGTGCCTGGTCGCGGATGACCTCGGCGGAGAGCCGGTAGCGGGGGGCTCGGGAAAGCAGTCGGTTGGCCGGGTCGCGGTCGAGTAACGCGGGGACGACTACAGAGGCCTGGCGGTAGGTGCTGCTGCTGACGATCAGTCGCACGATCGCCTTGGTGTCCCAGTTGTTGTGGTGGAACTCGGTGGCGATCCAGTCGAGCAGTCGGGGGTGGGAGGGCAGGTCGCCCTGGGACCCGAAGTCCTCGGTGGTTTTCACCAGCCCCGAGCCGAAGAGTCCCTGCCAGATCCGGTTGGCGATGACCCGGGCGGTCAGAGGGTTCTGCTTGTTGACCAGCCAGCGGGCGAGTCCGAGTCGATTGGCGGGACTGCCCTGGGGGAGGCGGGGCAGGGCGGCGGGAGTACCGGCTTGGACCTCGGCGCCAGGACGATCATATTGGCCACGCAACAGGAGGTGAGTCTTGCGCGGCTGGGGGAGTTCCTGCATGACCATCACTGTGGGCAATGCCGCCTGGAAGGCTCGGACCTGGCGGGTCAGTGCCACGTGGCGGGCAACCGAGTTGCGATGGATCGGGATGGCGTGTTTCGCGATGTAGTATTTGCGGAGCTTGGCGGCCTGGGCGGGGGATCGCTTGGCCTGGGGGATCTTGAGCAGTTGCGGGATGGTCTGGGGTGTGGCGAGGATCGAGACCTCGATCGGCGAGAGGTCACGGGAGTAGATGCGGACGTCGTCGAGCAGCCCCCAGAAGAAGCCCTCGGGGCCGCCGCCGGCACCGATCCGGACCGGTTCGTCGATGTCAAACGACTGGTTGATGAAGTCGTGATCGACCAGCAGTGGGGCGAGTTGGCCGTCGAGGTAGAGCCTGATGCCGGAGGCCAGGCGGCTGCCGTCGTAGGTGACCGCCACGTGGTGCCATTTGTCGGCGGTGATCGGCCGGGCCGAGCGGACCCGGATCGAGTCGTCGAGCCAGCGGGTGATCAGGTTGATGCGGATGTGCCCCTCGGCGAGGTCGACCGAGTAGCCCTTGGCGCGGGGCTCGTCGGTCATCTTGGAAATCAGTGTGCCGTGGTCGACTCGGTCGGCCTGGAACCAGGTGGCCAGGGTCAGTTGGTCGTAGTAATTGAAGCCGGCCAGTGACTCGTCGGTGGCCAGGTGAGATCCCTTGCCGAGCCGGGCAGCCTTGCCGACCTGTCCGTCGGCGTAGTCGGCCTCGGCCGGCAGCGGCATCGCCGGCTGCTTGGCGTCTACGGTGTTGGTCAGGGTGCCGTCGAGCGGGAAATGGACCAGCAGTCCGTCGGTGAGCGACCAGTCGGTGCCGGCGGGCAGGCGGGCTGCCGGTGAGGCTTCCCAGGTCCGCTGGGCCATGCCGAGCAGGGGTTGGAGCTTGAGGGAGGTTCGTTGGGAGAGGGCGAGTGCGGTGGCGAGTTCCTGTTGACGCTGTTGCTGGGCGGGTGTGGGCGCCTTGATGTAGGGGGGCGAGTTGCCCTCCTTGATGGCCCGGCCGTTCTCCGGGATGTTGTTGAAATAGGCATAGACCCCGTAGAACTCCTGCTGAGGGATCGGGTCGTACTTGTGTTCGTGACAGCGGGCACATTTCAGAGTCAGGCCCAGCCAGACCGTGGCAGTGGTGTCGACCCGGTCTACGACATACTCGACCTGGAACTCCTCGGGGATCACCCCTCCCTCGCTGTTGCCTCGATGATTGCGGTTGAACCCGGTGGCGATCAGTTGATCGAGCGTGGGTTCCGGCAGCAGGTCTCCGGCGAGCTGTTCGATGGTGAAGCGGTCAAAGGGCATGTTGCCGTTGATCGCACCCAGCACCCAGTCTCGCCACCGCCACATCGAGCGGGGCCCGTCGTTCTGATACCCGCTGGTGTCGGCGTAGCGGGCCGCGTCGAGCCAGTCGACGGCGAGGTGTTCGCCGGTGCGGGGCGAGGCGAGCAGGCGGTCGACTTCTCGCTGGTAGGCCGCCGGGGCGGTGTCGGCCAGGAAGGCGAGCACCCGTTTGGGGGTGGGGGGCAGGCCGGTGAGGTCCAGGTGCAGACGCCGCAGCAGCGTGGTCCGGTCGGCTTCGGGGGAAGGAGCCAGGCCCTCGCGGTCCAGACGCGAGAGGATGAAGTGATCGATCGCGTTGCGAGGCCACTCGGGACGACTCACCGCCGGCAAACGGGGCCGCGTCGGTGGGATGAAGGACCAGTGAGGCTGCCAGGAGGCTCCCTGGGAGATCCACTTCTGGATCAGTTGGGCCTGGCGGGGTGTGAGCGTGAGGCCCGAATCGGCCGGGGGCATCCGCTCGTCGGCGTCCTGTGAGGTGATTCTCTGGTAGAGGGCACTGGTGGCCGGCTTGCCGGGGACCACCACGTGGTGATCGTCGCGGCGGGCGAAGAGGCCGTCGCGGGTATCGAACCGGAGCTTGGCCTGACGCTTGGTCTTGTCGGGGCCGTGGCAGTGGTAGCAGAGGTTCGAGAGGATCGGGCGGATGTCGCGGTTGAATTCGACCGTGCCGGGGATCGGCTCATCGGCAGCCTCAACCGGCGTGCAGACCGCCATCGTCACGATGAGCAGCAGCAGCCGAAAAGCGAGAGAGCGACGGCTCATCCAGGCGGTCCTGCAGGGCGGTTGCGAGGCGGGAACCGACACGATAGCAGATCAGACGTCGGACATGTGCCAGGTTCACCGGGGCTGAGCGGGGAAGATTTCTTTGAAAAAGAGCACTTGTAAACACCTGTTCACTCATGTATACACTCGTATACAGACGATGGGATAGCACTTCCGTCTCAAAACATGGGCAGGGCCATGAACTCAAAACGCAGCAGGCAACCCCAACCCCACGAGGATCAGGCGTCCGGTACGTTCGGGTCGGGCTTCGCAGATCCTCCGTTGCGGCCACTTTCGGAGCGTCAGCAGCAGATCCTGGAGTTCATCCGGGTCGAGTTGCAGGTCCGCGGATATGCTCCGACGGTCCGCGACATTGTTCGTCACGTGGGGGACCGTTCGCCCACGAGTGTGCACCGTCACCTGAAGACGCTCGAGCGGCACGGCCTGATCGTACGGGACGCCAAGAAGAGCCGTTCGATCCGGATGGTGGGACAGGAGCCGGGGCAGGCTGATTGGGAGGGGAGTCCGGTTCGGGCCGGGTTGCCCCTGGCGGGGGTGATCGCGGCGGGGAGTCCGATCGAGGCGATCGAGCAGGATGAGCGGATCGATTTTGATGCCCTGTTCAACCGCGACGGTCACTTCGTGTTGCGGGTGAAGGGTGATTCGATGATCGAGGACCACATCGACGACGGAGACCTGGTGGTGGTGCGTCAGAGTGATGGCTGTCGCGAGGGAGACACGGTGGTGGCGTTGCTCGAGGACGGAACGGCCACGCTGAAGCGGTTCTACCGCGAGCCGGACCGCATCCGGCTGCAGCCGGCCAACACGAAGCTCAAACCGATCTACGTCCAGGACGTGAAGATCCTCGGAGTGGTCGCAGGAGTCGTCCGGCAGATCCCCTGACCCGACCCCTCACGTCTCTCCCCTCTCTACTCGCTGCCCACACTCCCTGCCCACACTCCCTGCAGCCCCCGAACCGTCTCATGTCACGCCAGGACACGATCAAGGACCTCGCCGACCGGCTCCGTCGGATGGAGCGACGGGTGGCCCGGGTGGAGGACCGCGAGCCGTCGGTTGGGACCGGCCACGCGGCGTTGGACAGCGTATTGCCGGCTGGAGGCCTGGTGCGGGGTACGTTGCTGGAGTGGATCAATGGCGAGGGCCCCGGCAGTGGGGCTGCGACCCTGGCGTTGCTGTCCGCCGGAGGACTCATCCGGCGGCAGGACTCCGGTCCTGCGGGAACCCTGGCGGTGGTCGACCGGGATGGCGGGTTCTACACGGCGGCCGCGGCCGGGTTGGGATTGTCTCCGGAGGGGATCCTGCTGGTGCGGGCGGGGACCGAGGGTGAGTGGAAGTGGGCCATGGAGCAGGTGTTGCGGAGTCCGGCGATCGACGTGGCGTTGACCTGGGCCGGGTCGCTGGATGACCGGGTGTTTCGTCGCTGGCAGTTGGCGGCCGAATTGGGAGGGGGTGTGGGGATGCTGGTGCGGTCCTCGGAGGTGATGGGGCAGGCGTCGTGGGCTTCGACCCGGTTGATGGTGCGGGGGTGTGTGGGTGAGGAATGGGCGGGAGGCCGTCGATGGCGTGTGCGGGTGCTGAGTGGCGGAGTGGGTCGTGGGGCATGGAGAGCCGGGTACCAGGAGCGTGAGGTGTTGCTGGAGTTGAACGATGAGACGGGTGGCCTGCGTCTACTTCCCCGACTGGAACGTACAGTACCGCCTGGTGTCTCGGCGGCCGGATGACAGTCGGCTGCTGGTGCTGTCGACGACAGCCGGTGGGCGGGGTGAGCGGGTGGTAGCCTGTTGTGCCGGGTCGGAGTCCGGAGGGGTGCGGCCGGGCATGCCGCTCTCGGAGGCCCGCGCAGTGTTGCTGGGGCCGGTGGGTGCTGGAGGTGAGTCGGGTGAGGGGCTGGAGGTGGTCGAGGCAGACGAGGAGGCGGATCTGAGGTGCCTGGCCGAGGAGGGTCGCCGCGCCTGGCGTTTCACTCCCCTGGTCTCTGTGACTCCCACGGCCCGCCCCGGGCAGGCACCCGGGCAGGCACCCGGGCAGGCACCCGGGCAGGACCCTCGCAGTCGACCCGAATCGCTGCTGGCCAACATCACCGGCTGCAGCCACCTGTTTGGTGATGAGCGGGGCCTGGCCAGGGCGATGCATGAGGAGTGGAGCGGGCGGGGATTTTCGGTGCGGGTTGCGGTGGCTGGATCGCCGGGCACGGCCTGGGCGATCGCTCACTCGGCTCACTGGACCGGCCAGCCGTGGGCCCCGCTGGTGGCCTCGCCGGGCCGTGACGAGTTGTGGATGCGACGGCTGCCGATCGAGGCGTTGGCGTTGCGTCCGAGCGTGGTGAGGGCCTTGAGTGAACTGGATGTGGCCCAGGTCGACCGGTTGCTCGAGCTGCCGGTCTCGGAAATCAAGCGGCGATTCGGCGAGGAGACACTGGGGAGGATCGATCGGGCGTTGGGGCGGTGGCAGGAGCCGTTGGAGTGCCTGCCGATGCCCGATCCGGTGCTGGCCTGCCGGAGCTTCGACTACCCGATCAGCCGGACGGACTGGTTGCAGGAGGCTCTGAAGGAGCTGGTGCTGGAGGTGGCCTGTGGGCTGAAGCGGCGGGGTCGGGTCACCTGGCGGATGGTGTGCCGGGTGCAATCGGAGGTCTCACAGGCCGAGCCGGAGTGGGTCGAGTGGGTGACGGGACTGGTCGAACCCAGTCACAAGGCGGAGCACCTGTGGGAGTTGGTGAGCTTGCAGAATGAGCGGCGTCGCTGGCCTGCGGAGGTGGTTCGCCTGGAGGTGTTGGCCCAGGGAGTTGTGGTTCCCGACCGGCCTCAACAGACGCTGTTCAAGACGGAGACCGAATACGAGCCCACAACCCACGGCGGAGTGTTGCGGCGGGGGATGGCCCGATTGGTCGAGAGGCTCTCGAGTCGATTGGGTGAGACGTCGGTGTCTCGGCCGGTGTTGTGCGAAGCGGAGGTCCCCGAATCGGCCGTGATGCTGGTGAGGGTGGGTCGTGAGAGGTCCGTGGAGAGGAGCGGGGAGAGGAGCGGGGAGAGGAGCGGGGAGCAACCGTGGTTCGGAGCCGTCACGCGGCCGCTGCGGCTGCTGGAGGGTCCGCGTCCGATCGAGGTGATGGCGGTGGTGCCCGAGGGACCCCCGGTGCGGTTTGCCTGGGAGGGCCGGAATCGACGCGTGGTGCGGCACTGGGGACCGGAACGGATCGAAACCGGTTGGTGGGCCGAGGGTGGGGTGGCTCGAGACTACTACCGGGTCGAGACCGATGCGGGGGAGTGGTACTGGCTGTTCCGTCGGCGTGGCGATGATCGGTGGTTCGTGCATGGAGTATTCGAATAGTGCCCGACCAGACCCCACCCAGCCGTCGCCCACCGGTCGCCTCGAGTCGGTCCGTCTCGAGGTCCCGCGGGCGAGGTCGTGGAGGCGGTGCCGGATATGTCGAGTTGAGTTGCCGCACGAACTATTCGTTCCTGGAGGCTGCATCTCACCCCGACGAACTGGTGACGCGGGCGGTCGAGCTGGGGCACGAGTCACTGGCGATCACGGACGTGAACAGCCTGGCGGGGGTCGTGCGGGCCCACGTGGCCGCTCGTGAACTCGATCTCGACCCCCCTTGGAACATCATCTGTGGGGCGAGGCTGCGTTTCGAGGACGCGCCTCCGGTGGTGGTCTGGGTGCCGGACAGGGACTCGTATGCGGTGCTGTGTCGCCTGCTGACAACCGGTCGTCGACGGGCTCCCAAGGGAGAATGTCGCCTGTGGTGGAGCGACCTGGCCGGGGCCGGGGCCGGGGCCGAGGGTGGAGGGGGAGGCGGTTTACTGGCGGGAGTGTTGTTGCATCGGCTGCTGCCACGCGGGCCTGTCAATTGCGAGGCTCGTGACCAGGCGTTGTCGTTCCTGGAACGGTTCGCCGCGACGTTCGGCGACCGGGGGTATGCTCTGGGGGGCCTGTTTCGGGGCCCCGACGATGCCGGCAGTTGGCGACGCATGACCGCTTGGGCTCAGGACGTCGGACTGCCCCTGGTCGCGACATCCGATGTGTTGTACCACGATCGGTCGCGACAGCCCCTGGCCGACGTGCTCTCGGCGATTCGCCAGAGGTGTCCGGTCCAGCGGCTGGGGTTCCACCGTCAGACGAATGCCGAGAGGTCTCTGAAACGGTACGAGGAGATGGTCGAGTTGGTGGGTGGGGACCGGCAGGCGGTGCTCCGCAGCCTGGAAGTGGCACGTCGGTGCCGGTTTTCTCTGGACGAGTTGAAGTACGAGTATCCCCGGGAGTTGTGTCCCGAGGGAACAACTGTGGGCGAGCACCTGGGTCGTCTGACCTGGGAGGGAGCGGCCGGGCGGTATCCGGCGGGGGTGCCCGAGTCGGTACGACGCCTGGTGGAGCACGAGCTGAAACTGATCGCCGAGCTGGAATACGAGCCCTATTTTCTGACCGTGTGGGACCTGGTCCGGTTTGCCCGCAGCCGAGGCATTCTCTGCCAGGGCCGCGGTTCGGCGGCCAATTCAGCCGTGTGCTACTGCCTGGGCATCACCTCGGTGGACCCCTCGCGGATCGACGTCCTGTTCGAGCGTTTCGTGAGTCGTGAGCGGGACGAGGCGCCCGACATCGATGTCGATTTCGAACACGAACGTCGCGAGGAGGTTTTGCAGTACCTTTATACGAAGTACGGGAGGGACCGGGCCGGGATGACCGGCGTGGTGATCACGTACCGTCCCAAGTCGGCACTGCGGGATGTGGGCAAGGCGTTGGGCTTGTCGCTGGACCGGGTCGATCGACTGTCCCGGATGGTCGACGGGGTGCACGATGACGAACGGTTTGCCGGACGAATTCGTGACGCGGGCCTGGACCCCACCTCGCAACTGGGCCGACAGTTGATCGGGCTGGTCCGCGACATACTCGGGTTCCCCCGTCACCTGTCGCAGCACGTGGGTGGGATGGTGATCACCCGCGGTCGGCTCACCGAACTGGTCCCGGTCGAGAACGCGGCGATGGAGGGCCGGACGGTGATCCAGTGGGACAAGGACGACCTGGACGCCCTGGGGATCCTGAAGGTCGACTGCCTGTCGCTGGGCATGTTGACTGTGATCCACCGTTGTTTGGAGACGATCGGGGCTCGAGCGACCGGGCAGACGATCGACGAGGCGATGGCTGCGATTCCGGCCGAGGATCCGGAGGTCTACGAGATGATCAGCGGTGCCGACACGGTGGGGGTGTTCCAGATCGAGAGCCGGGCTCAGATGAGCATGTTGCCGCGGCTGCAGCCTCGGTGTTTCTACGACCTGGTGATCGAGGTGGCGATCGTGCGGCCCGGACCGATCCAGGGCGACATGGTGCATCCGTACCTGAGACGTCGGGCGGGTCGCGAGGAGGTGAGTTACCCGAACGAGGCGATTCGGGGGGTGCTGGAGAAGACGCTGGGGGTACCGATCTTCCAGGAACAGGCGATGCGACTGGCGGTGGTCGCGGCCGGGTTCACTCCCGGACAGGCCGACCAGTTACGGCGGGCGATGGGGGCCTGGCGGCGGCCGGGGGTGATCGAACAGTTTCACAGGCAGCTGGTCGAGGGGATGAGGGGGCGTGGGTACGACGAGGAGTTTGCCGAGCGGCTGTTCCGTCAGATTCGAGGGTTTGGGGAGTACGGGTTCCCCGAG
>Ga0310123_10002006_pt1 | contig 16430 bp, 23 predicted proteins | sample CB6_AW_1057_MG_FD_203505 | JGI IMG/M metagenome (GOLD analysis project Ga0310123, IMG submission 203505) | Marine microbial communities from Western Arctic Ocean, Canada - CB6_AW_1057 | ecosystem: Environmental > Aquatic > Marine > Oceanic | place: Canada: Western Arctic Ocean | collected... | reverse complement strand
GGATCGGGCAGGCGTCCCGCCAGGCGGTCAGGGCTTTTCGGTACCAACTGATGCGCCTGGCGCTGCGTGATCCGGAAATGACAGACTAGTAAAACCGCCACCCCCGAGTCAGCAGACTTCAGCGCCAAGGTGGCCACCTTCAGCGCAGCGCTGAAGAAATGGGTGAAGCGGTAAGTTAGCCGCCCGAGCAGAAACCGTGCGTTAGGCGGCGTCTACGGCGTTCTCAGGCAAAGACTCCGTGAACTGCGTGGCCGGTAAAAGCTGCGCGGCGGTGCGGTGGCTACTGGCGGATCCTCGCGCACCAGCCACACCTCCGGCTTTGCCCAAGATCATGAGTACGAGCGCCTAACGCCGCATATCGGGGCACGAGTCGCCCCAAGGCTCACCCCCTTTACGTCAAGTGTTACCTGAAATGTTACCAGTAGTCCGCGATTGCGGACAATCACGAATCAAACACACCCTACGAACACACCGGAAATGACGGCTATTCGTAGGGTGTTAAAAACCTAACAGCACGTATAGGGTGCATTGTGGTTCCAGGGGTCGGGGGTTCAAGTCCCCTCATCCACCCTTGACACGGTCCGGATTCGGTCCGGGCCCGATGAGAGAGCTAAGACTCTTTTCCGATTTCTTGCGTCAATTCCGAATGACGAAATATTCAATGACGAATGAGATGTTCGATCACGGCTCTGTTCCCAATGACGCCACCAGCTACCGGCCTCTGCGCAAACCCACGATTGCGATGGTTTTCAATCCGAATTGCAGCCAGCGGCATTTGTTGTGAGTGGTCATTTGGCTAGGGGCTGAGCGGCAGCCTTTTCAAGGTGGCGTTGACAGCATCTCCTCTGACCCCGCGTTAAAATGGACCATCGCTCGGCTGACGATGCTGCTAACTCCATTGTAAGTTCAAAGGTGAAAACTCCCCCGGAATAAGTTCGGGGGCCTCTTCTGGCAACTGTCGTGCCGATCAGTATTGACGTGGGGTCGGTGAAGTGCCTTTCGTCCGGCAGCGTTGCCGTAATAATGTTTCTATGGATTTTGCTTGCCATTTTCTATCCCGTGTGACTTTTGGTTATATGGATGGCAAAGCAATGTCTGTTGTTAGGCCTCCCTTTGGTCGTACGTGGCTATGCCCACCAGATATTTCATTACTTGTGACTGCGGTCTACACAATTCGGTGTCATCGGAAATGGTGGGTTCTACTTTTCACTGCGCGTGTGGCAGGGTTTCGGCAGTTCCTGGTTTTGGCGAATTGCAGTGCTACCCCAATGAAGTAATCAACATTCCGGTCTAACGGGACTTTTCTATCAACACGTCGGGAATGCCGCGTTTCAGGCTGAAAATCGTGTTCGTGATGGTGACGATCGTTGCTGCCATCGTAGCGATGAGCAACAATGAAAAACCGCGAGAGTTCGACCAGATTTTGGAGTTCTTCGAACTTTTTGTTTGGGATTTGCCTCTTACACTTACTAATCTGCGTTGGGTTTTTATTGGTGTCTTTCTGTTTTCCGCAATCGTGGCATTCGATTTGGGCTATAGACACTACAATTGGCTCAGCGCTCTATTCCGCGCGGTCGACTATGAATATGCTTGCGTTGTGTGTTCTTTTACACTCATAATAGCGTTCCATATTTGGACTGTCGTAAGATTTGTTGGGCGTTACTTGTAATCGTCCTTGGAACGATCATCATGGCGTTCGTCCCGTGACATGTTATTGATGAATGTCACACATTCGGGTGTGGTTCGAACACGTCCGCAAATCTCCCAGTAGATTGCGACGCTAACAGCGCATGGGCGGTAGAGTTCGGTTACGCCGAACCGCCTTGATGGTGCTTTGAGTATCCAGCCTTTAGTTAGTCATTAGGGCTTCGTCATTCGTCACTTAAAACGTTACTGACTACGCTGTAAATCTTCGTCGAGCGAGCGTAGCGGGCGAATGTCCGCCCGTTGCAGATCGGCGTGGTAGGCGCGGACCGCTTCGACCGGTTCGATCTGATCGTCCGCCACGGCGCGCAGATAGTGGACCATCGCCAGTTGGTCTTCGGCGTTATTGATCTTGCGCCCGTAGAAGGCTGCGCGGGCGCCATGTTTCTTGGCCTCCCAGAGCATGTGGTACGCGTCCATTGTCGTCCCGGATGAGCCACCCAGGATGCCGATAATCAGGCTCGGATCATTGTGGACCAGTTGCTCCATGGCTGCCGGGCCGAAATATGGCATTTTGACAAATAGTGGGCGGGCGCGGCTCGTGATACCGGCGAGCGTTCTTGCGATGGCATCACCCACGAACCGCGGCACATCATCGATCGGATGCAACGGGGCATTCGGTGCGAATACCTCAATGAAATGGCGAAATCCTTTCGCTTCCGCCTCCAGACGAAACTCTTTGTACGCCTGTAGCATCGCCAAATCGTGCTGGGCGTCGTTGTTGAACGTCATGGAAAACAAACCCAAATCGGCTCCGCTGTCCCGCTGATCCGGATCACCTGGATAGCAGCCGCATTGGATGTGGTCAATCGTTGTCGTGCTGTGAGGCAGCGCTGGCTGTTGTCCGTAGAATCCACTCATCCCCAACCAGATGTCGCTGGTGTCGTTACCGCGGACCGCGGGCGTGACCGGGCTGTCGTCGAAAAGACGTTGCTGGATTGTCAATAGTTCATTCGTGCTGGCGCTCATCAGCATGATGTCGACCAGACCTTGCCGCGTCACCTCCCGGATCAGGTTTCGGTACTCGTCAATCGACCGGTACGGGGAACCTTGATTTGGCTCGACGCGACGCTTGCCGGGGCTGGCCAATCCAAATCCCATATCGGCATCTTTGGCGTCCGTCAGAATAAAGTCCCGCGACGATGGATCGGATTGCAGGCGGGCGAGCTTCTGGTCAAGTGATTTTTCCATAGAACCTCGTGGCGGGTGGTTAGGGGGACCGGTAGGGGATGGAATAGACGTAGCTTTTGAGCTTGACAAAAGACTCAACACCCGTCAACCGTCGAAGCCAAATCTCCAAGCGTGCGGCCTAGCTCGTGTGGACGGCCAATCAAGCGTGATGGACGGATTACCCTTCTACGGTTGAGTCAACGGCCATGGTTGCGTCGTCTGCGGATGGGCCAATCCATCCTACATGTTGGGAGGCTTTGACACTTTGCGTTTTGTATCCGATTTTGTACTACGTGAATACTTCGCCGTTGGCTGGCGAGCTGTCGGGTTACGGTATCCGGGAAACCGATCTGTCAATTACGTTTGTGCCACAGAGATCTGAGTCAACCATTGCTAGACAATCCAAGTGTCAAAGTCTCTTGGGTGAGTGGGCGCTGTGGACATCGACGCAATTCGGAATGAAAGCCCTCTGCATTACTAGCTATCCTCGCCAGGATATCAACAATTCGCTGCGAAACGATGTGGGTTTCGCCGAAATCTACTTCTTCCTTTGATCTCGATCGAACATACTGCCTGGCGCTGGCGGCCGAAATGGTCTATGAACACGCCGCGGTCATCGAACGGACCGTTTTAAACCAATGGCGTTTTAGCCAGTTTTAATTCTACGACGTCGACGAAACACAGTGCTTCGTCGTGGCCAACGAGGATGCAGTGATCGTAGCGTTTCGTCGTACCGAGCCGGGTTGCGTGACGGACTGGGTCACCGACTTTGACTTTGGCTTGGTTCATGGCCCATTTGGCGGCAAAGTCCACGAGGGGTTTTTGGAGTCGCTCAGCAATGTATGGGAACTCGTCAACCGACAGGTGGCGTCTCTGACCGAGGACGGCTGGCGGTCCCTGTGAGATTCGGGGCACAGCCTCGGTGCCGCGCTGGCGGTTGCACGCTGGCGCAAGAACCAGCGGCCAGTCGCGGGGCTGTACGCGTTTCGACAGCCACGGCCCGGGGATAGGATCATTTCCCGGAATTTTGATTTTGACTTCAAACCTCATATATTTCGGATCGTCAATTATCACGACATTGTGATCCGGACACCTCCCCGCGCTTTGGAGTATCGCCACACGGGCAACTTCAAATACATCAACGATGTGGATGAACTGATGGACTACATCGGTTGGTGGCACATCTTTCTCTGGGCTGGTCTGGAAAATCGACAATCTGTTCAGCTGGTGCGTGCACGGCGTGAAAGACCACAGCATGACCTGCTATCGAAAGTGGCTGGAAGACGAAAAGAGCAGATCGTCCGCGTCCGATCCAGCAGAACACGGATCGCGGCGATCCGAAATCAGGCCAAACATCATCGTGGCGCCGAGTCACGGTGAGCCACTTCGCCGAGTCAGGCTTCCATTATGCGTGCGCCCGGTTCGTGTACAGCGCCGGCGAAATGTTTTCCATTCTGTTTCGCTGGCTTTGCTAGCAGTGAAACTCATCTGGAAAATTCTTCCCCGATCCCTTATGGGATGTCGCGATTCTTTTCCTGAGACTCGCGTCACATGGTGCGATCAGTTCTTGTTGTGTAAGTCACGACCTTACAGGCCGAACGGTAGTTTTGAGCGAACGAATGGTGTTGACCGAACCGATTGTAATTACGGGCGTAGGTTTAATCACAGCGCTCGGTCAGGATCGCGAGTCCGTGTGGGACGCCGTTCGTCGCGGCGATTGCGGAGTGCGGAAGTTGACCGGAGTGCCAGGCATTCCCGACGGGCTGATGCTGGCAGCCACCGTCGACTTGCCTGAACCGAACCGCAAGATTCTCAAGGTCACACAATTGTGCGAGATTGCGGCCGCAGAGGCTATGGCGGACGCGATAGTCGATGTTGAACAAGTCGACCGGGACCGTTTTGGCTGCTGGATCGGAGCGCACATGGGCGACGATCGGGGTGCTCTGGAAGTTCAAGGCATTCCGTTCGAGGACCTAAACATGGAGGCCAACTGGTTTGATCAGTGGCTTCCCAATACAACCTGTGCCCACCTCGCTCACAAATTCGGCCTACAAGGACCTGGGCTATCACACTCGACCGCCTGCGCTAGCGGTCTGATCGAAATGTTGTCCGCCACGCGCGCTTTACGGGATGGACAGTGCGACATCGCGTTGGTGGGAAGCGGCGAGTCGGTGACCCGTCTGTTGGCGGCCGGATTTTACCGCATGCGCGTGTTGGCATACGATGATGATCCAACGCAAGCCTGTCGCCCGTTTGATCAGAATCGGCACGGATTCGTGTTGGGTGAAGGGGCGGCCATGTTCATCGTCGAACGTCTCAGCCATGCCCTGCGTCGCGGTGCCAAGATATACGCCGAAGTTCGCAGCTGCCGCTGTCTGAGCGAAGCTCACCATATCACGGGACTCGACGAAAACGCAGCCACGCTAGTACGATTGATCCACGACACGCTACAAGATGCCAGGCTGACCCAGGAGGACATCGGTTACGTCAGCGCGCACGGCACGGCTACCGAACAGAACGACATGGTCGAAATGCGTGGCATTCACCGGGCCATCGGTCATCAGAACAAATCGTACTGTGTCAGCGCGACCAAAGCGATGCACGGTCACCTGTTGAATGCGGCAGGTTGCGTCGAGCTGGCTCTCACGACGCTCGCCATGCGTGACGGGTTCGCGCCCGCCACACTTAACCTGACGCATCCCGATGCGGAATGCCGGTTTGACGGCGTGCCATTGGTCGGCAAGACGAACCAGTTTAAACATTCGTTAAAACTGTCGTTGGCGTTCGGTGGCCACCTGGTCTCCGTCGCCCTCAGTCGTTGGAACGACGCCGAGTCGGGATTCGCCTATCCAGCGACGTCAGCCATCAAAGCGGCTTGACGCTCATCGGCTGCCTTGGGCTTGGCGTTGCGCTTGCTGCAACAGCTGCACGATGGTGGGCTGTTCCGCTTGGATTTTAGCGATTCGTGAAGTACCGCGCTGCATTGGCCCAATCGTTCTGCTGCTGAAATAGAAGTCCTAGGGCGTTGTAAGTGGCAGTGTTGTGCGGATCGAGCTGAATCGATTGCCTGAACTTGGCCGCCGCCTGTTCCGCATTTCCCAATTCATAGTGCATCAGGCCGAGGGAATGGTAAGCCTTAGCATGCCCCGGATTCAGCTGAGTCGCTCTCTGAAAACAATCCGCCGCGTCTCGCCAACGTTTCATCCTCTGACAGACAATCCCCAGATGGTAGTGCGAATTCAGCCGGTCTTCTTGCAGCTCGATGGCGCGCCTTTGATACCGTTCATCTTCTTCGAGATACCTCTCGGGTTGTTCGAGCTGACTCAACATCTCATAGGCCACGCCCAGATTGCTGGTCGCGTCCACGTACTGTGGATTGGCCTGTAGCGCGATGTTTAGACGATGGACGGCTTCCGCCAGCTGATCGTTCCGCGCGTAGTAGATCGCCAAGTTGTTGTGACCAAAGTCGTACCCCGGGTTCAATTCGATGGCACGCTCAAAGGCTTGCCTGGCCTGCTCCGGGTCATTCTCGGCGTCGTATGCCAGACCGATATGATTGTAAGCAAAGTAGTTTCTTTCGGTGACGCTGGTTGCATGCTTGAACAGCTTCAAACTGTCCTGCCAACAACCTGCATAGTGCCACGACATCGCGGCAAAAACTGCAACGATGACAGCGGACACGACGGCAAACAACAACTTGCGCCGCCGTGAGTCCTGTAGTAAATCGCCTGCGAACCAAGCGGCCACAATGAACAGACCGACGGAGGGAAGATACGTGTACCGGTCCGCCATGGCCTGCGTTCCCACCTGTACGAAACCGATTACAGGCACGAGCGTACCCACGTACCATAACCAGCCGACGGTGAAGAATGGTCAGCGACGGCAGGTGGCGAGCGCGGCGACCGTCACGCATAGCAGAATCATTCCCGCCACGGTAGCATGTACGATCAAGCGCGGTGGAACGTCATTTTCCAGTACAACCGGATGCGGGTAAAAAATCGACAGCCCGACCGGCATGATTGTCTTTGCCAGGTAAGCGACATACGTCACCAGCGCATTGGCAATGCGTCCTTTCATCGGCACCGTTTCCAGTGAATTAACGGCGCCGGCCACCGACTGCCCATGCACCGCCATCCAGCAGGCCAGGCAGCGATCAGCAACAGAGGTAGCTTTTCGAGAAGCCGTGCCAATGAGTGCGCGATCGTCGCAGGCAATTGGGCTCGCTGGCCCAGTTGCGGCTTGTACACCGAACGCTGTCGGGACAATGGCCAGTAGTCACAAAGGACCAAAACGCAGGGGAGTGTGACCGCCATCGACTTGGAAAGTAATGCGCACAAGTACAATACCATCACCACGAAATACCGCGCTCCGCTGGCCGCCAGCTTCATCCGCTGTGCTGCCTGTGGGACAGGCTGTCCCGTCGGCCTGAAATGATGCGGCAGATCACCGCGCCGTGCATACCAGGCGTAGGCCAGCATCGTCGCCATCCAAAAAAGTCCGCATAACACGTCTTTACGTTCTGCCACCCAGGCGACTGATTCCACGCGCAGCGGGTGCAAGGCGAACACAAAAGCGACTAGTACCGGTGCCCAGAAACGTCCGGTCATCGTCCGCAAGGTGACTAACAACAGCACGGCGGTCGCCGCATGCAGCACGACACTCACCAGATGGTGTGCCCCGGCGTCCAGCCCGAACAGCTCGACGTCGTCCATGTGCGAGATCCACGTCAGTGGATGGTAATTTCCGGTATGCGGCTCCTGAAATGCCCACCTCACACCATCCCAAGTCAATCCCTGCAACACTCGGGGGTTCTTAGTGACGTACGTGTCATCGTCACACACCAGGAACTGGTGGTCGGTAACTTGCCAGTAAACAGCCGGTACCAGTGCCACGAGCACAGCGGAAAACATCGTTGTAGCGAGCGGAAATGGCGGCGGCTCGACAAGTGGATTAGACAACACCTGGTCCGCCCCGTCCCGGACGTCCGGTTTGACTGGGCCTGATGTCTTTCGTTTTCTGGGCATGTTAGCGGTTTGAACACGCCTAATTCAGGGTCAATAGGTGAACACTCTATTGTGCCGCGGTCTGTCAGACATCCCAATCCGGAAAAACCGGGAACTGCCATGCGCCTCTCGGCCTAACAAATCGGCCGAACTGGTCATTTCCCCGATCGCCCCATTTTTTTTTCGGCGTGACCTAACGTGTCCACGGCCCCGCGAATAATGAATTCAGTAAGTGCTACGAGTCGAGTGGCACCTTCCAATGAGTCCTATTTGGCTCATGTGACCCACCGGCCGACACGGAGTTTCAAATTGCTTCTGCTTCCTCAATATCCAAGGAAAGGAAAACAAAATGTCCCGACACCGCGTACCAAGAAAACACGACGACGTAGCGATTCGACACATTAGCGAAGTCCTACCGCGCGTGCTAGCGAACTATATCTCGCACGACGAACTTGTCGAAACGACCAAGTACAAGCCGCAACAGTTGAAGCTTTTCGACGAATTGGTGCTGTCAATCGGATCGTCCCACTAACACGGAACCGTGCTTGGTTAAGTGCGTAAGTAGGACGGATTGCCAACCCATCCAACCCATACAGCGAACACACTCATCTTGGAGGAAAAACGATGTTAGTTCTGACGCGTAAACAAGACCAGATGATCGAAATCGACCAGCACATCACGGTCAAGGTGCTGCGGGTCAAGGGAAAATCGGTACGTATTGGGATTGAGGCTCCGGATGATGTCCCGATTCGCCGCAGCGAGCTATTGGTCGCCGTGGCGGACAGTGATGCCGGGAGCAGCGAAGTCGAGTGCCTTGAGATGAACAGCGCAGCGGCTCGATAACGTCATCGCCACCGCTGCCCGAGGAGGCTTTGACACTTTGTATGGCTAGTAATCGTTGACTTCGGATCTCTGCGGTCCCTGTGTCTGTGTTGAAAACCAGACCGTGTTGCACCAATCAGCGTTAGTCGAAACGCAGAGACACAGGGACCGCAGAGAACTCTAACACAAACGTATGGGGCGTGGTGGAATCAGATCTTGGATCACCACCCCCAATCGCCGGGGGCTCTGGGCGTGCCACACTACCACCGGTTCAGAACAATTCTGCCAGCAGTTTCTGCCAGGATGCCAATTCGAGTCTCGGGTCAACGAGCCGAGACTGTTGGCGGCACGCTGAGCTCAAGCGGGAATAAAACTGCGGGTCCGACTCGGCGCGTTGCAGTTGTCTGACCAAGTCGTGCGTGTCGCCCACACGAAAATAGCCCGGATAGTTCGGACCGAGCAACCCAATCGTTCCCGAAATGCGTGTGGACAAGACGGGTACTTGCGCCGCGATGGCTTCGGACACCACGTTCGCACCTCCCTCCAGTTTGGAGCTCAATACGAGTAGTCGGCTGCGCGCCAAGCGACGCAACATACGCCAATGCGGTACGTCACCGTGCCAGCAGTATCGTGTGTTGCGTTCCGTTTCCACGATTGCCCGCCGCTGCATGGCTGGTGTCAGGGCGGCGCCGAAGTGGTTGATGCGGATTCGTGAGTTGAGGGGAAGCTGTCGTGCGGCCAGCGCCGCTCGAAACGGATCTTTGACCCCCCGCAAGTGCCCAATGATACAGACTTCAAAAACATTCTGCAGCGGCGCGTGACTGCCCGCCGATTTCCTGGCCGACTGGTAGATGACTCGTGTCTTTGACTGCAGTCGACGTGGCACATGACGGACCGCGTCCGCTTGGAGGACCACCAGACGTGTCGCCCATTGGAGGGCACGCAGCGCCTGTGTGTGCCGTCGTATGTCCTGGTACAGGTCCGTTCCGGTTAACGCCAGAACGGCCGGACTTTCCGGGAATTCCCGACGATATCGTCGGAGCGAGGCGAAGCTGCGTCGCGCATGCAGCGCGATCATCAAGTCACACTTCCGCCCATCGTAAATTTGTTGAACCGTGACGCGTGCCCCAAGCTGCCTCAGTATTCTCGACCACCGCAACGAGGTGATCTGATTTCCAGTGCGGGATCGTGGTGACGAAGGGGTGACGAGGATGATGTGCATGAGGGTGTTGGGTAGTTGGCCGAGAGTGCAAATGTTGGTTGGTGGTGGTCTGTGATTCAGGATGCGAAATGCACGATGCGTACGGCCCGGTTTCGTGCAAAATACTCCCTAAGCTCGCTCATCTAAGTTATGAAACTACGACTGAGAAGATTGCTACGATTTGGACTTTTGCCGTTTCTCATTTTGCTATCCTGTTGTTGCCGGCTTGGTATGGCGCTGATTGACGAGGTAGATACCGACCGTCACGCCGATGCCGGCGACGACGAGCCACGAGGACAAAGGATCACGGCGCAGCACTATGGCCAGCATCACGCCAAACAGGGGAGTGGCGAAACTGAACACGGAGAGTTGTGTGGCCGAATGATATTGCAGTAACCAAGCGTGCGTGGCGAAACAGAAACCGGCCACGACAATCCCTTGATACAGCAAGCCCAGGATGGTGGGCCAGGTGAAGTTTTCCAGCGCCCAGGCTGCGGTTCCTTCGAGCACCAGACTGAATAGGCCAAAAAATAGCAGACCAACCAGATCATGCCAGAAGATCAATTTCGCGGAGTCCATTTGCTGAACGGAGAATTTGATAAACACGATCTTGATGCTCAGCAACCCGGCACTGAGCAGCAGTAGTCCGTCACCCAACAGCCGCGGTCGATCTGAATGGTGTTGTAGCAATTCGTCCGCACCCGCAGAGCCGATCGTATCCATCTGTCCGGTGGTGGCCAGCGCCGTTGCCACACCCACCGCCGCGATGGTCACTCCCAATAATGTTCGCGCGGTCAATCGGTCTGTTTTTGTAAAGAAATGTTCGATGACCAGTACCATAAAAACAAACGTCTGGATCAACACGGTTCCATGCGACGCGTTGGAATAATGAATACCCAGGTTGAACAAGAAGATCTGTAGGGCCATGATGCCGCCCGCCACCCCTGCCAGGACCACTTCGTGGCCGCGCGGACGAAGTAGCACGCCGGTGATCAGGCACCAAATCAACATGCAAACGGACGCCAGTCCAAATCGCACGCACGCCACCGCAATCGGTGGCATCGTTTCCAGGCTGAATTTAGTGGCGACCGGAGTACCGCCCCAGAGCAGCACAGTCAGTAGAACCAGGGACACCGAACGGAAGCCTAGCGGTTGGCGAATTGCGGCCACTTTGCGATCGGCTGTTGTTCCGGGTACCATCAATGGACTGCTGGTCATGATATAACGGTTGACCGCATCGCGGTCGAACGCATTTGTGAAGGGGCCAACCTGAAAACCGTTTTACTTCTAGTTGGTGACTTACCTGTGATCGTCGGACTTACGTGTAACTCACAGCCGCAAAACCCTGCACACTTGGCGTGAACGAAGAATTAACGTTAAGTCTAAAGAGATGGAAACCGAACAGGAGATAGGAGTCGGGTATTCAAAAAATCATTTTTTGCGGCCCGAGTTAAATCCAAGTGGAATCCACTTTAGCCGCAAAAATGAAATTTTAAACACGCCGATCCCAGGGCGTAATTGAGGGATCCACCCCATGAAAACCAAGCAATTGGATCATGTCGCCTTGCACGTGGTAAACGTCAACCAAAGCCGTGCGTTTTACCACGAAATTCTGCGGTTGGAACCCATCCCACGCCCCGCTTACGATTTTCCGGGTGCCTGGTTTCAGCTCGGCGACACCAGGAACTGCACTTGATCGGCGGACGAGAGCGCCCGGTCGTATCTGCCAGTCTCGGCAATCACTTTGCCATACTGGTCGATGACATCAGTGCCTGAGAACGTCAGCTCGTCGCGACAAGTACTCGCTACGAGCCACTCAAGACGCGTCAGGAAGGTGCTTGCCAGATCTTTGCCCCCGACCCCGATGAGCACTACGTCGAACTTTGCACCGCACCCGGAGTGGCAACGGCCCAGGAGAAATAACCGGACGACGACGACGACTTGCAGGGCTACTATCCGGAGCGGAAAGTTTTGTTATATTGGATACCATAGGGGTGGGGTGTTCCATCATTCAATTTTCGCGGCCAAAGACCTGTCGAATTCCTATTCAAGATAGACCGCAATCATTGAATTTTGGAAGACCCCACCCCTAACCTGATGGCTTGTCACGCCCAACGGGCGTAGCGCCAGGGGCGAAAGGGCTATCCATTACACACAAGTTGGAATCCATTGCGGGGCTAGGGCCTCTGGGAGAAAATAATACAATATGGTCAAAATGTTAAATATCGTTCCCGAGAAGTGTACCGGTTGTATGCAATGCGAGCTCGCATGTTCCTGGGTGCAAACCGGCTCGTTTCAGCCGTCACGCAGCCTGATCCGTGTGAATGTTTTTGACGAAGAGGCGAGTTACGCACCTTACACCTGTCTGCAGTGTGATGAAGCGTGGTGCATGACCGCTTGTCCCGTCAATGCGATTGGTATCGACGATGCGACCGGTTGTAAGGTCGTCAGTGAATCGCTTTGCGTTGGCTGTCATCTGTGTACGATCGCTTGCCCCTTTGGCACCGTGTTTACCACGCCGCACACAGATACGGCCACGAAGTGCAACTTGTGCGGCGGGCAACCTGCATGTGTCACAACCTGTCCGACCGACGCCATCGTCTTCACGGAATCGAACCAGGCGGGCGATTGGTTTGGCCCCTGGGCGCAAAAGGTTGATACGAATCATCTGTCCGCCATCGGCGGCGAGCAGAGCGCAAACTGAAATCGTAGTACGCAGTTAAACTGATCATGGCAACACACAACCTGATTATTGGCGGCGGCCCCGCCGCAATCAACGCCCTGGAAACGATTCGCGAGTTTGATGCCGATGCGGCCATCACGTTGGTCTGCGACGAACCGGCCCACTCCCGCATGGCACTGCCCTACTGGCTGTCCGGAAAAATCCCCGCACAGCATACCCACACAGCCGATGATGCTTATTTTAAGAAGCTGGGTGTCCAGGCCCGGATCGGCGAACGAGTGGCAAAAGTGGACCCCGCCACGAATTCGGTGACGCTTTCCGGCGGTGACAAGCTTGATTTTGACAATCTACTGATCGCGACCGGGTCTGCACCCATGTCACCACCGATTCCCGGCAAAGATCTACCGGGCGTGCAGCCGTTGTGGTCGCTGGCTGATACGCAGTCCGTGTTGGAAGCGACCACCGGGATGGAGCGGCCACGGGTTGTCTTGGTGGGGGCCGGTTTTATCGGTTTCATCGTGCTCAACGCGATGTTCAAGCGTCAGTGGGACCTGGCCGTGGTGGAACGTGAGTCGCAGGTCTTGCCGCGAATGCTCGACGCTACTGCGGCGGCGGGCGCGGAAGACTATCTGACTTCGTTGGGGGTCGGGATCCACACTGGAACCACTGTCCAGGCGATCAAGGACGGAGGCAGTGGAAAGTCGGTCGAATTGGACAACGGCACCGCCCTCCCCGCGGACATCGTAATCCTGGCGACCGGCATCCGGCCGAATCTTGATCTGATCGATGGCAGCGGCATTGAAACGGATGAGGGGATTCTGGTCAATGATCGGATGCAGACCAATTTTCCGAATATTTACGCTGGGGGCGACATGGCGCAAGGCCCCGACCTGTATGCCGACAAGCCGGCCATTCATGCCATTCAGACCACCGCCGTCGACCACGGACGAGTCGCCGGCGCGAACATGGCTGGACGACAGGACGTCCGGTATCCCGGCAGTTTGCTGATGAATATTGCCGACGTTTGTGGACTGCAGTGCGCCAGCTTTGGCTATTGGGACGATCCCAAAGCGGAGCCGATGGTCATCAACAACACAGCGCAACACATCTATCGCAAGCTTCTCTGGACGGAGGATCAACTGACCGGCGCCATCTTTACGGGGGACGCCAAGGACGTCGGCATGCTTACTGACATTGGCATGGTCAAAGGCGTACTTCAGACGAGGACGCCGCTCGGCGGTTGGAAAGAATTCCTGCGAGAAAATCCTTACGATATTCGCCGCGCGTACATCGGTGCCGGCGTGGCTCAGAAACTGGTTGGCACAACGCTCACGGGGCGCCCCGCGCGGCCGCGCCAATTTCACTTTGGCGGTGCCAAACCGGTTGCATCCGTTGGCCAGGCGCATGTGGCCTTTATGGGTACGAAACCAGACTAGTTTGGGCATGTGTGGCACGTCCAGAGCCCAATCGATGGGCGTGGACGACTCGGCCGCGCTCTTCATCCCTTAGAAAGTGCCGCCCAACCCACAGAGATTCGTTTGACGAAACACTAAGCGATGTCACTGGAGCTTTGCATTCATGCAGATCCGCGTGAAGTTAATGGGGATGCTGAAGGACAAAACGCCTGCCGACGGGTGTCTCGAAGTTGAAGACGATGTGACGATCGAGGAAGCTCTCGCCAGGCTGGAGATTTCGGCCGAGAAAGCCCAAGCGTTCACCGTCAACGGTTCGTTCGAACGGGACCGGAATAGGCGGTTAAGTGATGGAGATGAACTATCGGTCATCCCGCCGGTCGGCGGAGGTTAATTCGTTTTGCGAACAATAGCCAGTAGCCGTCCCGACCGCGGAATCCAAGGCCACTCCTGTCCTGTTGTTATATCTGTAACGTGGGTCACGCGAACCGAGCGTGACCTTGGACACACATCCAAACAGCATAGGAGAATGTTCAACACGACTTCCATTGGGCGAAGGACTTGGATCGCCTTGTTTATCGACCCGTTCTGCTCCGACAGGGTCGGAGCCAGTTTGTCAAATCGACGTACAAATTGGACCAGTGGAAACCGTTCCTGCTACTGCTGGCAGCGCATGACGAAGTGCCCGAAAAACTGTGGCAAGACGCCATCGAAATGGACGAAAATCGTCTGGAATTAAAAGATGAACCTCAGGCGAACGTCGAACTCGTGCCGCTCCCCACAGCGTTTTCACAAACCAAGAAATATACCACCTGGAAGAACAAGCTGAAGAATTTCGTGTACCGCTCAAAAGCTGTCCGGGTTTTCAAATTCGACGACCTGAAACAGTACTCTGAGCCGGACCAGCCAGAAGATGATTTCCGAATTCGTCTCTCACAACTTGTCCGCCAGCGACGCGATCTGGAAGTCGAAAAACTGCGCAAACGCATCGCCAGTAAATTGGCTACGCTGCAGGGACGATTGCAACGGTTCGTACAACACGTCGAACGTGAAAAAGCCCAGTACAAACAGCGATCCTGGGAATCGGCACTTTCCATCGGCTCGACAGTCCTCGGCGCCGTCTTCGGTCGGAAACTGGGCAGTCCCGCCAACGTGGGACGGACAACAACTTCCATGCGCTCCGTGGGCCCCGCCGCCAGCGAACGAGGTGACTTCGCCCGCGCCAAAGAGAATGTCGAATCGATCCAGGATCAACTCGAGGAACTCAAAGAAAAACTTCAAGCCGACGTAGAAAAATCGAAGATAAATTGCAAGTGAAAAACTTGGAGTTTTCTGAGCTGCGCTTTCGTCCGCGCAAATCAAACATTCTGATCGCGCACGTGGTGATCGTTTGGATTCCCTGGAAAGTCGATGTGTCGGGGATCGCCGAACCGGCCTACTGACGGCCCAATGCAGCGTTTGTGCGGGACGACGGCCGTAGGAACATACCAAGTATCTCTTGAGTTCCTAAATTGCCCTGGTTAACTTTTCTGCCGGTTTGTTAACATTCAAGCTGAGGGTCACACGTCCGCTTGCGTCCATCGTTAGCCCAGCCAGAACCACGTTGAAATTCCGCGTCTCACTCGTATAATTTAAATTCAGACTGCAGGAACAGAATGCATTAGGTGAGGCAACCGAGGCGAGATTCTGCCGGTTCCACGTGGCACGGATTATGCCGAGAAAATACACCGACGGCACAGTTGTGGCAGCTGTGATGGAAATTGTGAATCATGAGGATTCCCACCCGGTTCTATCTGATGCGTTTTGGTTGTCCACGGATATGGGCATCCTCACGACGTTCTGTGCCAGACGTAGGCGCATCAATTAGTTAGTGTCGCGCGGTTTGTCGTGCCATACCCGTGGCGCGTCGGCCCCCTGTGGCGGTGGTGACGTAGTCGTTGAACCGTGCGACTGATGAAAGGGCCAAACAGGATGTACAAACGTTACAATGACGTAACGGACGAAGAAGCGTCGACTGAAGTCTCAGGTGAACTGAGATATCGTGAGCGGGTTCGGATGCCCGTTGGCCGACACAAAAAGGCGCGCGGCGCCAGTAAAGAAACCTGGCGGTCCGCCAAAGTGAGTAATCAGTACTCGCGTTCACGGGGCGGCTTCCACCAACGCCGCAAAAAACGCTTGTAATCATGTGTGGTGGTGGCTCTCTCCAACGGTACGGCGTCTCTCGCCGAGAGACCTTGGGCGGTGTCTCGATTTCAGCCTCTGCCTTTTCCCCCCAAACGCGACTGAACATCCACGTCGTGTTGGCACCAAATCTGGTCCCATGCTAGCGGTGAACCAATACCGCTATGTTGGCGTACGTGGAATCAAGTCGCAGCGCTTGATGGACGATGACCAACCCAATCGCGTTGTTCGAATACATTGCTGTGATTGCCGCC
>Ga0310123_10002005_pt1 | contig 16435 bp, 12 predicted proteins | sample CB6_AW_1057_MG_FD_203505 | JGI IMG/M metagenome (GOLD analysis project Ga0310123, IMG submission 203505) | Marine microbial communities from Western Arctic Ocean, Canada - CB6_AW_1057 | ecosystem: Environmental > Aquatic > Marine > Oceanic | place: Canada: Western Arctic Ocean | collected... | reverse complement strand
GGAACGAATACCAGTACTTCGCGTTCATGGCGACCGGGATGCTGATCAACGCGTTGATCGAGTCGCTGTTCATGCCCAACGCGGCGAACTTCAGCGAGTTGATCCGCACCGGCAACCTCGACTTCGCACTCCTGAAACCGATCGACACCCAGTTCCTGATCTCGTTCGAAAAAATGGACCTGGCCATGCTCAACCAGGTCCTGCTCTCGATCGGACTGCTCGTCTACGCCCTGTCGAACCTGCCCGTGGGTGTCGGGGTGACGATTGGGGGGGTGGCGCTGTACCTGCTGTTCGTCGTCGCCGGAGTGACGATTTTCTACAGCCTGATGATCTCGCTGGCGAGCACGGCAATCTGGTTCGGCCGCAACCAGGGCCTGTACGACTTCTGGTTCTACATCACCGTCTTCGCCCGCTACCCGCGGAGCATCTACCAGACCGAACCTGCCTCGGTGGCCGGCAGCCTGATCCTGTTCACCTTCACCTTCGTGCTGCCGATCCTCGTCGTGGTCACCGTCCCGGCCCGAGTGCTATTGGGGACAATCGAGCACCAGGCCTGGCTGGCCGGGGTTGCGCTGGCGGCCGCGGTCCTCGGGCTGTTCGTCTCGCGGATGATCTTCACCCGATCACTGCGCAGCTACCGCAGCGCCAGCAGCTGATCGCCACGCACGTTCACTCGTCGTCGAAGGCGAAGCCGTCGTCCTCGTCGTCCTCGTCGAAGATGTCGTCCTCGTCCAGACCCTCGATCTCCAACTCGCCGTCCGACTCCTCGTCGTCCTCGGCAAACGGATCGTCGTCCTCGTCGCCCTCAAACGGGTCGTCGTCGACCGCCTCATCGGTCTCGGGGTCGACCTCCACGGCGGTTCCGCCCCCGTCGGCCAGTGCCGGCTCCAGCGACTCGCTGCCACCTCCGAAAATCAATGCCAGCACGGGCGTGAACGCGAGCAGGGCACAGACGATGAGTGTCAGGAGCAGCATCACCAGCACGGCCTTGTTCTTGAAGACCTGCACCTGGAATGTGCCGTAGTTGCCTTCCCACATCGGTCCCCCGACCACGATCCAGATGAACCACAAGGCGGGGATCGCGGCCACGAGGGCGAGGGAAAACAGGGGGAGTTTCTTCACGGTGCAGTCTCCAGGCCCGGCCGGAACGCTCGAAACAACGACCCGGGTGGCTCTTGGTAATAGTATGTCGCACGAGATTCCCGAGGCAAGTTGCCGTTGGGGCAAAGCCGACTGAGAGCCGGGGGTCTGGTACGAGTATGACGATTGCGCCCAGCCGATCGGCATGCTGGAATTTGCCCGTCCGAGTTGGCAGGATGTCGTGCCCCCCCCGATGAAGCGCCTTGTATCACTCAACAACCGGATCGTCGCCTGCGACCGCTGTCCGCGGTTGCGTGAGCACTGTGCCGAGGTGGCCGCGACCCGCCGACGTGCCTACCTCGACTGGGACTACTGGGGTGCTCCGGTACCCAACTTCGGCGATCCACAGGCCCGGCTCCTGATCGTCGGGCTGGCCCCGGGCGCTCACGGAGCCAACCGGACCGGGCGGATGTTTACCGGCGACCGCAGCGGCGACTGGCTGTTCCGAGCCCTGCACGTGGCCGGTTTCGCCAACCAGCCCACTGCCACCGACCGTGACGACGGATTGGAACTGAGGGACTGCCTGGTCACCAACGCCTGCCACTGTGCTCCGCCGGGGAACCGGCCGGCGGTGGACGAACTGGAGTCGTGTCGGGAGTGGTTCGATGAGACCGTCGACCTGCTGCCGGTTCGGGTCTTCCTGGCTCTGGGTGCGATCGCCTGGCGGGCCGTGGTCGACCTCGCCCGCCGACGCGACTGGTACACCGGACCGATCCCGAAGTTCTCACACCAGGCCCTGGTCCCACTCTCAGAGGACCGTTGGCTTCTGGGCAGCTACCACCCCAGCCAGCAGAACACCTTCACGGGACGGTTGACCGAGGAGATGTTCGACGGGGTGTTTTCGCTCGCCCGGGCGAAGTTGTCCGGGTCTTAGCAGCCCGCTGAAAAACACAAGTTTGGGGATGGGACGGGGTCAGACGCCGCCCACAGAAAGTCCCGCTCCACCCAGAACGGCACGCAGGCGGGGCCTGACCCCTTTTCAAACAGCACTCGTTGCAACTCGAAGAAGGGGTCAGGCCCCGCCTGTGAAACGCGACAGGTGGAGCAAACCCCGTTGTGGGCGGCGTCTGACCCCAGGGTCCGAGTTCTTCAACGGGCTGCTAGCCGACCAGCGACGCCAGGGCCGCGTTGAACGTCGCGCTGGGACGCATCGCGGCATCGGCCAACTCGTCGCACGGCAGGTAGTAGCCGCCGATGTCCATCGCCTGGTCCTGCACCGAGTTCATCTCCTCAACGATCTGATCCTCGTTCTCGGCCAACCGCAGGGCCAGGTCCGTGAACTCAGCCTGCAGCTCGCTGTCCTCGGTCTGAGCCGCCAGGGCCTGCGCCCAGAACATGGCCAGGTAGAAATGACTGCCGCGATTGTCCAATTCATTGACCTTCCGCGACGGCGACTTGCGATTGGCCAGCACCTGGCCAATCGCCTGGTTCAGCGTGCGGGCCACAATGCCGACTCGCGCGCTGCCTGACTTCTCGGCCACGTCCTCCAACGATACGCCCACCGCCAGGAACTCGCCCAGAGAATCCCACCGCAGGTGGTTCTCGGTCTCGAACTGCTGGACGTGCTTCGGAGCCGAACCCCCCGCACCGGTCTCGTACAGGCCCCCCCCGGCCAGCAGCGGCACGATCGAGAGCATCTTGGCACTGGTGCCCAGTTCGAGAATCGGGAACAGGTCGGTCAGGTAGTCCCGCAGCACATTGCCGGTGACCGAGATCGTGTCGAGCCCGTCGCGGGCCCGCTGGCAGCTGACCCGAGTCGCCTCGATCGGAGCCAGGACCTGGATCTCGAGCCCTTCGGTGTCGTGCTCGGCCAGGTACTGTTCGACCTTGGCGATCAGGGTCGCATCGTGAGCCCGCTGTTCGTTCAACCAGAAGATGGCCGGCGCCCCCGTCGCGCGTGCCCGGCTCACGGCCAGTCGCACCCAGTCCCGGATCGCGATGTCCCTGGTCTGGCACATCCGCCAGATGTCCCCCGGCTCGACGGCGTGCTCGGTCAGCACCTGTCCCGACCCGTCGATCACCCGCACCGTCCCCGCTTCGGGAATCTCGAATGTCTTGTCATGCGACCCGTACTCTTCGGCCTTCTGAGCCATCAGCCCGACGTTGCTGACGTTGCCCATCGTGGCCACGTCAAACGCCCCGTGCTCGCGGCAGGAATCAAGCACCGCCTGGTAGACCCCGGCGTAGCAGCGATCCGGAATCACGCACTTCACAGCGTGCGGCTCACCGTCGGGGCCCCACATCGTGCCACTGTCCCGCACGACCACCGGCATCGAAGCGTCGATGATGATGTCGCTGGGCACGTGCAGGTTGGTGATTCCCAGGTCCGAGTTGACCATCGCCAGCCGCGGCCGAGACTGGTACACCGCCTCGACATCGGCCCGAATCTGGTCCCCCAGTTCGGCTCGGTCCTCTCCCAGGCTCCCGATCTTCGTGTACAGGTCGCCGATGCCGTTGTTGGGATCGACACCGAGTTCTTCGAGTACCTCGCCGTGCTTTTCGAAAACGTCGCGGTAGTACACGCAGACGGCGTGGCCAAAGATGATCGGGTCCGAGACCTTCATCATCGTGGCCTTCATGTGCAGCGAAAACAGCAGGTCACGCTCACCAGCATCGTCCATCTCGCGAGCCAGGAAGTCCCGCAGAGCCTGCCGGCTCATCACCGATGAGTCGATCACCTCCCCCTGCTGCAACGCCACTCCCTCCCGCAGCACCGTGGCCTGGCCGTCTGAGGTCTCGAGCACGATCTGCACCGACCCGGCCTCCGGCATCACGTGCGACTGTTCGCTGCCGAAGAAGTCGCCTTCGCTCATGTGAGCCACGTGGGTCTGGATCTCGCTGTTCCATGCCCCCATCGGATGCGGGTTGGCCTGGGCGTAGGCCTTGACCGGTGCCGCCACGCGACGGTCCGAGTTGCCCTCACGCAGCACCGGGTTCACCGCACTGCCCAGGACTCGTTCATACCGCGCCTTGACCGATTCCTCAGCCTCGTTCCCCGGCTCCTCGGGGTAATCCGGCACCGAGAACCCCTGGGCCTGCAATTCTGAGATCGTGGCCTGCAGCTGAGGGATCGAAGCACTGATGTTGGGCAGCTTGATGATGTTGGCCGCGGGCGTCTTGGCCAATGCACCCAGCTCGGCCAACGCGTCGTGCTGCTGCTGGTCCTCGGACAGGTTTTCGGGAAAGTTCGCCTTGACCCGTCCGGCCAGCGAGATGTCCTGCAGGTCGTATTCGATCCCCGCCGACGCGGTGAAGGCCCGCAGGATCGGCAGCAGCGATCGAGTCGCCAGCGCGGGCGCCTCGTCGGTCTTGGTGTAGATGATCTTCAACGCATCGTCGGACATCGGAATCCTCTCAGTCCAGATCGCCAAGAACCGGCAACTCGTGACGCCTCATCTGCGGCTGTTGAGTTTCATCAGCAGGTGCAGGATCTCGATGTAGAGCCAGATCAGGGTCACCATCAGCCCGAAGGCACCGTACCATTCCATGTACTTCGGCGCACGCTTCTCGGCTCCCTGCTCGATGAAATCGAAATCCAGGACCAGGTTCAGCGAGGCGATGACGACCACGAAGAGGCTGAAGCCGATGCTCACCCAGCTGCCCCCATGGATGTAGGGCATCGTGCCGGCTCCCCCGACCATGTTCACGACCATCGAGACCAGGTAGATCATGCAGATCCCCATCGTGGCAGCGGTGACTCCCAGCTTGAAGTTCTCCGTGGCCCGGATCAGCCCCGACTTGTACGCCGCCAGCAAGCCGCCCAGCGTGCAGAACGTCAGGCAGGCCGCCTGAAAGGCGACTCCCGGGTACATCAGGTCTGCCAGGGCCGAGATTGCCCCGAGGAAGACGCCCTCGCTGAGGGCATACAGCGGAGCGGTCACCGGTGCCCAGGTCGGTTTGAACATCGTCGCTAGTGCGAAGATCAGACCGGCAATCATGCCGCCGACGATCAGCACTACCGGTTCCACACCCCCGGCGGCCGACGACGAGACCGCGGTCCCTTCCCGTTCCGCGGCCAGAGCATCACGCCAGTCGCCAGTCAGATTCCAGGCGTATGAGGCCGTCGCGACCAGGAACAACAGCAGCAGGAAGGTCTTGTTGACCGTCCCGCTGATCGTCATCGCCGTCGACTGCTCGACGGAACCATACTGCTCGAACGTCGACGCCTTCAGCGTCGGATTGGCCGAACGCATCATCAGAGACTCCTGGGTCGAAATACCTGGCACACCGGACCGAGCCCGCCGACGGGGCGCCGTCGACGCACGAGTCTACGCCAGCCTCCCGCACCCGACAAGACGAGCCAACGGCCGCCTGGCACGGCCAGACTACTGCAGCCTCAACCGCAACTCCATCCGCCGCCCGCGCCTGAGCACTCCGATCAGCACCGAGTCGCCTCGCATCTTCGACGCCAGGATCCGGGCCAGGTAATCGGTCTCCGAGGACCGCCCCCGCAGGCCGGGAACCTCCACGATGATGTCGCCATTCCGGAACCCCGCCCGCTTGGCCACGGCGTGGTCACCGTATTGACCGACGTACTTGACTGACCTTACCCCCTCCCGTGGTACCAGTGGAAATGAGAGGATCACCCGGATCTGACTGATCCGGAAAGGAGATTCTCGAGATGTCCAGAAGACGTCACAGCGTGGACCAGATCATCGGCAAGCTGCGTCAGGCCGGGGCAAGGGGAAGACCGTCGAAGAGGTCTGTCTGGCCCTGGAGATCACCGTGCAGACCTACTACCGCTGGCGTCAGAAGTACGGTGGCATACAGCCGGCAATGGCCAAGCAGTTGAAGGCACTGCAGAAGGAGAACTCTCGCCTGAAGAAGGAAGGTGGTTGCCGACCAGGTCCTGGATATGGAGATCCTTCGCGAGGCCGCCCCGGGAAACTGGTAGGCCCCAGGCGAATTGCGGCGGTCGCGGAAGTTCGTCGTCGTTTGGGGCCGGATCGGGTGTCGGAACGTCGTGCATGCCGGGTTCTGGAGCAACCGCGCAGTTCGTACCGTCACCGTCGTCACTCGCGAAAGGGCGAATCGAGGAACCGGCGTCTTCTGCTGGAGATGCGTCGCATCAGTCGAGCGAATCCCCGCTACGGAGTCCCTCGGATCTCGAGGGAGTTGAAGGCCGAAGGATGGCGAGTGAACTCGAAGCGGGTTCACCGTTTGTGGAAACAGGAAAGCATGCAAGTCCCGAGAAAACAGCACCGAAAGCATCGCCTGTCACTCGGTGGCAGCCAGAACAGCTGCGTACGTTACCGGGCGATGCGGAGGAACCACGTCTGGACCTACGACTTCGTAGCCGAGCGGACCGAGGACGGTCGCACGTTACGGATGTTGGTGGTGATCGACGAATTTACCCGCGAATGCCTGGTGATCGAGGTGGGGCGGAGCTTCACATCGGATGACGTGATCGGTGTGCTACAGTATCTGTTTGCGATCCGCGGTGTTCCCGAGCACATCCGCAGTGACAACGGCCCTGAGTTCGTGGCGAAGGGCATTCGACGCTGGTTGGTCCAAGCTGGCGTCGGCACTCTGTTCATTGCCAAGAGCAGTCCCTGGGAGAATGGCTACGTGGAGTCATTCAACGGAAAGTTCCGTGACGAGTTGCTCAACGGGGAGCTGTTCCTCGGCCTGGCGGACGCTCGCTGGGTGATTGACCGTTGGCGTCTTGACTACAACCACCGGCAACGGCATAGTGCGCTTGGCTACCAGACCACGGCCGCGTTCGCGGCCAACTGTGTTCTGGAGGATTCCGCTACGCTCCACCCACCAGAACACTGAACGACCACTGACCCGAAACTCTCTCATTCGGAGTGGTACAAGATCTGGGGGTAGGTCAGTGGAGCAAGTCCACGCGATAGAATGCCGTGTTTGCTGTGGCGCATTGGTTTTCAATCAGGGAGAAACAGATATGGGTGACAAGGGAAGTAAAGATAAAGGGAAGAGGGAACAACAGAAGAAGGCTCAGCGTACCCCAAAAGAAAAAAAACAACTGAAAAGAGAAAAACGAAATAAATAAACGCTCGCTGTTATGCACCGTCGATATTGTGGGTCGCCTGTAAGTAGGTGACCCTCGAACGCCCTGCCGAGCACCCTGACCTACCCATCGGTGGATTCTCGAATGTCGAGGTGCTGGTTCCGAGACTTCAGCCATTCGGTGAAGTGCTCAAGCGATTCCTCCGCTTCGGCAATCGGATGGTGAATGCACGTCTCGCGCAAACAGCGTAAGACGATCCTAATGTCGAGTCACTGCGGATCGGTCCTTCCATTTCAGGACTTCGCTAACCGTGTCCTGGATTCGCTGATTCTGTGAGAATCCGGCAGCGAGTTGACCTACCCCCAGATCTTGTACCACTCCGAATGAGAGAGTTTCAGGTCAGTGGTAGTTCTGTGTTCTGGTGGATGGAGCGTAGCGGAATCTGCCAGAACACAGGTGGCCGCGAACGCGGCCGGGGTCTGGTAGCCAAGCGCACTAGGCCGTCGCCGGTGGTTGTAGTCAAGACGCCAGCGGTCAATCACCCAGCGAGCGGGTAAGGTCAAACAAAAAGCTCCGCAGAAAGGTTTCCGCTTTCAACTACTCAAAAGCTTCCCCTTTTCCCGAGCTTCTTGGCGCAATCAACTCTTGACCCTCGAACCGCTACGGCCCAGGGATCTCCCCGATAGAAAGTCCGACCGGCCAAACACAATGGCGGTCACCGACGCGGCGACTTGCGAGGACGTGTTTCTGTACAATCGGTCCGAGAATCCGAGCCGAACCGTGGATCTGGGAGAACCCCGTCATGCGGAAACGCACCTTGCACTCTGCGCTTCGCCTCTGCCGTTCGAAGCCCGCCACTTGGCTGAGCGTGATCGGCCTGCTCGCCGTGATGTCAGCCGTTCACTCGGCCGGTCCACCTCACGTCACGAAGCTCAGCGGTCAGATCGATAAAGACACCGTCTGGAGCGGTCGGGTCGAGGTTAGCAATCACGTCTCCGTTGCTGCGGGTGTCACGCTGGTCATCAAGCCTGGCACTCGCGTCGCGTTCGCCGACGGCGTTGGACTCTCTGTGCACGGTCAACTGCTGGCAGAAGGCACTGAAGACAAGCCGATCACGCTTGTTCCCCCGGGTAAACTCCGTCCGGACGCATGGAGAGGGGTCGTCCTGGCTCCACGCTCACATGCCACCGCTGGCGGATTGCCGGAGGGCTCGCGGCTATCCGGTTGCCACATTGCAGGGGCACTCGAGGGTCTCTCGATCATCGCCTCTGCCGCTTCGCCCCACCGGGTCGTGGTGTGCCGGTTCGAGAAATGCGAGCGAATTGGCGTCCGCGTCGAGGCGACCAGCGACGTTGTCGTCGAGGGGTGCCAGATCACCCACTGCGGCCATGTCGAGCGACGGCCTTCCGGAGCGATCCACGTGTCGCACAGTCGTCATTGCCGGATCGTCGACAACGTCATTGAGGACTGTGCTGCCTACGGCGTACAGCTCTACGAGTCTTCCGACAACACGGTGCAGGGCAACACGATCAAGGGAATCGGGGGTCGGAGCAGGAAGCCCGACGGCATGGGCATTTCGCTGGACACCGGATCAAACCGCAATCTCGTCCTGTCGAACAAGGTCAGCGGGATGAACTACATGTGCCTCTATATCGGCAACAGCGCCGAGAACCTGATCATCGACAACGAGCTGCGGAATTCTCCCGACGGCCTCGGAATGTCCGGGCCGAAGTCGACGCGCAACATCATCCGGTCCAACCGCATCTACGGTTCATGGTGGGGTCAGATCTACTTCACGAGCCGGGCCCACGACAACCTGGTCCAGGACTTGATCGTCAGCGGAGGCGACGCCGGCATCACGATGTGGTACGCGGGTCCGAACACGTTCGAGAACTGCGAGTTTCGCGGCTGCGGCCCGATCGCATTCCTGGGAGGCGTGAAGGTCACATTCCGCCGCTGCAAGATCCAGCTCGGCCGAGGCAACGACGACCTGTGGACCGAGTTCGAACCCGACTGCACGCTGATCGACTGCAACGTCCGCAAGGACCACATCGACTTCAGCAAGGGGACAACCAAGAACTCACAAATCGTCTTCAAGCGGACCTTCGTGGTCATCGTCGTTGATGAGGCAACTGGCAAGCCGGTTCCGGGTGCCTCGGTGACGGCAACCGTCACCGGCAAAAAGCCACTCGCAGTGACGACCGACAGAGTAGGCCGCGCCCGCCTGGAATTACTCGAGGGCACCGTCGGCAAGGACCGGGGGTTCGAGGCCTCCGGCTCGTACGAAGTTGTCGTCAAGGCCAACGGATTTGCGCCGGCACAGCCATTGTCAATTGAACCTACCTCGCCAATAACCACGCTGCGCGTTTCACTCAAGCCTCAGTAGAGTCTGAACGGCTCACTGCTGAACTGCCATTTATATGTTGAGCGCGGAGAAGCGATCACTGGCCGCGTCGAATGCGGTTCGGAGTTCGGAACTCATTCCGAGGGCAGCTCTCGGTCATTGAGCCGAGGCTTGTACTTGCTGACGTTACTGGATTGTGAATTGTGAATTCAAATCCGAAATGCAACGTCACGGCGACGCCTGCAGGATGACCGACCTTTACCGAAAAGATCGAGAAGACCGAGAAGACTGAGAAGCAGGACTCGCTGGTTGACGACTGATACGGTTTGCTTCACTTCTTGGCTGCCGGCGGTTCGGAGAGCCGCTTGTCGAGAAACGCCGAGAGCACCCGGCGTGATGGGCCGTCCCAGCCCTCGTCAGCCACCAGCCCGGCATAGACCCACGGCCGACCGAATCGGGACGCGGTGTACTCGACTTTGACATCCCGCGGTGTGGCGGCAAAGGCAACCCAGCCGCGGTAAGCGTCCACTGCCAGCTCAACCTCCACCTCGACCCCACCGCTCAGCCGCAGGCCATCCACGCCCTCGATCGTCGCCCCGAGGTTGGCATTGGCCGTCCGAGCGATCTTCGAGAGCCTGGTCGTCATCACCGCCAGGCGGGCCGCCTCGGCCTGCTCGTCGAGCTTGGCACTCTTGGCCTCCGCCTCGGCCTGCTTGAGCGCCACAGCGTCCTCCCTGGCCCGCAGAGCCTCGGCTCGCTCGAGTTCCCTGGCCGCCAGTTGCAACTCGACCGTGTCGCGAACCGTCGTAGACCAGACTGACTTGAGCACCGTCAGCTTCCCACCGTCCAGTAGCGACGCGGCCAGCAGGTCCGACTCGGCGGTGAACTCGTCCTCGTTGAAATACTTGAACGACACTCCCACCTGCTGCAGACGCCACTGGTTCTGGTGGAACACCAATCGTCCACTGTGTCGTACCAGGTTCTCGTGCTCGGTCCCCTCAATCGTGATCGGGAACATGCACGTGAACGAAATGGTCGCAACCAGCGGGGAACCGCTACCCGCCGAGACGCCGTGGCGAAACGTGACCGGTTCGACAACCCGCCAGACCCCCAGCTCCGCCACCTCCAATGAGGCTTCCAGCGCGGAGGCAATCTGTTCGATCTCGTCGGACCGTCGGTTCCCGGCCGCAGCCACCTCAGCCTCACTCTGTGCGGGAACACCCCCTTCACAGCCAACCACGACCGACAGCAGCAGGACCAGGCCTGCGGCGACAAAGCGGGTGACCAGGCCATTCATCGATCACCTCCCTTCAGCCGATACTCCAACGCCTCCCGAATCGATGGCAGCACCGCGACGTCCTTGCCCTCGACCTTGATCTCCTCGCCTGGTTTCTCGGGCCGCCCGGCCCGTTGCTTGACCGCGTCGACTGCCGCCTGGGCAAACTCGTTCCATGTCTTCTGCAGATCCTCTCGCAACTTGACCGTCTCACCCAATCGCGTCTTTCTGCGGACCAGCTGTGCTTCCACTGCCCCCGTGGTCCGACGCCACTCTGAGAGCGATTGCTGGAACCCCCGCCAGTCGTTGTCCGACTTGTAGGCCCCGTTGGTGATGTTCTGCTGGTGCTCCTTGAGAGCCCTCTGATGAGCGGCGGACTGCAGGACGGCATGCTGACGACACGCCGCCTGGCCATCGGCATCCGAGGGCTCGACGATCGCGACGGGTGCCGCAGGGGCCTTGGGGTCCGTCGGAGCCCGCGGTAACGAGGGTTCGAAGATCGCAACGTCCGGATCTCGATCAGTCGGCACCAGCGGTTTGCGCCCCCCCTTGGTGTAAAACCCCGCACGCGGCAACACCTTTTCGGCCACCTCGCACAGCTCACTGCTCGAAAGCAACCAGATCCCGTCACGCGCGACCACGAACATCAGCACCCGGTCACGGATTTCAGAATTGAACAGGCCCCAGCCCTTGGCCGAGAGCGAGGTGTGCATGATCGTGATGTTGTAGGCGTACAACGCGCCGTCGGGATACAGCCGGGCACTCGCCGCGGAGAGCCGGTGAGCCCCCAGCAGAGCCCGCAGCCCGGTGCCGCCGATCGTGCGGGCGTCGACCAAAGCCTGCTTGTTCCCGACCAGAGGAATCAGGCCCTGCTCGAGACGCGGCAGCGTCACCGCCGGCAGAATCGTCTGGGTCTTCTTGACCTCCGCCTGCATGTGCGAGGTGACCGACTCGTTGAGCGACTTGATGGCCGCCTCGTCACCAGCGGCCAGGATTCTCAGGTAACCGTCCTCTCCGCCACCCGCCCTGTCGGCTCCCACGCTGCCGAATGGGTCAATCGTCGGGCCGGTCTTGCCGCCCACCTTCCGGATCGTCCGCGGGCGATGCAGCGTCACCGGGAACGACTTGTCCCTCCGGATCACTCGACCCAGCAGACCCCAGTGCTTGCGGTTGTGCACCACGGTGGCCACCGTCGGATTGACCCCCACGACGATCGAATCGACTCTCAGCACCGCTCGAGAACCACCCGATGCAGGCTCCAGACCCAACTCACCCGCCACGATCACCTCGGGCTCCTGGCCCCAGTGCCCCGACGAGAGGTACCGGCTCTTGGTCTGCTTCGACATGAAGTACAGGGGACGTTCCCCCTGCGGCGTGCCGCCGGACAACTTGCCCGCGGCCTGGCGTTGCACAGTGATCCACTCGACCAGTTGCAGCAGCATCGGGCCGGAGAGCTGGATCGCCAGCGATCGTTCACTGGCGGGCCACGCGGTCAGCCCGGCCGCCTGAAGTGAAGCCGTCAGGCCCTCCGGGCTGTCAGAAGGTACCGGCCAATAACAATCCTCTCCGGGACTCCAGGCCAGGATCACCCGCGATCCGTTCCGAGTCACGATCGCGTCAACGACCGATTTGGTCTGGGCCAGGGTCTTCAGAACGACCGGCATGGCCGCGGTCGCCTGCCGGTTTCCCGAAACCGTCTTGGCCGTTTGCTCGCCCGCCAGACGCTCACGAGCCAGCCTGGCTCGATCGGCCACCCTGAGATTCGAGTGGAACCGGGCCAGGGCCAGCATGCGGCTGCGGGGTGAGGTGCCCGTGATCGGCTTCACCAGCACGGCCCGATAGAAGTCCGCCTGCGACATCGGCACCAGGCGACCCAGGGCCGCCTGGTCGTCCTGCGCCAGCTTCAGCACCTCGATGAACTCATCCGCAAACCGGCTCAGCCGGGCCACTCCCACACGTCGAGCAGCAGCAGCCACCCCGGCCGGTTCCAGGTACCGCGGCCTGTCAGGGTCCAACTCGACAAATGCCCTGCGAGCGATTTCGAGCTCGACTCGGACCTTGGCGTACCGATCGAGCAACGCATCCAGCCGAAGGCACTCGACGCCGACCACCTTTCGATCCCCATACTCGGTCGCAATCGACGCCAATTCGTCGCGGCGACCGGTCCAGTCTCCGTCATCTCTCGCCTCGGCATCGGCGACCCAGGCGTTGGCCCGATCGAGCACCCGTGCCGCCGCATCCAGCCGCAATGCCCGTTTGAAGTCCGAGTCACTTTCGGAGAGGGCCACCGGTTGCGGCGAAGACGGCTTCGATGCGAGAACACCCCCGCTCCACAACATCGCGACGCCACCACCGATCAGACCCAGCAGCAGTACCAAAAACCCACCCAGCAGGCTCCAGAGCAAGACCGTATTGCGTGAACCTGACGCCGCGGTCTTTTCCGAGGGTGGCTCTCCCAGAGCAGCCTCGGTTTCCTCATGCTCCCGGTACATGCGGTCCCATTCCGAGTCGTCCTCGGCGGCCGCGGCTTCGGTTGCATCGCGTGACGAGGCCCAGGCGTCCTCCAGCTCGTCGAGCTGCCTCGCGGGCAGCCAGGGACCCTTGGGCGACTCGCCTACCAGGTCGTTGGCTCGCAGTCGCCCCGATGCGGCATGCTGGAACAGATCGGCCAGGCGCGTCGGCCCGAGAATCCGCTCACCACGCTTCACGAAAAACAACACGGCCATGCCCAGAGACTCCCCACCTCGACCCACCGCCCGACAACCCTCTACTCGTCCTCGACACGCACCGCGGTGCCGTAGGCCATCATCTCCGCCGCACCTCCCATGATCACCGACGTCTGGAACTGCAGGCTGAGGATCGCGTTGGCGCCCAGCGCCGCCGCCTTGTCCTTCATCCGGTCCAACGCCTGCTCACGACTCTCCGACAACAGCTTCGCGTACTCGACCACCTCACCACCAACAATGTTCCGCAGCCCCGCCATGATGTCCTTGCCTATGTGACGGGCGCGGACCGTGTTGGCCGAGACCAGGCCGTAGGTCGCGGTCACTCGCTTGCCGCTTATCCGAGGAGCCGTCACCACCAGGATGCTCTCGGTCGCCGATCCGGGTTGGTCGCTCGTCATGCTCTAGTCCTTCACGTCGGTGTACTTGTCGGTCCTGGCCGCCTTCAGTCTCTGGAACAACACGGTCACAAACAGGATGGTCATTCCGAGTACCACGGTCGGCAGGCCGATCTTCAGCCACCACGGCGGGGCTTTTTCACCCCCACCCTCAGCGTCGCCGAAAATCAGCTCGGCGCACATCCAGTAGGCGCCCACCCCGTACAGCAGCAGCAAGCCGACGATCACCAGCACCTGGCCAATACCCGCGCCCGACTTCACGGCCGATCCGCCGCGGTTTTCCGCATCGTTCATCTTCGACTCCGCTCGGCCCCCGCGAACTGTACTCTCACTCCGCCACCCGATCCCGGTTCCGGCCCCTTTTTGTCAAGTCGTCAAGTCGTCAAGTCGTCGAGTCGTCGCCAGCGGGGACCGCAATTCGGTACGATCCTCTCGAGGATCATACCCCGTCAGTCCGCCTCAGGACGACCCCCTTTCGGATCCACCGCATGCCCGCTTTCAACACCCTGTGCCTGGTCTTCGCGCTGCAGGTTCTGCCGTGTGCGGCGGCCGAACCACCCAGGCTGGCCGGCCCCTACAAGCTCCTGGCCCGCGACTTCACGGGCAACGGCCACCGCGACCTCCTTGTGGGGTTCCACGACCTGGGCCTGTTGACTGTCGAGGAAGGCAACGGGCGAGGCACATTCCGGCATCGCGGTATCACACCGCTCCGCCCGCCCGGCCACGACAACCCGCTGAAGGGATCCTACAACCTCGCCGCCGGTAATCTCGACGGCGACCAGCGGCCCGACTTGCTGGTCGGCTGCACGCACAACCTGGTGCTGCTGGCCCGCAACCGCGGAGACGGGACGTTTGAGGCCAAGGCGTGGTTGAAGACCGCGAGTGACGCCAAGGGGGTGGCGCTGGCCGACCTCGACCGCGATGGCTCCCTCGACCTGCTCTACACCGCCCGAGGCACCGGCCGCAGTGGCGACCTCAAGACCGGACGACTTTATCTGTGCCGAGGCCTGGGCGACTGGAAGTTCGCCAAGCCGATCGTGCTCGAAGCAGGCATCTCGGCCTACTACGTCGAAACCGCAGACCTCAATGAAGACGGCTACCTCGACATCCTCGTTCCCAACGAACTCGGTCGCACCGCCTCGTTCTGGATCAGCCCCGGCCCGTCGATCTTCAAGAACACGTCCCCGCTCAAGCGGCAGACCGTCAACCCCTCGGGATTCCGCATCAATGACGTCCGAGCCCGCGACTTCACCGGCGACGGACACCTCGATATCCTCACTGCCAACTGGGGCTCCTCGACCGTCTCGCTGTTCCCCGGACGAGGTGATGGGACCTTTGGTAAAGAACGCCTGATGCCCGCCGGCAAACATTGCGTCTTCTTCGCCGTCGCCGACTTTGACTCCGACGGTGACCTCGACTTCGCCGTCACGCACTGGACCGAAGACTTCGCCAGCGTGTTTCTCAATACCGGAAACGGACAATTCCCCAACAAGACCGACATCAAGACCGCACTGGGCAACTACGGCGTGCTGGCATTTGACGCCAACGGCGATGGACACGTTGACCTGGTCACCGCCAACTACCGACACCGCAGCTTCACGCTGCTGGCCGGACACGGCGACGGCACCTTTGCCAAGGCGGTGACCACCATGCGGAGTTTTCAGGCCACGCCGTCGGGGTTCAGACTCCAGTCAAGCACTCGCTGAATTGCGACGCGCGGTGTGTGACAGGTGACCAGGAACTCCTACGTGGCCGGTGGCTTTTCAAACACCACCACGTCGTCACCGACAACCTCGAGCCGCGCGGCCCAGTGATCGGCAAGCCACTCGAACGTCTGCAACGCAAAGAAACCGACGTGCGTCGGGTCATTCTTGTAGTGCCACCGCGAGAAGGCAGCCTCGCCGAGCACTCGTTTGGTCATCACGCCCAACACCCCTCCGGGAAGCAGACACTCCCACAACCGCTCCAGTTCCTCACGAGGCCGGTGCAGGTGCTCGACAACTTCCGAGGCGGTGATGAAATCGTATCGAGTTCCAAAGACTGCCGCGTCGTCGGCATAGAACGGGTCGAACACCGAAACCACATGACCCGCCTCTTCGAACATCACCGACAGAGTCGGCCCGGGACCGGATCCAAAGTCCAACCCGTGACTCCCGGGTCGCAATCGCCCTGCGACCGGGTCGAACAGCCGAGACAGGAATCGACGATAGCGGGGATCATCCGAAGAATTCTGGTGCCGATCGTAGACGGCCCGCTCCCGCTGAGCCTCCAGGAATGCCTCGGGGTGGACAAACACCAGCCCGCATTCATCACAGCGGAAGTACCGCCGAGAGTCCTCGTGGAACGAGCGACCCTCGGCCCGCTGGCACAGCCGGCACTCCAACGCTGACCGCTCAACCGCCACGCCTCACCCTCTCGACTTCCGTCTCGCTAGCCCGCCTGCGGCGGATTGAAGAACTCGGACTCTGGGGTCTGACGCCGCCCACAACGGGGTTTGCTCCACCTGTCGCGTTTCACAGGCGGGGCCTGACCCCTTCTTCGAGTTGCAACGAGTGCTGGTTGAAAAGGGGTCAGGCCCCG
>Ga0310123_10002004_pt1 | contig 16436 bp, 11 predicted proteins | sample CB6_AW_1057_MG_FD_203505 | JGI IMG/M metagenome (GOLD analysis project Ga0310123, IMG submission 203505) | Marine microbial communities from Western Arctic Ocean, Canada - CB6_AW_1057 | ecosystem: Environmental > Aquatic > Marine > Oceanic | place: Canada: Western Arctic Ocean | collected... | reverse complement strand
CCCCTGCCATCATCAAGCCGATTTTCTCCACGTTCGACTCCGTACCTGAAACGACCCCCACTATCTCTCCCGCAAACATTACCATGATGCGGTCGCTCAACGCGAGCAATTCATCTAGGTCCTCGGAAATGAGCAAAATAGCGGCGCCTCGCTTCCGCTGCTCCAGCAGCAAACGACGGACGCTTTCAGTGGCACCAACATCAAGACCACGCGTAGGCTGGACTGCCACCAAGACCTTCGCGTTGGCATCTCCATGCTCTTCTCCACTCGAGATTTCGCGCGCAACAATTGCCTTCTGTTGGTTGCCGCCCGAGAGATTTCGCGCAGGAGTGCTATGACTCGGTGTCAGAATATCAAAAGACTTTATCAACCTATCCGCAAAACTGACGATGGCAGACTTGGAAAGGAAAGGGCCCACGGCAATCGGCGTCTGACGAAATGCTTTCATTATCAGGTTGTCGCTTACAGGAAGATTGCCCGCCAAGCCCATTCCCAACCGATCCCCGGGAATGTGGTTCACCCCAGCACGTATGAAACGCAGCGGAGCCCTATTTGCCAGATCTCGACCTCGCACTAAAACACGTCCAGATGTAGCTCTGCGCAGACCTGTAAGCGTCTCGGCCAATTCTCTCTGGCCGTTGCCTGAAACTCCGGCTATACCGAGAATTTCTCCACTTGACACCTCCAATGATACATCCCGCAGTGCCGGCAACCCCTTATCATTACGCCCACAAACCTCTTCCACAGAAAGAACCACCTCGCCAATATCGGCTTCTTCCTTTTTTAGCCGAAAAAGCACATCCCTACCCACCATTAGTTTTGCGAGCGCCGCTTTGTCTGTATCCTCGGTAGCAAGAGTTGCGACGTTGCGGCCATCACGCAACACCGTCACCCGATCGCAGAAACTCATCACTTCGTCCAGTTTATGACTGATAAAAACCACCGCCTTTCCTTCAGCGCACATACGCCGCAATGTTCTCCCCAACTCGGCAGCTTCGTTCGGTGTGAGCACGGCAGTCGGCTCGTCCAAAATGAGCACTTCGGCACCACGAAACAGAAGCTTTAGTATTTCCACTCGCTGCTGCTCGCCCACCGACAGCTGCCAGACAAACGCTTCCGGGTCCACTGGGAGGCCATATTTGTCAGAAAGCGCCAGCAACCTTTCTCCAACTGATCTCATATTTAAGAGCACCGGGATGTCATCCATGCCCAAGATGACATTTTCCGCAACGGTTTGGTTGGCAACAAGGCGGAAATGCTGGTGCACCATGCCAACTCCAAGCTGGATCGCATCCCGGGGAGACCCGATATCGGCTGGTTGTGCATTACCGTTACCGTCGCGGGAGAAGTAAATCTTGCCCTCGTCCGGTCGGTATAGACCGCACAACGCGCTCATTAGAGTGGTCTTACCAGCGCCGTTTTCACCAAGCAACGCGTGCACCTCTCCAGCATGAATTGCCAAGTTCACCCGGTCGTTTGCCAGCACACCAGGAAATCTCTTCACGATTCCTAGCATTTCTACGGCAAATGAAAGCGCTGTAGGCGTCTCGTAATTACCGTCCATGGCAATCAATCCGGCACTAGCACCGTACCGGCCTCACCGGCAAGCGCACGACCGATGTTGGCCGGGTTTGTGATTAACCCACGTTGGCCACCGGCACTAAGATAATCAATCATTGCTTTTATCTTAGGACCCATGCTACCGGCAGGAAAGTGCCCAGCCACATAATAATCCATGACTTCATTCAGAGTGACACGCGCAAGCCAGCGCTGACCAGGTTCACCATAGTACAACGCCACCTTTTCCACCGACGTGGTGATGAGAAACAAATCAGCGTTCAATTGCCGCGCTAGTAAGCTGGACGCGTGATCTTTATCAATCACCGCTTCCACTCCCAGTAGATTCCCATTCTCTTTCTCAATGACAGGGATACCACCACCACCGCAAGCCACAACTACAAACCCCATCTGTGCCAATGTGCGAATGGCCGCGAGCTCCATCACTTCAACGGGACGCGGAGAGGGAACCACTCGTCGCCAGCCCCGACCAGCGTCCTCACGCACCATCCACCCCTGGTTTAGAGCTCGCTGTTCCGCCAACTCCTCATCCATGAATGAGCCAATGGGTTTGCTCGGATCTGCAAATGCGGGGTCATGCCTTTCCACGCGCACCTGGGTCACAACGGAGACTATTTCCCGCTGTATGCCACGCTGGTGTAACTCGTTGCGCAGCGCTTTCTGGAACATATAGCCGATCGCACCCTGCGTGTCAGCTCCAGCATAATCCATTGGCACTGGATGCAGTTCATGCATAGAAAGTTCGGAGCGGCGAAGTATGTACCCAACCTGCGGTCCGTTACCGTGCGTGATTACCACATTCCATCCAGCAGAAATCATATCGGCAACGTATCCCATAGCAACCCCCGCAGCTTCGAACTGGTCGGGCACGGTTTTGTGATCGCTATCAGCAATTAGAGCATTACCACCCACAGCGACGACGGCAGTGCAGCCTGTGGAGCTCACCCGTTAATTTCCACCTGTAGCTTAAGCCATTGTAAGAGCCATAACCGCTTTTTGCGCATGCAATCTATTCTCAGCCTGGTCAAAGACAGCGGACGAAGGCCCATCAAGCACTGCATTGGTTACCTCGATGTCCCGGTCTGCTGGAAGTGGATGCATGAATATAGCTTCCTCTTTTGCCAGCCCCATTATGTGGTCATCGGTAATCCAGTTCTTGTATTTGTCCTGTATCGCCTTGCCCTCATCTGGATCCACCGTGGTGAGCAAGGGCCCCCACGATTTGGCGTACACTACATCCGCGTCTTTGCACCCTGCCTCCATACTATCAACGATATCAAAGCCAACGCCGTGTTTACGCGCCAGATGCCGCGCTTCGTCCACAATCGTGGGCATGAGCGGAAATTCCGGCGGGTGCGCCAGTACCACATCCATGCCAAAGCGCGGCATCTGCAGGATTAACGATTGCGGCACGGAAATTGGCTTCAGGTAGGACGATGCATACGCCCACGATACCGCTATTCTCTTACCCCGCAGCTCGCGTCCTTTTTTCTCGATGATTGTCATCAGGTCTGCCAGACACTGGTGCGGGTGATAGATTTCGCACTGCATATTCAAAACCGGCGCGCGAGAGGATGACGCCACCCGGTTAATATATTTATTGCCATCGCCCCAATCGCAGTGCCGGATAGCAATTCCGTCGAAATAGCGCCCATAAATCTCGCCTAGTTCTTTCTCAGTATCACCGTGAGAAATCTGTGTGGTTTTCGGCTCGATAAATGCCGCGTGCCCACCTAATTGCGCCATACCGGCCTCAAACGAGCCGCGCGTGCGCGTCGACGAAAAGAAAAACAGCATCGCCAGCACTTTGTCACGCAGCAGTGGGTGCGCTTCAGCAACCGCACGCTGCTTTTTCAAATCCCAGGCCAAGTCCAAAATACGCTCAATTTCAGGCTTGCTGAAATCCAAATCACCGATGAAGTCGCGTCCGCGTAAATCAATGCCCATATGTTTCGCTCCGAATGCCGCCCACCCTTATTTTCATTCTCCGGCCAGCGTCCTGATCTCCGCCGGCAGCAACGCATAGAACTCAGTCGCTTTGACCACATCCTCAAGGGACACAGAGTCTTGCACCGTATGCGCGGTCTCTTCGTCTCCCGGACCAAAACCGATTGAAGGAATATTTGCCTTTCCGACCCAGTAGATCCCGTTAGTAGAGAAATCCCACTTTCCAGTCGGTGCGTCCGCAAGCCCGCACAGCTCGCGAGTGACCTGCCCGGCACGGGAAAGCACGTGATCATCCGCCAGCAGCCAAGCAGGAAAATACTTTTCCACTGGAAAAACAAACCCAGTGTACGAGGGTTCATCGTAAAACAGGACATGCAAAGAGATTGTGCCCCTGTGTTCCTCCGGAATCAAGTTCTCTAGTTGTGCCACCACTCCTTCTCGCGTCTCCCCAAATGTCATGCGCCGATCGATACAGATTGTCGCCTCGTCCGGAACAGCGTTGATGCTGGGAGTTTGCACCTGTAAATCGGTAACAGTGATTTTTCCGTGCCCCAGAAACTCGTGATCGCCAAGCTGTGGTTCCATATCACGAATTGCAGCTATGACAGGAAGCAATTTGTAGAGGGCGTTGTCACCAAGATGGTTACTAGCCGCATGCGCGCTGCGCCCTTTTGCCACCATTTCCATCTCCAGGCGACCCTTGTGCCCGCGATAGACCTGCATATTAGTCGGCTCGCCAATCACCACATAATCGGGGCGCACACCAGGGTCAACCTCCACAAACGTGTTCGGAGCGATGCCGTCACACCATTCCTCCATATTGCCAAAATACCACACAGTCCAGCCCTCGAGCATACCGAGGTCACGGGAAATAGCTAGACCGTACACCATCCCGGGGGTGCTGCCTTTCTCATCGCAGGCGCCACGTGCAAAGAGAACCCCGTCCTCGATTTTGCCTTCGAACGGGTCCCAGTCCCACGAATCTACGGAGCCGATGCCAACAGTGTCAATGTGGGAGTCATAGACCAGTTGCTTTTCGCCATCCCCAATCCGCCCAAGAATGTTACCCATTCTGTCGAAGCGCACTTCTTCAAACCCGAGAACGCGCATTTCCTGAGCAACCCTTTCACCCACGACACCAATCTGGCCTTCCATCGAGGGAATAGCCACAATCTCCCGAAAAAACGCAAGAATGTCGTCACGGGTAGAAGCCACCCTCTCTCGCACCGCACTAATACCGACACTCATCAACCCACACCCTCCTTATATTTGTTATGAGATTCCTTCTACTCCAGTTGCTGGCGTCATTCTCGCCCACGCAGCCCACGCAGAAAACGCCGTGCCACGTAAACTCCGGCCTCAATAAGGAAGACTATTGCAAAAAATCCCAGCAGCAGCGCTAACTCGCCGAGACCAAAGCGCCGAAAAAACGACGCGATGATTATTATTGCGATCAGTGCGAGAAGCAAAACCACATGCCGCAAAGGCAACCGTTTCAGCAATTGTGATCCCGGTAATAACAGCCACCCCTGGTAGCATGGGTCAGGCAGAGCATTACGTGGACTATGTGATGTTCCATCTTCCTCTACGGCCTCCAGTACTTTTAGACAGGTAGAGGTTACTCACCGCTCGCACACGCACGATGATAATTACTGGCCACCATTGCCGCGCGGATTGTACCATGCAGACACTCTTAACCTGTTAGCTGATAGCAACTATCATGCATTCACTATCGCCGCTGCGATTTTGTTGTGGCGCTCTATCACTGGGCCCATCTCGACCGTGTTAATACGTCCGTCCTCAACCACCACCTGTCCGTTTACCACCACCAGGTCAGCTTGCTGCGGCGCACAAAGTACAGCAGCCGCAACCGGGTCGTGCAGCGCACCCGCATATGCTAGGCGCTTGGTCTTCAAAGCAAAGAAATCAGCACAATTCCCCGCCCGCAGGGCACCAATATCGTCGCGCCCTAGCACGGCCGCCCCTCCAAGCGTAGCCAACTCAAGCGCCTCGCGAGCACTAACTTGGACACCCAAACTAGTGGCACCACTCCGACCCGATTCCGCCAGTTTCAGCCGCGCGAGCAGCATAGCCTGACGTCCCTCAGCGAGCATGTGGCTTCCGTCGTTGGATGCGGATCCATCCACACCCAGACCAACATCGACCCCGGCACGCCGGTAATCCTGTAGTGGTGCAATCCCGGAAGCCAGGCGCATGTTTGAAGACGGGCAGTGTGCCACCCCACAACCGTTACCCGCCAGAACCCTAATCTCGTCCGCATCAATATGAACCATGTGCGCAAACCACACATCTGTCCCGTCCCAGCCCAGTTCATGCACATACGCCATAGGCTTGCGCCCAAATTTCTCCACACAGAATCGTTCCTCATCGATTGTTTCAGCAAGATGCGTGTGCAGCCGAACGCCGTAAGCGGTGGCCATCTCTGCGGAAGCACGCATTAGATCAGCCGTGACAGAGAAGGGCGAGCACGGCGCAATCGCTATGCGTAACATAGCACCCCGACCCGCATCGTGAAAACTCTCCACCACGCGGCGGGTGTCGGCCAGTATGACCCGTTCCGATTGCACCAAGATATCCGGTGGTAACCCGCCCGCTGACTCACCAAGGCTCATGGAACCGCGCGTAGGATGAAAGCGCATCCCTATTTCTTGAGCAGCGCGAATTGTGTCATCCAGGCACGCACCATTAGGGAAAACATAGAGATGGTCGCTACTGGTGGTACACCCCGAAAGCAAAAGTTCCGCCATGCCCACCAGCGCAGAAATGTACACGGCCTCAGGAGTCATCCGCGCCCAGATAGGATACAACGTGCGTAGCCATTCGAACAAATTAGCGTCCTGTGCTCCCGGCACCGCCCGAGTCAGCGTCTGATAAAGATGATGGTGCGTGTTTATCAATCCCGGAAAGACGAGGTGCCCACTCAAATCAAGCGTCTCTGCCTCGATATTCTCCAGCTCATCTGAAGGCGCCACTGTTTCAATCATTCCATCCCTGACGACCATGCCGCCGTCAGGGATCTCACGACGTTGTTCATCCATGGTGACAAGGATCTCCGCATTGCGAATGCAAAGGGCACCCATGCGCGCAGTTTAACTCGCTATACCAACCATGTCAAAGGGTAGGAGCGGACTTCATCCAACACTATCGCGCCGCGGCCGGATCGCGTATCATTAGCGTACAGTTTGTTGTAACGCTGATAGGCATGACCCGACAAGATCCCGTACAAGACATGAGCAAACCAAAGGTAGTTCGCAGCCGGGGTGTTTCGCTAAGCACACGCAATAAAGCCATGCGCCTGCTCATGCTGCTCACAGTAATCACACTATCATACTGGCTGGTTACAGTCAGGGAACGCGCAGCTGAACTTTCTCGGTATGGTTACCCGGGCATTGTAATCATTAATGCAATGGCAAGTGGCACGGTCCTGCTCCCGGCTCCGGGAGTGATATTCACATACACTTTTGGCGGAGTGTTTAATCCCCTTCTGGTGGGATTGGCGGCGGCGGCGGGCGCAGCGTTTGGGGAGTTGATCGGATATGCTGCTGGTGTAAGCGGCCAAGCTATCGTCGAGAATTTACCTCTTTATGACCGCCTGTTGGCCCGTATGCGCCGCCATTCACTCGCAACTGTGATGGTCCTGTTTGTCGTGGCGGCCATCCCGAATCCCGCATTTGATCTGGTTGGAATCGCAGCCGGAACTCTCCGCGTACCTCTGCTCCGTTTTTTTTTAACCGTCTTTGCCGGAAACCTGGTGAAGATGCTCACATTCGCGTACGCGGGCGCGTACTCTGTCAACTGGATCCTTCCTGCGGGATAGCCAGCATATCGAAAACTTACTTTCCCTTTTTCAGGCCCCTGTGCCTTCGCCATCGTGCATGATCGCGGTGAACCAGTCACGATGATGATCGGTGTGAACGATACGCAATGATCCAGTCTTGCCCCGCAATACCAGCGAATGAGTTGTGAGACCTTTCCATAAAAACTTGACTCCGTTCAGCAGTCCGCCATCTGTCACCCCAGTGGCCGCGAAAAACACGTCATCACTCGCAACCATCTGGTCACAATTATAAATCCTTTCTAGTTCTAGCCCAGCCGAAAGCACATCACTCCGCTCCTCATTACTCTGCGGGGCAAGTCGAGCGAGCATACCTCCATTAAGCGCTTTGGTAGCGCAGGCCGCAATGACCCCCTCTGCCGTACCGCCAATCCCCATCAAAGCGTCTACACCAGATCCAGGGGTAGCCGCCTGCAAAGCCCCTGCCACGTCACCCTCCGTCCGCAGTAAAATGCGCGCACCGGAAGCCCGTATTTCTGCAACCAGATCCTCATGCCGCGGTCTTTTCAGCACAAAAACCGTGACCGCACTGACCGGCTTTTTCTTCTCACGTGCGATCAGACCCAGCGTCCATCCGACAGGCGCGTCCAAGCATTTTGGCGTGAGCGCCAACGCCACTTCGCGCGAAACAACCAGTTTTTCCATATAAGCGGCAGGCGCAAAGGAGCACAATGCACCCTTCGGAGCGGCTGCAGCCACCGATAGTACCTCCGGAAGCCCTTCCGCCAGCAGACGGATTCCTTCTACCGGGTTAACCGCTACGTCCATAGCAGGAGGTCTGCCATCGCCAACTTTTTCTCCAGTTGTAAGCACATCCGGAAAATCCGCGTGCCGTGCCTCCTCGCCGATGACTACCTTGCCGTCCATATGAATGGTGCTTAACGCCTGGCGCATGGCCTGAGTTGCGGCTGCATCAGCCGTATGTGCTTCTCCACGTCCGACCCACTCACCAGCTGCCAGTGCGGCCGCCTCAGTAGCGCGCGCCAGTTCAAGACCCAGATTCCTTTCAGTTATATCCTGCACGATGCCCGCTCCTTGTTTCATTCCACCATCACCGGATATCCGGCCGCTTCCCACGCCAGCATTCCGCCCTTGAGCACATGTACGCTCGAAAAACCCATATCTTGCAATATTCCGGCAGCGCGCGCAGATCGCCTTCCAGAGCCACAGACCAGAACTATCGCCCGCTCTCTGGGCAAGGAGTCGGCTTCGTCTACCAGCTTCCGCAAGGGTAACAGATCCCCCTGAGGAATATGGGCACGCACATATTCCCGTCGCTCACGCACGTCTAGAACTGCACAATCAACCCTGTTCTCTTCTAACAATGCCTTCAATTCCACCGCAGTCCGGTAGTGCAGCCTGCTATCTGGGATTGAGACGTACGCCGGCAAATTGGTTGGGTAAGGATGTTTTGCCAACGCCTGACATTCCGCGAACACGCGCACCTCACATTCATAGATGCACACGGATGGGTCAAACACTTCGTGGAAAAGGTGTCCCACAGCGTTTTCGCGTTGCAGCAGGTGGTCCGGCCCAATCGTCTCGTCAAACCCGCTCGCATGAATCATCTCAGCCACTTTGGGTCGAACACCGACCAGATATACATCTCCACCTTTTTTGCGGTATTGGCGCACCACCGCTTCCAACATCTGTATTCCGCTAACATCACAGTGGTCTACAAGATGCATGCGCAGCAGTAAGAAGTTTTGCTCCGGATGACGGTCACTGTTCCTGCGGATCGCCTCCTCCACATGATGTACTGCCCCGAAGTACAGTGACCCTTCAATCGCAATCATACCGAGTTGTGGGCAGGCCGGACCGGACCCCTCGTGTACAAAATACCGGTAGTTCTCGTCGGGAACAACTGGCCACACCCCCGGGGTTGAAGTTTTGACTAGGTATAGCCCAAACGATACCAGCACGCCTGCCAGCACCGCAAACTCCAGAGGCAGCAGTACAGTTGCCAACAATGTTGCCACCATGATAACGCTATCACCAGTCGACGCGCGTAGAATGCGACGAATTTCCGAGATATTTACCATCCGGTAGGCTAACACGAGCAGCACGCCCGCGAGGGCAGCACGGGGTAGATAAACGACCAACGGGGCAAAGAGCAATATTGCGATCAGTACCCACAAACCAGAAAACACGCCCGCCATAGGGCTGCGTGCGCCACTGGAATAATTGACAGCAGTGCGCGTGAAAGATCCCGAGCAGGCGTATCCGGAAAGAAACCCGGATGCGATGTTAGCCAACCCTTGCCCCACGAATTCCTGATTACTGTCCAGTTGCTGCCCACTCTTGCCAGCCACCGAGCGAGATATCGAAGTAGATTGCACCAAGCCAATAGCTGACACCGCAAGCGCACCGGTCGAAACCCTGCCGATCAATTCCAGGTCAAAGATTGGCAGCATCACCAGCGATGGCAATTGACGCGGCAACTCCGCCAGTACGACTACCCCGCGTCCGCCTAATCCAAACGCAGCTACCGCACCGGCCGCAATCGCTATCCCGATGAAGGTAACTGGCCAACTCGGACGCCATAGTCGCAACACCACCATAAGGGCGGCAGTGCCTAGACCTACAATAAGTGTAATGCCATGCGCGTCAAGCAGGTTGCTCATTACCTGCAAAATAATAGAATAAAATGCGGGCGAACCGCTCACCGAAATACCGAGCAGGTGCGGCAACTGATTAACGCTGATTAGCAAACCAGCCCCGGCCGTAAAACCAGCTATGACCGATCCAGAAACAAAGTTTACGAGCACACCCATGTGCGCCAGGCCCATAAGCATTTGAATCACACCCGCCATCACGGCCATAAGCCCAGCTGCTGCCAGAAAACGCGGCGAACCAGGTTCAGCCACACCAAGAAGGGATGAAAGCGCAAGCAGAGAGATAGCGTTCGTAGGACCACTGTGTAGATGCCATGAACTGCCCCACAGCACCCCCACTATGGCCGCCACCACAGCACCGTAAAGCCCCATCTGAGGTGGCAGTTCCGCAATCAACGCATAAGCAATTGCCTGCGGAATGAGCACGGCCGCCACGGTAAGGCCTGCGATGACATCTGGGAAAAGATACTCTCGCGGATAACCCTGCAACACCTCTCTAGGCCGTGCAAAAAACGTTGGGATGTCACGCAGTCCACGCCGCAGCCAGTTTGCCGTCGGCGGCGCATCACCGCCAACCACCATCCTACTCATTTCCCCGTCACCAACGCACCTTCATGTCGACTCGCCTCTCGATACCAATGCATCCACCTGTCGTGGATACACCACAGCAGACGAGCCCCTGAAAAGTCATCCACGCGCGATCGCCTCGCACTAATCATGCATCCAGTCCAGCATCCAGGCATGCATACGTCGTCCGGCAGCAACGCGCGTTTCCCCGGCCGGCACGATAAGCAGTGCGTTTGCACGCACAAGCGAGGTCAGTATTCCTGAATCCTGGCTGCCAACGCTGCGCGCCACGAATCCATCCTCCTCTCTACAAACCATGACCCGAAGATAGCTCTCACGACCATCGGATACAAATTCATCTAGCACCGTTACCTCCACCGAGGGCTTATCCAGAGCGCACCGTCCGCTCAACTTTTGTAATGCTGGTCTAGCGAAAACCTCGAAGCTAACCATTGCTGACACCGGATTTCCCGGCACGCCTAGAAACGGCGTGCCCTTGTAGTGTCCAAAAGCCAGCGGCTTACCCGGGCGCATGTTGACCCTCCAAAAGCTTATCTTGCCGTGCCGTTCCACCACGCTCCTTACGCAGTCAAAAGCACCCACCGACACCCCACCTGAAGAAAGCAGCCAATCCGTCCCGAATTCTAATGCTCGATCAAGCATAGCCTCAACATCCTGAGCACGGTCGCGAGCAATGCCTAACAACGTCGGGACGCCGCCGTACCTTCTCACCAGACTGGAGAGCATGAAACTGTTCGCATCCCTTATCTGTCCAGGACCGAGGGATCCACCCACAACCACCAATTCATCTCCCGTTGAAAGAATTGCTACACGCGGTTTCCGCACCACACGCACCCGCCCACGACCAACAGCCGCCAAAACACCAATCTCCTGTGGTCTAAGGTAATCGCCCGCCGCCAATACCTGTTCGCCGCTACGCATGTCGAGGCCGGCCGGACGCACACAATCACCGGTTTCCACAGATGAGAGCACCGAAACGTTTTGCGGGGCCCGGGTGTCACCGCGGTCGCCGGAGTCATCCGTCAACTCAATAGGCACCACTGCATCGGCGCCAGCGGGCAGCGGCGCGCCCGTCATAATGCGCGCCGCTGCACCTTCGGCCAGTTCCTGTGGAATACCGGAACCGGCCGGAATATCCGCTGTCACCGGCAGCGCCACTGCAGAATCTGCACTGGCTCCCGCAACATCCGCCGCCCGGACGGCATAACCGTCCATACTGGAACTTGCGAAAGTAGGAACATCATGGGGAGAAAGGACGTCCTCCGCCATTACTCGCCCAACAGCAGTGTCCGTGACAATGTTCTCAAAATCGAGCACTCCGACGCCAGCAAGCAAGCGCTCACGGGCCTCAAGAACACTCAATAATTCTTGCGATTCCATGCATCCCCCCCTCATCCCCTTATATTAGCAATTCGACCCATGCAGCAACTGCACGAGGCACATAGGCTTAATACCACCCTCATAATCGAAATGACACCTTCACGTCATGCAGTAAGAAATAACCCAATCCCGATGCGCCCGTTTAAGACATTACAGCATATCGTGCGCTTGCGATTCAATTGACTTCAATCGGCCCTACGAATATTTCAACACTGACCCATTAACGGATCCCCGTATATACGGGTGATGCCCTTCTATTGCACTATTATATTCAGTTGCTCAAAAATGTTTACTGCTTGATAAAATTAGCGCCGAGGCCAAGTCTGCCTATGCGCCTCCTCATGCATCCTCCTGCTCCGTAAGCCAACGCTCAGCATCTATGGCCGCCATGCATCCGGTACCGGCCGCGGTAACCGCCTGACGGTAGTGGTTGTCAGCTGCGTCTCCACACGCGAATACGCCTGCTACGCTAGTATATGTACTGCCTGGCCGCACCTGTATATAGCCCACGTCGTCCATTTCAAGCATTCCCCGGAAAATTTCCGTGTTAGGGTTGTGGCCAATAGCCACGAAAACCCCTCCGACGGCCAACTCACTCTTGGTATCACTCACCACATTACGTATCCGCAGCCCAGTAACCGCTTCTCCGTCCAAGCTGAGAACATCAACCACTTCACTGTCCCAGACGAAAAGGATTTTGTCATTGTTGAAAGCGCGCTGTTGCATGATCTGACTGGCACGCAGCTCATCCCTGCGGTGGACAACATGCACTTTACTCGCAAACTTAGTCAGGAAAAGAGCCTCTTCCATCGCTGTGTCTCCTCCGCCCACCACTGCCACCTCCCTGTCACGAAAAAAAAAGCCGTCACAGGTAGCGCACGCCGAGACACCTCTGCCCAGAAGCGCGCTTTCCGATTCCAGTCCCAGCCATCTTGCCGATGCACCAGTGGCGATAATGAGAATATCGCAGCTGAGCTCATGCGACTGAGATTCAATTCGCAATCGGAAGGGTCGCTCAGAAAGATCGACGCTTTCCACATGCCCGCCGTGAAACTCCGTATCGAACCGCTCAGCCTGCGCTCGAAAATGCTCCATCATTTCCGGGCCCTGAATGCCATCCGCATACCCAGGGTAATTTTCCACGTCGGTAGTCAGAGTAAGCTGCCCACCCGGCTCATTTCCGGAAACCACTAGCGGATGCAGATGAGCGCGCCCGGCGTATATAGCCGCTGTAAGACCGGCAGGTCCGGAGCCAAGGATAATAACCGGGCGATGATCCTGTTGCCTCTTTTCACTCATATGAAAATTCCCTCAATGGTTTGATAGACTCACTATACAATCGCTAGTCACCTCAACTGACGTGTCAGTCGCATTCCAAGCCAACGCTCGCGCCAATCAGTGTACAATAATAGTCAGGACGAGGGAACCCCACAACGACGATGTCTCACGCAGGCATGAGCGGCTGGTGGCAATACATCACCGCTGAAGAAAAGCCAGACCCCCAGGTAAACCGCCAGCTACTGCTCCGCGTCTGGAATTACGCGATTCCATATCGGGGTCGTATCGTGTCTATTCTAGCTTCTATTGGTTTTACCACGGTACTCGAGCTTCTTCCACCGCTTATCTACCGCCAACTGATTGACCGTACTCTTCCAAATCGCGACTTCCAGCAGCTTAACTGGCTCGCGCTGGCAATGGTTGCGGTGCCACTCTTCACTGGGCTGATAGGAGTAACCCAGCGCCATCAAAGCGCACGCGTCGGCGAGGGGTTAATATGCGACCTGCGCCAAGGTTTGTATAAGCACATGCAAACCATGTCACTGCGCTTCTTCACGCACACGAAAACCGGTGAAATCATGGCACGCCTGAACAATGACGTGGTCGGCGCGCAACGAGCAATCACTGGAACACTGATCAACATCGTGACTAACATCATCCAGGTGATCTTCACACTAGTCATTATGCTGTCGCTTAATTGGGGTCTGACAATAATAAGCGTGGCCATTTTGCCGCTCTTCTTGCTACCAGCTAGAAGGGTGGCGGATCGGTTGCGCGACGTCACTCGCCGTTCCTTCAACCTCAACGCCAAAATGAACGCTCTGATGAATGAAACTCTAAACGTAAGTGGCGCTCTACTGATGAAAATTTTCGGCCGGCAGCGTGAGAACATGGATCAGTTCCGTGCACGCAGCCAGGACGTGGCGGATGTGGGCGTGCAGACCGCGGTGATTGGAAGATGGTTTTTCATGGGCCTCGGTTTAATCAGCGCTATCGGTACTGCTCTGGTATTTTGGATGGGCGGCCATCTCGTGCTGCGCGGAGCTTTCAGTATCGGAACCATTATCGCTTTCGTGGCATATCTGCGTGATCTTTATGGCCCGATTTCAGCACTCGCGAACGCGCGCGTGGATTTCGCCACATCTATGGTCAGCTTTGAACGCGTATTCGAGGTTGTAGACCTTCCGGTGGAAATCGATGAATCTCCCAATGCGCGCAACCTGACCCAATGTAAGGGCCACGTACGCTTCCAAAACGTGTCTTTTACTTACGTCCAGCCGGACACACTCATATCTGGTAACGGCAGCCAAAAAGACATTGTCCATCTTCGCTCCCAGGAAAGATTCGGACCCCCGGGTAGAGGCCACAGCGGAGGCACCGCTGGGGACGATCCGGATTATGCGCACACCACCGGACGGTATTGGGCTACGGAAAACGTTACCTTCGAAATCTCACCAGGTCAATTAGCGGCATTGGTCGGTCCAAGTGGTGCCGGGAAAACCACGCTCACATATCTGCTACCTCGTCTTTATGATCCCACAGACGGAAGTATCAGCATTGATGGCATCGATCTACGGAACATCCGCCTCAAGGAGCTTTCCAGGATCATAGGCATGGTCACACAGGAAACTTATCTCTTTCACGACACCATACGGGCTAACCTGCTTTACGCCGATCCAACCGCAAGCAACGCCGATTTAACAGCGGCCTGCGAGGCCGCCAATCTTATGGACTTCATCACAGTCCTACATGATGGCTTTGAAACCATAGTTGGGGAGCGCGGATACCGCCTCTCCGGAGGCGAAAAGCAGCGTGTCGCCATCGCGCGTGCAATTTTGAAAAATCCACGCATTCTAATTCTGGATGAAGCGACTTCATCACTGGACTCGCGTTCAGAGTCTCTAATTCAGACCGCTCTTCGGCCCCTATTAGCGGGCCGCACCAGCTTCGTGATTGCCCATCGATTGTCCACCATCCTAGCTGCCGACGTAATTTTAGTTATGGACGCAGGGATGATAGTAGAGCAAGGCACCCACACCGATTTGCTCAATTTGGATGGCCTTTACGCCGATCTATATAACACGCAGTTCCAGAGCCAAACGCCTGCGGTTGCATCCGGTTAATCCAAAATTAATGGGATCGCACGTTCCGTACCCTTAATGAACCGTAATAACCTTTACTATTTATAGGCAATCAAATCCACAAAATATACCCGGCGGCCACTCCTACGATGCCTATGCGCAGTCTCAATACGTAAATCCGCATGAACCCCATTATTAAACCCGTCAGCGCTTATTTGCATATTCCATTTTGTAGAAAGCTATGCTCCTACTGTGATTTCACGACTTACGATAAGATTGATGCTCTGATTCCCGATTATTCGCACGCGCTCGCCCGTGAGATTGAACTGGTCGCCAAATCCTCTAAAAAAGCGGCGCCATTGCCGGTACACTCTGTCTACTTTGGCGGAGGAACGCCATCATTGCTGCCGATTCACTTTATGCGTCGAATCTTCACCTCCCTGCGACACTCGTTCGACATTATTCCTGATGCAGAAATCACCATCGAGGCCAATCCCGGCACGCTAGATCTGCCTTACCTGAATGCCTTACACGTACTGGGAGTGAACCGTCTCTCTATTGGTGCACAGTTCGCATTCATTTCAAGATGTAGTCAAGGTAGTTCAAGCATCCCGAGCTGCTGGGTTCAACAACCTGAACCTAGACCTTATCTTCGGACTGCCTATGCAAAGAATGCACCATTGGAGAAACACCCTTCACAGATGTCTGGAGCTGCAACCCGAACATCTCTCGCTCTATGCCCTTACACTAGAACATGGCACCCCGCTGCGCGCGCTGGTGCAAAGGGGTCTGCTACCATCACCCAATTCCGATTTGGCAGCCGAGATGTACGAATGGGCATCAGAAACGCTTACCCTTCACGGTTTCACCCAGTACGAAATATCCAGCTGGTCGCACAACTCTGGCGCCTTCGCCTGCCGACACAATTTGCAGTACTGGCAAAACCTGCCATACCTCGCGTTTGGGGCGGGCGCTCATGGGTGGTTCAATGGGTACCGTTACTCAAACACACGCTCCCCACTGATATACATTGAGTGCATGAAACCAGCGAAGTCCTTATCCAGCAACTTTCCGTTTTCACCAGCAGTCAGTGAAACACGCGAAATCGACCGA
>Ga0310123_10002002_pt1 | contig 16439 bp, 14 predicted proteins | sample CB6_AW_1057_MG_FD_203505 | JGI IMG/M metagenome (GOLD analysis project Ga0310123, IMG submission 203505) | Marine microbial communities from Western Arctic Ocean, Canada - CB6_AW_1057 | ecosystem: Environmental > Aquatic > Marine > Oceanic | place: Canada: Western Arctic Ocean | collected... | reverse complement strand
CCCGCGGCCCTGAGGGAGTCGAAGTCCATGGCCACGTCAATCTCATCGGCGGTCAGGATCTTGGCCGAGATGCCCCCGGGGATGACGGCCTTGAGCCTGTTGCCATCCCGTACGCCACCGGCTTTCTCGATGAGTTCCCGCAGTGTGATGCTGACCGGTTCCTCGTAGACACCGGGGCGGACCACATGGCCGCACACGCAGAAAAGCCGCGTGCCCCCCTGTTGCTCGGTGCCGATTCGGGCGAAGCGTTCGGCTCCGTTGCGCAGAATGAACGGAACACACGCGAGGGTCTCCACATTGTTGACGATGGTCGGGCACTGGAAGAGACCCGAAATGGCCGGGAACGGCGGCTTGAGCCTGGGAAAACCCTTTCCGCCTTCGAGCGACGTCAGCAGCGCGGTTTCCTCACCACAGATGTAGGCACCCGCTCCCGGGTGAATGACGACGTCCAGGTCAAAGCCGCTCCCCTGGATGTCTTTGCCCAGCCAGCCCCGAGCATAGGCCTCATCGACGGCACGCTGCAGCCGCTTGGCCGACCGGAAGTACTCGCCCCGGATGTAGACATAGGCTTTGTGACTGCCGATGGCGAACGCCGCAATGATCATGCCTTCGAGCAGGGCATGCGGATCCCGCTCCATGATGTAGCGGTCCTTGAAGGTCCCGGGCTCACCCTCGTCCGCGTTGACCACCAGGTACTTGGGTTTGTCCGTTTCCTTGGGAACGAAGGACCACTTTCTGCCGGCCGGAAATCCCGCTCCGCCAAGCCCCCGCAGGTTGGCGTTGGAGACCTCGTCGATCACATCCTGCGGCGTCATCGAGGTGAGGACTTTTCTGGCCGCGACGTATCCGTCGTCTGCGAGGTAGGCGTCCAGCCAGGTTCCCGCCGGGTCCTTGAAACGCGTCGAGAGCACCGGTCCGTCGGTGGAAATGTAGGGGTCGGGTTCGGGCGCCGATTCCGGACTGCCGGGTTCGGTGAGCGAGTCCCGAATGATCGCGTCGATGGAGCTTCCTTCGAGCGGGCCGACAAAGCGTTCGTCGAGCTGGGCCATCGGCGACATCTCGCAGGCGCACAGGCACTCGACCTCTGTCAGCGTGACTTCACCATCCGGAGTGGTCTCGCCGGGGCCGATCTTCAGACTCTCCGAGATCTGGTCCAGCAGAGCGTCGGCTCCCCTCAGGATGCACGGCAGGCTCGTGCAGACCCGCAATTCGCGTCGGCCGACCGGCTCGGTATGAAACATGTTGTAGAACGAGACCGCCTCGTGCACATGGGAGCGTGACACGCCCAGAATGCGTCCCGCCCAGGACTCGGCCTCCTGCGAGACGTAACCTTGGTTTTTCTGGACGAGCCACAACAGCGGCAGCATGGCTGCCCGGGGCTGCTCGTAGAGCTCCAGGATTTCCGCCGCCCTGGGTTCAAGATCCGTCAGTGTCACCGGTCGAGCTCCCCGCCGATCATGTTGACCGACCCAAACGTCGGGACCAGGTCGGCGATCATATCCCCGACCAGGAGCTTGCGCAGAGCCGACATGATGGCAAAGCACGGTGGACGGACCCGCACGCGGTAGGCGCTGCTCGCTCCGTCACTGACCACGTAGAACCCGAGTTCCCCGTTGGCCCCCTCCACCGGGAAGTAGACCTCTCCTTGCGGTGGTCGCACGCCGTGGCCGAACATGACCAGCTTGAAGTGGTTCATCAGTCCTTCGATGTTTCCGTAGGTGTCCTCCTTGGGAGGCAGGAACGCCCGCTTTTCGTCTGCGACCATCGACGCGTACTTTGCTTTTTCGGAGCCCTCCAGTGTTGGGCCGGTCACGGCACAACCGCCGGAGATGGCCCCGATGTCCCCGACTTTGGCCAGATCAACCATCTCCGAGGCCGGGATCGGCCGCCCGGTTTCCGGGTTGACCAGCACCGGGCCACCGGGCATGTCGCGCAGGGCCGCCTCCACAATCCGCATCGACTGCTCCATCTCCTCCATCCGCAGCAGATAACGATCCATGTTGTCCCCTTCGGTGCCCACCGGCACGTCGAAATCCAACCGGTCGTACACGGCGTACGGGCAGTCTTTGCGGACGTCGTAGTCCACGCCGGTGGAGCGCAGGAAGGGGCCGGTGATTCCATATGAGATGGCGTCTTCCGCAGAAATCACACCCGTTCCGCTCATGCGGTCCACGAAAATGCGGTTTCGCGTCAGCAGCCCATGCGACTCTTCGATGACCTTGCGGGTCTCCTTGAACGCCTCGGCGCAGGGCTCGGCGAAGTCCTCAGGCAGATCGGCTTTCACACCACCCACGCGGCAGTAGCTGACAGTCAGGCGGGCCCCGGTGACTTTCTCCACAAGCTCCCACAGATACTCGCGGGCCTTGATCATGTAGAGGAAGACGGTGAACGCCCCCAACTCCATGGCGCTCGCCCCCACGCAGGTCAAGTGATCCGAGATCCGCGAGATCTCCGAAAGGATGACTCGCACGTAGTGGCACCGCTCCGGAACCTCGATCCCCAGGAGCTTCTCCACCGACATGCAGTAGCCCATGTTGTTGATCAGTGGAGAAACGTAGTTGAGCCGATCGGTGTAGGGGACGACGCCGTTGTAGTCGACGACCTCGGACATCTTTTCGAAGCCGCGGTGGAGGTAACCGATATTGACGTCGATGTCCTGGATCTGCTCACCATCGAGCTTGGTGACCATCCGGATGATGCCGTGCATGGCCGGGTGCGCCGGGCCAATGTTGAGCATCATGTCCCGGGTTTCGAGACCGCCTGTCGTTTCGGCACTTGTTTCCAGATCAGTGTTCATCGTTTTGTCACGGGGTAAAAACGGCGTCCGCTTGATGACGAAGTCCCAACGACAAACATCACCCACGACTCTCTGTGAATTTCAACGGAACGCATTCGGGATTCTCTCGTCACCTGCCATTTCATCAATTGACCGGCCCGATCAGGGGTTGGCGTTTGTTGACCGGGTAATCCTTACGCAGCGGATGACCCTCAAACTCGTCGTACATCAGGATGCGCTTCAGATTCGAATGCCCCTGGAAGCGGATGCCGAACATGTCCCAGACCTCGCGCTCAAGCCAGTCGGCTCCGGCCCACAGTGAGGTCAGGGATTCCACCTCCGGATCGGCCTCCTCAACGGGAACCACCAGCCGCAGCCGGTGCTTGTGTTCCAGAGAATAAAAATGGTAGGCGACGGCGAAACGCGCATCCGGCGGGCCTGGCCAGGGGTTCTCATCCGGGATCTGCGATGAGGGGCTCACCGCAACACCAGAGGAAGCGAAGAAAGCCGGCGCAGGACTCTTGCCGAAGGTCGAGTAGTCCACCGCGGTCAAGTCCATCAGAAAATTCATCAGCAGAGCCGGATCGTCCTTCAGAAACCGAGCGACCTCGAGCAGATCCTCGCGGCGCAGAATTGCGGTTTCGTCGCCACGCCAGGCATGAGACGCCAACACCGCATCGGGAAAGCGGCCCTTGACAAGCTCAATCAACGAGGTGGTATTCACGTTCATCCGTCCCCGCGTCCAGGCTCGACCACCAGTTCCACCCCGGGCCTCTGCCCGGGCACGATTTCCGGCGTGGCCAAAGTCCGCTCCGGTGAGTTCAGGACCGGAAATCTGCCCTTCGTTGCACCTGGCATCAACTCGTTGGCCGATTCAACAGCCGGCACTGCTGCAGGGCCCGCCGGCGCCGCAGCCTGACCCAGACGATCGAGAGCCAAGTCGGCGTCGTCGAGTGAACGCTCCCCTGCACGTGATTCTCTCATCGGCGTCTCCCAATCGTGGGAGAGCCGACATTCAGCACATGACACTCCTGGGAGTTCATACTTCAAAGACTTTCGGGCGGGATTCCGGAGCGGCCCGCCGGCCGGTGGTGTGCTCATCCTGAATCTTATCCTGCAGCTTCATCAGCCCGTCAAGGACCATCTCTGGTCGTGGGGGGCAGCCCGGGATGTAGACATCCACCGGCATGATCGTGTCGATACCCATGACCGTCGCGTAGTTGTCATAGAAGCCGCCCGTGCAGGTGCAGACCCCGAAGGCGACAACCCACTTCGGCTCGGCCATCTGTTCGTGAATGCGGTGCAAGACCGGTGCCATCTTGTGGCTGATTGTACCCACGACAAAGAGCACGTCCGCCTGCCGCGGAGAAAACCTCGGCAAGCCGGCTCCGAAACGGTCGACGTCGTAGTGAGAACAGGCCGCAGCCATGTACTCCATCCCGCAGCACGCCGTCACGAAGGGGTACTGGAAGATCGAAAACTTCCGGGCCCAGCCAAGGGCCGCATCAAGGCGACTGGTCAGAAACGAATCGTTCAGCATGTCATTGCCATTTCAGGGCGCCGTTATCCCAAGCGTAAACGTACCCCACCATCAGGATCCCAAGAAATACCCCCATCTCGACCAGCCCCACCATGCCGAGTTCGCGGTAGATGACGGCCCAAGGGTAGAGAAAGACGAGTTCAACGTCGAACAGGATGAACAGGATCGCGGTCAGATAGAACTTGATCGCCAACTTCCCGCCGGGCAGCGACAACGGCACCTGCCCGCACTCGAAAGGCTCGGACTTCACGGTCGAAGGCCTCTTCCTGCCCAGTGTCGAGGCCAACACAATCATCCCACCGGCGATGATTCCGGCCAGGACAAAAGCGACCACGATACCGGTGTATTCGACTTCAGCGATCATGGGTGGAACACCCCGTCATGACATTTCGCCATATGACACATAGCTCCTATTTTCCTGGTGCGACCGCCCACGGCGCGAGCAGGTCGGGGAAGATCCCCGCGATGATAGTAACCAGCGCGGACAACGCAAGCGCCGTTCCCACCGCCACCGGGAACCTCGACGGCGCCGCCTCCCGGGGCTCTTTCATGTACATGAGTACGACAACCCGCAGGTAGACAAATGCTGTCACCACGCTGCAGAGCACAGCCAGGACTGCCAGCGCAAAGTGGCCTGAGCGAACGGCGCTGAGGATCACGATGAACTTTGCGGCGAATCCCGCCGTGGGCGGGATCCCCGTCAACGACAAGAGGAAAAGGAGCATGAGCGCGGCTGTACCCGGCCGTTGAGCAGCAAGGCCGTGGTAGCCGTCGAGCTTCTCACCTCGCTCGCCCAGTGCGATCACGACGCCAAAGGCCCCGAGTGTCATGAAGACATAGAGGAAGGCATAGGTCATGGTCGCCGTGGCCCCTGCGGGCGTGCCGGAAACCAAGCCCAACAGGGCGTATCCCGCATGGGCGATCGAGGAATACGCCAGCAGGCGTTTCATGTCGGACTGGGAGACGGCCATGATGCTCCCCACGACGATCGAAAGCCCGGCAAGCCCGGCCAGTCCCATCGACAGGACACCGGATTGTCCCTCGAACGCGACCAGGCAGACACGCCCCAGCGCGGCCAGGCCGGCAGCCTTGGAAGCGGCAGCCAGAAAAGCCGCGACCGGCGCGGTTGCGCCCTGGTAAGCGTCCGGTGCCCAGGCGTGAAACGGAAACGCGGCAACCTTGAAGGCCAGCCCTGCGCCCAACAGGCCCATCGCCACCCAGATCATTCGATCCGTTCCGGCACCGTCCCCGGAGACTGCCGACGCGATCGCTTCGAAGCCCGTCGCACCGGTGACTCCGTAGGTCAGACTGATCCCATACAGCAGCAGGGCCGAGGCAAAGGACCCCAGCAGGAAGTACTTGATCGCCGCCTCGTTGGACGCGGAACTGTTGACCGTGATCCCGACCAGGATGTAGGAGCAGAGCGTCATCAGCTCCAGGCCCAGGTAAAGCGTCAAAAGGTCGAGGGCCGAGACGGCGAACATCATGCCAGTCGAGGCCAGCAGAAGAAGCGCATGGTACTCAGCCGGGCGAACATCTTCGGTGTCGTTGCCCGGCCCCGTGTTGACGACGCCGGTCTCGCCATCTGCCGATGGACCCGGAGCGTCCGGGTCCGTGGCCCGATCCACCACGCCCGGCGCGCGTTTCACCGAAAGGAGCACGGTCAGAGCCAGCGCGGCGGCGATGAGCACTTTGAAGAACTGAGAGTAGCCGTCGACGATGATCATGTCGGAAAATCCGGTCGCCGCGACGCCGGAAAACACCCAGCCGATGGGAGCCGCGGCCAAGGCGGCGGCTACCGCTGCGACAACCGTTCCGGCCGCGACAACGTTGGCTTTCCGGATTCGGCGGGCCAAGAGAATGAGTACCAGTGCCGCACCGGTCAGCATCATCTCCGGCACGACCAGCTTCAGATCCATCAGGTCCGGGGCATTCATGATGCGGTGCCTCCTGCAACCAGGAGTGCGTCCACGGTTTCATGCAGGTAGGAGAGCACGCAATCAGGGTAAACGCCCAGGTAGACGGCGACGAACGCCAACGGGGCCAACGTCGCGATCTCCCGCACACCAAGTTCGAGCTTCAGCCCCTCCAACCCCGGATTCACGTCGCCCATGACCATACGATAGAAGAGCCAGACCAGGTACGTCGTTCCCAGTGCCACACCCCAGACGGCCATTCCCCCGAGCCAGGTGTTGGTCTCGAAGGCACCGCCGATGATGAGGAACTCACCTACGAAGGAGTTCAAACCCGGGAATCCGGCAGCGGCCAGGCAGAACAGCGCCAGGAAAGTGGAGTAGACCGGCGCGACCTTGGCCAGGCCCCCGTAATCCTTGATCTCCCGCGTGTGTGTCCGTTCGTAGATCATGCCGACGCACAGGAACAGTGCCGCGCTGATGATCCCGTGATTGATCATCTGGAGAATCGCCCCCTCGACGCCTCGGCTATTGAGCGTGAAGATGCCCAGGGTGACGAAGCCCATGTGACTGACGCTGGAATAAGCGATGAGCCGCTTGACGTCCGTCTGCATCAGGGTCACGTACGCGCCGTAGACGATCGCCACCACGGAGAGGACCAGCATCGGCGTCACGAACATCTGCACGGCGTCGGGAAGGATGGGCAGCGAGACCCGCAGGAATCCGTAGGCACCCATCTTCAGCAGGACCCCGGCCAGGATCACGCTGCCGGCAGTGGGAGCTTCGGTGTGAGCGTCCGGGAGCCAGGTATGCACCGGAAACATGGGCACCTTGACCGCGAAGGCGGCCAGAAAGGCCACGAACAGCCAGCCCTGGAGCTCGATCCCCATTTTCTGCCCGACGAGTTCCTTGAAGTCCAGCGTGCCGAATTCGCTGTACAGCGTGATCATGGCCACCAGCATCAAGACGCTGCCGGCCAGGGTGAACAGCAAGAACTTCACCGCGGCATGCACCCGCGCCGGGCCGCCCCAGACACCGATGAGCAGGAACAGGGGAACGACCATCAACTCCCAGAAGATGAAGAAGAGAAACAGGTTTGCGGCGGCGAACAGTCCGATCATCGCGGTCTCGGCCAGCAGCAGCGCGGCGTAGAACTCCGGCACCCGCGTGCGGACGGCGGTCCACGAAACGCTCACGCACAGAACCGTCAAAACCGCAGCAAGAAAAATGAACGGCAGGCTGATCCCGTCCACTCCCATCTGGTAGGCGATATTCCAGTCCTTGAGCCAGACCGCGTGTTCGACGAACTGCAGGTCGCTTGACCCCTTGTCGAAGTAGCGGTAGAGCGGGAGCGAAACGGCCAGGGTGGCCAGCGACATCCCGAGCGCAATCCAACGCGCAGTCCGCTCGCTGCGGAACAGCAGAATCGCGACCGCGCCCACCAGGGGCAGGAACGTCATCGCGGTCAGGACGGGAATTTCTGTCATAGTGCTATCGTTGCCAAGGCGAGCAGCACCAGGACGCCGGCCGCCATCAACAGGCCGTAGTGCTGAACGTTGCCGCTCACCGTGGTCTTCAAGATCCGGCTGAAGGCCTGGGTCAAACGGCCCACGCTCATGACCGCATAATCGACGATGCCGGTGTCGAGTCTGCGCAACAGACGCGCCACGCCCAGAACGGGCCACCGGATCACGAGCTCATAAATCTCTCCGACCCAGCCCGACTCGAGACGCACCAGCGGACCGCGAATCACCGATACAACGGCCGACGATCCCTTGCGGTAGAACCAGTCCGTGTCGAGGCTGATCTTGGGTTCGGGGTCGAGTTGTTTGAGCAGCAGGAAGAATCCGAGCGCCGTGAAGCCCAGCATTCCCAGGCTTGCCGTCACGTGCCCCACGCTGTACGGGTGGTAATCCACAGCCCTCGGAAGCTGATCGTACAGGACGCCGGGGAACACCCCGATCAAAACGCAGGCGGCCGCCGCCAGCCCCATCGCCACGAGCATGTTCCTGGGCGGCTCATGACCACGCGCGCCCGAGTCTTTGCCGAAGAACATGTAGTACGGGAGTTTCAGGCCCGTGTGCAGGAACGTTCCGGCCGAGGCCAGGGTCAGCATCAGGAAGATCCACTGCCGTTTGTCTTCGCCTGCGGCTGCGACGATCATCGACTTGCTCACGAATCCGCTGAACAACGGAACGGCCGAGATGGCAAAGGCGCCGATCATGTACAGGCCCAGCGTGATCGGCATCGTCTTGTAGAGCCCGCCCATTTCGTTGAGCTTCCGCAGCCCGGTCACCTGCAACACCGCGCCGGCACCCATGAACAACAGCGCCTTGTAGAGGATGTGCGCGAAGGCGTGTGCCGAGGCTCCGTTGACGGCCAGATCGCTGCCGATTCCCACCGCGCAGACCATGTAGCCAACCTGGCTGATGATGTGGTAGGCCAGGAGCCGCCGTGCGTCGTTTTCCAGCACGGCAAAAACCACCCCGTAAATGGCCATCGCCGCGCCCAGCCAGACGATGAGTTCCGTCCCACCGGGTACGGCGAAACCGCGGATCAAGACATAGACCGCCGACTTGGTCGTGAACGCGGTCATGAACACCGCACCCGTGACCGTCGCTTCCGGGTACGCGTCCGGAAGCCAGGCTCCCAGCGGGGGGACTGCCGCGTTGAGCATGACAGCCGCGAGGATCAAGCACCACGGGAGGATCACGCTCCAATCGTCCTCGGCCGGGAACGCCCCCAGGCTCTCGAACTCGAACGACCCCTTCGCGGAACAGTGGAGCACAATTCCTGCCAGGAGGACCAGCCCCCCGAAGACGTGAACCAGGAGGTAGCGGAAGCCGGCTGCCACTGCCGCCGGATCACGTCGCAGCCAAATCAACAGCACCGACGACATCGCCATGAGTTCCCAGAACACATAAAGCGACAGGAAGTCCCCGGCAAATGTCACGCCGAGCGCACCGCCGGCATAGGTCAGGGCCGACACGTGTTGGGCATCGTCCTTCACGTGGAGCGAATAGATCATTCCCAGCACGGCCATGATCGAAAACACGTAGGAGAAGATCAGGCTGAGCTTGTCCACTCGGAAGACAAACGGGAGCTTGTGGCCCAGCAAACTCACGCCATAGGTGTCCGGCGCCAGGCTCAGGCGCACGCAGATGGCCAGGGCTGCGGCAGGCAGCAGCACCATCGCCGCGGACTTGGCCCGGCCTTTGAGCAACGGCAGCACCCAGGCTCCCAGGATGAGCAGAAGCCCCGGGTGCATCCATTCCAGGCTCACTAACTCAAGAGTCATAATAATCTTCGCGGCGCATGAGCCAGACTTTTCCGAGAAGTTTGGACACGACGATGATTGCCACGCAGGAGGCTAGCCCGTAAAGCGAGCCAAACGCCGGCCAGCCTTCGAACGAGAAATGATGATCGCCGTGGACTATCAGCGGCAGACCGATTTCGGCAACGGCCACCACCGCCAACCCGATGTAGAACCAGCGCTTGATCCGGGCGACGCGGACCGGGTCCTCGAGTTGCCTCTCCAGGAATTTCATGGAACAACACTCCCGGCTAAACTCAGCACAGGCCCCGGAAAGATGCCCAGCAGCAGGCTCACGGCCGCGGTAATCACCAACGGCACGACCATCCAGGGCACTTCACGCACCTGCTCGTCCTCGTCGCTTTCGGTTCCCCGTTCGAAGTAAGCCTTGTACACGATCGGGCCAAGGTAGATGGCGTTCAGCAGCGAACTGACCAACAGCACTCCCAGCAACATCAGGCTGTAGTCGTCGGCCGTTCCGACGTCGCGATAACGATCCACCGTGCCGAGCACCAGGTACCACTTGGACACGAACCCACTGGTCGGCGGAATTCCCACCACGCTCAGCGAGGCCAGCGCAAACGCAGCCATGGTCCACGGCATGCGTTTGGCCAGGCCCGACAACTGGCTGATCTCGGTCTTGCGCGTCGAGACGTAAATCGACCCGGCGCACAAGAAGAGTGTGATCTTCGAGACCGCGTGGTTGGTGATGTGAGCGATGCCGCCAGTCACTCCATGGTGATTCAACAGCACCGCGCCCAGGATGATATACGAGAGCTGGCTTACCGTGGAAAACGCCAGCCGGGCCTTGAGATTGTCCTGTCCCAGGGCCAGCAGTGACCCGACAAGAATCGTCACCGAGGCCGCTACCAGGGCCAACTGGTCGGCGCCGAGTTCGCGAACCGCTGCCGGTCCGAAAACGAACAGGACAACCCGTAATGTGCAAAACACCCCGGTCTTCACGACGGCCACGGCATGCAGCAGCGCGCTCACCGGGGTCGGAGCTACCATGGCGGCCGGAAGCCAACTGTGCAGCGGCATGAGCGCGTTCTTGGCGAATCCGAACAAGAACATCGCGAAGATCATGTAAAGCAGCGTCGGGTGATCTGCGATCTTCTCACGCACTGCTGAAATCCCGCCCTGAGAAAATTCCAGCGTGCCGGCCACGTTGTAGATCAGGATGATGGCGGCCAGGAGCAACACCTTGGCAGCCCCCAGCAGATAGATGACGTACTTGCGTGCGCCGGCCTTGGCTTCGGGCGTCTCCTTGTGACCTACGAGCGGGTAAGTGATCAGGGTCAAGGCTTCGTAGAACAGGAACAGGGTGAACAGGTTCGCCGAGAAGGCCACGCCCACGGTTGCGGAAAGGGCCAGGGCGAAGCAGCAAAAGTACCGGGTTTGAGCGTGCTCGTTCAGCGAACGCATATAGCCGATCGAATAGAACGACGTCGCGATCCACAACAGCGACGCCCCCACGGCAAACAGCAGGCCAAAGGCATCCACTCGAAACGCCAAATCGAAGCCGGGGAACTCCGGGAGGATCCGGAAGACCACGAAACTCCAGCCACTGCCATTCTTCAACGAGATGACTTCGAAGATTGACGATTCCGGTGTGGAGCCCCCAAGGACCACCGGGATCATGCTGCCGACAAGCGCGACCATCACGACACCGGCCGCAACCGACCAGAACTCTCGCAAGTTGGCCCGCCGCTCGCCGGTACACGCAATCAGCAGCGCACCCACAGCCGGCACGAGCACCGCGAGCAGGGGCAAGATCGCTGTTAAGGACTCCACCCCCGTCACCCCTTGAGCTGGGTCAGGTCTGCCACACCCGCCCCAGGCTTGTTTCGATTCAACGCGATAATCAGTCCCAGACCGACCCCTGCCTCCGCGGCCGCCACCGCGATCACGAACAGTGCCAGAACCTGGCCGCGCGGGTCTTCGAAGTGCCGGCTGAATCCAACCAGGCTGAGGTTGACGGCATTCAGCATGACCTCGACCGAGACGAGCATCAGAATGATGTTCCGCCGAGCCAGAAAGCCAAATGCGCCGACCGCAAACAGGACCGCGCTCAAGGCCTGAATCTCATCGAGGTACTCGGTCATGATTCCGCCGGCCTCCTGCGGGCAAGCACAACCGCACCCACGATGGCGGCCAACAGGACCAACGAAGCGATTTCAAACGGCAACGCGAACGGACCGAACAGCGCTTTGCCCACATTCTCAAGACTCCCCAGACCCACGGCAGGCTCGCCGTCGATTTGCGGAACTGCGGAGGGTGCAACTGCATTTTCAACCGGGTCGAACTTCTCAACTTGACCGCTCCAGGCCAACGCAGCAAACGAGAGTCCCACCGCCACAGCAAACGGCCAATGTCTGCCAAACCGCGGACGGGATTCCTCATCCGGCAGATCGAGCAGCATCATGACAAACAGGTAGAAAATCAGGATGGCGCCTGCGTACACGATCACCTGGACCGCCGCGAGGAATTCCGCATCCAGCATCAAGAAGATGCCCGCGACGTTCAGAAACAGGACCAGCACCCAGAGCATGCTGTGGACGGGATTCCTCCGCGTCACGGCCAAAACCGCGCTTGCGACACAGGCCAGGAGCACGGCTGGCATTAGAACTGGCTGCAGTGGCATAGCTTCAAACGGTTCCGGACAACCCGAGCGATTCCCTTCGACCTGGCACGACCCATCTGAGCAGACGAAACCACAACATCAACCTTGCTGCGGGTGCCAGCCTGCAGGTTCGCCGCATCATACCGCTCGAAGCCACTCCGTCAAGCAATCCAGACCCTCCACTTTCCCCTGCTGCTGACCGGGAACAGCACCACACCATTGAGCATTCACCTGCCCCACACACTCACAGATCCGGCCGTTCGGCGCTCGAGGAACAATTGCACCTTGCTGTAAGAAACAGTTGGTTCGGGCGGAATCCCGAGTTCAGCCGATCAGGAAAATATGACGGGAAATATCCTTGCGGGCCGCGAACTCACACTAGACACTGGAGAGAGCATTGGGATATTTTCCGCGCACGCCGGGGTTATTTGTTTCGCTTATATCGTTGCACACCGGAGTTTTGACCATGCTGCGTACAACGCGGGTCCCTCGCCGACCGGCTCAGTCTCACCGCGGATTCACCCTCATTGAACTGCTCGTTGTCATTGCCATTATCGCTATCCTGATTGCCATGCTGCTACCCGCTGTGCAACAGGCTCGCGAGGCCGCTCGTCGAGTGCAGTGCAAGAACCGGCTCAAGCAGATCGCATTGGCCGCTCAGACCTTCCACGAACAGCGGAATTCTCTTCCGCCGGGATACCTCGGTCCTGTGCCGGTCGGTTCCCGCAACAACAGTTCCAACATCAGCACGTTCCAGCAGATCGGTGTGATCGTCTACCTGCTGCCGCACATGGAGCAGTCCGAGCTGGCAAAACAGGTTCGCGTCCTGAAGCTCATCGACAAGACCGGCCCCGCCTGGTGGCGCGATGTGGTCAGTTGGCGGACGGCACACTACAAGATCCCCGCCCTGCTCTGCCCCTCGGCGAATGCCTTCGGCAACGAACTGGGAACCAGCGCCACGACCAACACGTTCGGCCCTGCCGGCGGCAATTGGGGCACGCTGGAACTCTGGTATTTTCCCCATCCCTGGGGAACCAATCTCGGACGGACGAACTACGTCGGTTGTTCCGGAGTTCTCGGAATGGTCCCGGTTGATAACGGCTGGTACAACTACCACGGTGCCTTGGGCAACCGTACGAAATTCAAGATCAGCGAAATCGAAGACGGTTCCAGCTACACGCTGCTCTTCGGTGAACACACCGGCGGCATCCACGTCATCAGCGACCGGGACCGCCACCTTTTCTCCCACTCCTGGATCGGGACCGGAACCATGCCCGTCGCCTGGGGCCTGGACGGCAAAGAGTGGTACCGATTCAGCAGTGAACACAACGACCAGGTCAACTTTGCCATGGCCGATGGAAGTGTTCAGACGATCAACGTCAACATCGATCTCTGGAAGTACCGTTACCACGGCGGGATGGGAGAACGCGGTGTCACCGAAGGACTCTAGGGCACCCAACGCACACCAGTGCACTCGCCTCCCCTACCTCCATATCACGAGCCAGTCATGAAACTGTTCCACGCCGTCGTCCTTGCCTCGGCCCTCATGTTGCCTATCGCCGGCTGCGGCGGGCCTGCCGCCGGCGACTCCGACGCTCCCACAGACGTCTCTGCCCAGCCAGACGGCGCGTTCTCTGGCGGCACCAACGATCTGATCGACACCGAAGACGGCAAGTCGGCACTGACGGCGCCGCCTATCGACCTCGGCACCGAAAGTAGCGGCCGCTAGATCTCGCCACCGGGTCCGACTGACGACGCAAACCCAGACGGGACCCCGCCACGGTCACCGCTCGCGGCGACGTCGTGGCAGGATGTGGACCGCTCGCCCCGCCGCGTGCTCCGCCGCCTCGGAAATCGTTTCCGATAACGTCGGGTGCGGATGAATCGCTGCCGCCAACTCCTCGGCGGTCAGTCCCTGGGAAATGGCCAGCACCGCTTCGGCGATCAACTCGCCCGCACCGGCTCCAACCAGCCCCGCACCGAGCACCTCTCCGGATTCGGGATCGAGCACCAGCTTCGTCAGCCCGTCGGGGCATCTCGACGCCTGGGCCCTCCCCGAGGCCGCCCACGGGACCCGCGACACCAGGATCTGCCGGCCAGTCGCCCGGGCGTCGGTTTCTGTCAGGCCACACCAGGCCACCTCGGGATCGGTGAAGGCCACTGCGGGCACCAGCATGTCAGCGGCCGTCGGCCCACCGGATCCGGTGCCATTCAGCGTCGCGACCACTCGCCGGGCATCGCGAGTGGCCCTGTGGGCCAGCATCGCGCCGCCACAGACATCACCCACCGCCAGGATGTGCTCACAGGTCGTCCGCCCGTCGGCGTCGACCACCACCTCGCCGACCGGCCCCACCTCGACACCCGCCGCATCCAGCCCCAGGCCCTCGCTGTTTGGACGCCGACCAACCGCCACCAGCACCCGATCAAACGACTCCGTTTCCCGTCCCTGTTCATCATCAACCATCACCGCGGTGACCCGGCCGTTCTCCACCGACAGCGACTCGACAGATGTCCGAAGCCGAATCGATTCAAATCGTTCCGCCAAGCGGCGGCTCAACGGCCGGACCAGGTCGCCGTCAACCCCGGGCAACAGTGCCGCGGCCATCTCGACGACCGTCACCCGTGACCCCAGTGCCGCGTAAACCGTCCCCATTTCCAGGCCAATGTACCCTCCCCCAACGACCAGCATCCGCTCGGGCACATCGGGCAATTCGAGAGCTGCGGCCGAATCCATCACCAGGGGACTATCTACAACCAGCGGCGGCGGCCAGACCGGTCTCGAACCCGTGGCCAGGATCAGGCGATCGAACCCCAACCGGCTGCTTTGGCCGGTCGCGGTACTCAATTCAAGCGTGTGATCGTCGACCAATCTTCCCCGTGCGACGACCAGTCGAACCGACCGGGCTCCGGCCAATTGACCGACCCCTCCACCGAGGCTGGCGATCACCTCGTCCTTCCACGCCCGGAGCCGGTCGAGGTCGATGTTCGGCTTGCCGAAAACCACACCGGCGGCGGACGCCTCGGATGCCTCGCCGATCACCTTCGCCACGTGCAGCAGCGCCTTGGAGGGAATGCAGCCGTGGCGAAGACAGGTGCCCCCGGGGACCGCGCCGTCATCGACGAGCGTCACCTCGTGGCCGGCATCGGCCGCCATAAAAGCGGCCGGGTATCCACCCGGCCCGCCGCCCAACACCACCAGGGGCGAATGTTGCGATTCGGTCCCGTCCATCGGACTGCTCACAAATCCCTCCACAAGCAGCGATCAAAGGGGATTGTCCAAACCCACCCTCGAAGCGTGACCGCGCGGCCGGTTCTCTAGCGGAGCCCAGCCAGTTCCTGCAGCAGTCGCCAGTTGCTCAATCGGTCCTCGCGGGCCCTCCCCAGGGTCTCCGACGGGTTCCCGTCCCGGTCAAAGTGTTTGGAGAATCGCCCCTCGCTACGGCAGAAATCGATGAAGTCGACGACCTCCCCCGACTTCGGATTGGTCCACCAGTCTTCCTTCATCGCCGGGTTGCCCTGAAGGCTGAGTCGTTTGCGGAGCGTATCGCCCTTGTCGGGATCGTGGATCAGCAGCGGGAAGGCTCGCGTGTCGACAGCCATCCGGGCCTGGTCCATCGCCATGTTGTCGGCCACGCCGTGTTCGGGCTGGCAGGTGGTGAACACGTTGATCAGCGAGGGCCCATCGAACTCCATAGCCTGCAGCACCGACTTGTAGAAGTGGTTGACATGAGCACAGGTGGTCTGGGCCACGAAGGTCCTGGGATGCATCATCGCGATCTGGGCGATCTCCTTGCGGAGCTCCTGCTTGCCGCCGACCACCTTGCCGTGGATGCTCATCTTCGTGTTCTGACCGGTGTAGGTGCTCGTGGAGGCCTGGCCACCGGTGTTCGAATAGACCTGGGTGTCCAGTACGAACACGTTGATGTTCATTCCCGAGGCGAGCATCCGCGAGAGCGACTGGAAGCCGATGTCAAACATCGCGCCATCGCCGCCGATGCACCACAGCGGGTAATCCTCCCAGCCGATCTGGTCCCAGCGAGACCGCACGCCCATCGCGTCGGCCGGAGCATTCTCGAACAGCGAATTGGTCCAGGGGACCAGGTAGGGGTTGTAGGGGTAGGTCGAGGTATAGACGGTGTTGCAGCCGGTGGCGGCAATGATCCCCCAGCGGTCCCCGTAGGTGACCCCGGTCGCGGCACACATCATCCTCAACGCCGTCCCCTCGCCGCAGCCGGCACAACTGCCGGCACCGCCGACGTACATGAAGGCATCTT
>Ga0310123_10001998_pt1 | contig 16444 bp, 14 predicted proteins | sample CB6_AW_1057_MG_FD_203505 | JGI IMG/M metagenome (GOLD analysis project Ga0310123, IMG submission 203505) | Marine microbial communities from Western Arctic Ocean, Canada - CB6_AW_1057 | ecosystem: Environmental > Aquatic > Marine > Oceanic | place: Canada: Western Arctic Ocean | collected... | reverse complement strand
CTGCTAACGGATGCCGATCTGAGTACTCCAATCGAGGAATTCCAAAAGCTCTTTCACGCACTCAATACGGAACCTGCTCACATTGCCATCGGTTCTCGTGACTTGCCAGATTCGGATGTTCAGATTCGTCAATCGCAAATGCGTGAGCGTTCGGGGAAAGTTTTCAACCTTCTGGTCAGGCTACTTTTCGGCATGTCCTTTCGTGACACTCAGTGCGGATTCAAAATCTTTAAAACCGAAGCCTGTCGAAATCTCTTCGCGAAACAGTCGGTGAGTCGGTTCAGCTTCGACGTCGAGATCCTATTGATGGCCCGCGAAGCCGGACTCGGGATTGTTGAAGTTCCGGTCGTTTGGCGGCATGATCAGGGAAGCCGGGTGAGATTCGTCCGGGACGGTTCCCGAATGATCCTGGACTTGGGCAGGATCGCCCTCAAGTACTGGAGTGGCTCCTATCGCTAGCCCGGAAGGAGTTGGAATGACACGACTAGGCGTCAATGTGGACCACGTGGCCACGATTCGACAGGCCAGACAAGCTCCGGAGCCCGATCCGGTGACGGCCGCGTTGCTGGCAGAATTGGCGGGAGCGGATGGAATCACAGTTCACATCCGGGGAGATCGCCGGCATATCCAGGAAAGAGATATCCGACTTCTTCGGGAGCAAGTCACTACCCGCCTCAATATCGAGATGGCGGTCACGCCCGAAATGCTCGCACTTTCCCTCGCAATCCGGCCTGAAACGGTGACGCTGGTACCTGAGCGCCCTGAGGAGGTGACCACCGAAGGCGGGCTCGACTTGATTTCCCACGCGGAGGAGGTCGAGTCGATGACCCGGCAGCTGCAGGCCGCCCGAATCGAAGTGTCGGCCTTCATCGACCCCGATCACGAACAGATCGAAGCGGCCGCCAAACTTGGAGTCCCCCTGATCGAACTCAATACTGCGGCCTATGCAGAGGCGGTCCCGAGGGGCCTGCAGACAGCAGATCCCGCCTTTCAAAGGGCACTTCGCAAATTGGAAGCCGCGGCTGAGTTGGGCCAGCAACGAGGTCTTCGAATACTCGCCGGACATGGTTTGACCTACCGCAATGTCGGCCCTGTCTCCTCAATCCCGGAAATCGAGGAACTGAATATCGGCCACAACCTGATCTCGAGAGCTGTTCTGGTAGGCCTGGATCGGGCGGTCCGGGAGATGCTCCAGGCCATGGCCAGCTCCGACTGGTCATGACGGCCACGAAGGGACCCGAGACCCGGGGGCGTCTTTATGTGGTAGCCACCCCCATTGGAAACCTCCAGGACTTCAGCCCGCGTGCAATAGAGACCCTGAAACAGGTCAACCGAATCGCTTGTGAGGACACCCGCCATACAGGAAAGCTGCTTGCACATTTTGGTATCTCCACTGCTACCATCAGTTATCACGACCACAATGAAGAGGGCCGAAGCAAACAACTTCTGGGCTGGTTATCCCAGGGAGAATCGCTGGCACTGGTGAGCGATGCTGGAACTCCTGTGGTTTCCGATCCCGGCTATCGATTAATTCGGGCAGCCCGGCGGGCTGATCTGGCAGTTCTGCCGATTCCAGGTCCCAGTGCCGCCATGGCTGCTCTCTCTGTATCGGGGCTCCCTTCCGACAGGTTCCTTTTCCTGGGCTTCCCCCCCAAAAAGAGGGCGGCTCGCAAGCAGGCGCTCGAGACAGTTCGCCCCCTTTCAGCCACTTTGATCTGGTACCTACCCCCCCACCGGCTGGCGGAGCAGTTGCTCGACATTCGAACTACGCTGGGAGATCGCGAAGCCGTGCTGGCGCGCGAATTGACAAAACTGCACGAAGAGACAATGTGGGGCCGATTGAGTGAGATCGAGGTCAGAATTCAGCGCAAAGCCCCCCTTCGCGGAGAGTTGACACTAGTCGTCGCAGGTGCAGACCGGGACTCGGAGAGTCCCCCGGAGATCGATGTCGAAGCTTATCTGGAGGGACTCATTACCCACCGGGGTCTCAGTCGCTCCGCCGCCACCAGCCAGGCCGCCCGAGAGCTCAACCTCCCCAAACGGGATCTTTATCGCCGTTCGCTCTAGGCACCTCTCCCCTGCAACTTCTTTTTACAGTCGAGTCAACTTTCCGAGACTGGAAACAGACTGCCGCTTGGCTTCATTGTCGGTGCCTACTAGTTGGGACGGATGGGATCGACCGCCGGTCTTGAGAATGGCGGCAGGATCATCAGACCTCGTGGCGCCAGCCCGGGGCCTGCCCTCCGAAGCCTTGGCGAAGGGGGGTGGGAAAGCTGAGCGAGAGTCGGTCTCCAGCACTCCGGGTCTTGTTCTTGGCTCACGCCACCCACAGCGCCGGATCGTTCAGGAAAAAAACTGGGACCCAGCGCGGTGCTGATCTGCTTCGCCGCCCTGGAAGCACGCCATGCTTTGTAGGAGTCCAGATCGGCTGGCGAACTCCGCTCTCCCGCAACGGGAGCCTTGAGCCGGCAGAGTGGCAGTGCTGAGAGCGACAGGAAGGGCCATGACCCAATTCCTGTGGAGGGTCCTTGATTGCCGGATCCGGCTTGGAAGGCGCGGTTCGTCAGCAAATCTGACTCCTACAAAGCATGCATCGGCTCTCAGGAGGCGACGCAGAAAAGAGAGGAATTGACTCAAAGAGTAAATCAAATCTCCGCTTGGCCATGGCAGTCGACTTAACCGGATAACTCATAGCGTGTCGAAGCGAAGAGTCGCAGCCGACCACGCGAGCATTATGCAGGCTAAGAAGCGTCACCCTGGGTTCGATTGAGCAGGGACGAAATGCCCTGAAAGGGCCAAGAGATAACAGCCCAGGGCGCCGCCCTGGGTTGCAACGGACCCCAGAATCAAGCCCTGACAAGGGCGACACCTGCCGGTTTTGGGCCGTGGCGTGACGGCCTTCCAGGGCTAGAGTCAGAGGTCACGAGACATCCAGCGCTCGGGGCCTCCGGCGCCTCGGGCTGGGCTACTTCTGGTGTCGCTCCAAGGAGCTCGAAAAAGAACCAAACCATGATCTCCTCACCTTAGAGCCTCGGGAGCAGCCCGCACTCACCAAACACCAAAACCAGCATCCCCAAGGGGTGACACCTTGGCCGTCTTCGCCAAACTTGATTCGTTTGTAAGGAAGTCGACTCTTACAGGTGCCTAGTTTCAGGTAAATTCATCCCCCGGCTGCGCCGGATCATTCATGAAGGAAACTGAAGACCGTCTTGGAGAAGCCCCTCGGAGTGCTGCGGCCATGCCGCCGCCTTTCATCGGAGCCCTGTTTGGGCCGGCATGGCTGGCCAGCATTGGTGGTCTGAAAACTACCCGACTCGCCCAAAATACCGCTTTGCCCACTCAATATCTTTACCGATCCGGGTTTTCAGCTCTCCCACCCCCGAGAATCGGCGTTCTCCCCGAATCCGGCAGCAGAACTCGAGCGACATCGCCTTTCCATATAGATCGGCCTCGACACCCAGCAGATGAGTCTCGACGGTCAAGGGGGCATTTGATTCCAAGGTCGGCCGATAGCCGATGTTGGTTACCGACTCGAAACTCTCGCCATTGATACGGGCCCGAGTGACGTAGACTCCGAAGGCTGGAATCAGCTCATTCAGCGCCTTCAAGTTGGCGGTTGGGAATCCGAGTTCACGACCCCGGCAGGCTCCGCGCACGACGGTTCCACGAACCTCATAGGGCCGCCCCAGCAGCCGGCCCGCCAGCGAAACTTGGCCCGCCCGCAGGAAATTACGCACCCGGGTACTGCTGACCCGAAGTCCTCGCACTTCCAGGATCGGACACTCAAAAACCTGATAAGAGTGCCTGGCTCCCAACTCATACAGAAGATCAAAGTCACCCGAACGGCGATGGCCAAACCGGAAATTGCTACCGACGTGGATTTCCCGAATGCCGTGTCGAACCAGATTCTGCTCGACAAACTCTGCCGGGCTCAGCAGCGACAGACGACGATTGAAGGGGAGTTCCACCAGCACATCCACGCCCAGTTGGCGAAGCAGTTCCTGTTTCTGCTCCGAGGTCTGAAGAAGCAGAGGAGCGCTTTGGGGGGCGATGATCTTCTGGGGGTGGGGGGTGAACGAGAGCAGGATGGTCGTTCCTGCGAATTGCTTGGCCCGGCGGCGTAAGATCTCCAGAATTGACTGATGCCCGAGGTGGAGTCCGTCGAAGACTCCAATCGCCACAATGGGGTACGGAAGCTTTTTGTCGAGTGCGGAAAGATCACTGGTGATACGCATGATTTACGCTCGTGGAGCCTCACCCACTTCCCATACCAGGCCATCGTAAGCGAGCTGGATTCCAGCCGGAAGGTGGAGGTTCCCGGCTGCGTGCTCCACATCGTGGCACATGTGAACAAGGTAGGTCTCTTGGGCCCCCAGACGGGTTGCCATTTCGGCAGCCTGGTCGAGACTGAAGTGAGAGAAGTGACTCTTGTAGCGCAGGCCGTCGAGCGCCAGATGAGTAACCCCCTTCAAGCGTGCCAGGCTCTTGTCCGGGATCTCGCTTACATCGGTAATGTAGGCGAAGTTGCCAAGCCTGAATCCGAGCACCGGCATCTTGCCATGGAGGACCTCAATCGGCTCAAATTCTAGATCTCCCACTTGAAAGTTGCCCTCGATCGGAAGCAGTTCCAAAGAGGGAATCCCGGGATAGCGCTTCCCCTGAAAAAGATAGCGAAAGGTAATCCGCAACTCGCGCAGAGTGGCCGGGCTGGCGTAGACCGGCATCGACTTGCGGGACCAGATATTAAAGGGATAAACGTCGTCCAGGCCGAGGATGTGGTCGACATGGGAGTGGGTGATGACGACTGCATCCAGATGGCTTACCCGGGCACGTAGCATTTGGGTGCGAAAGTCGACGGAAGTGTCGATCACGACGGCAGTTTCTCTGCTTTCGATCAGAATCGAAGAACGAAGACGCTTGTTCTTGGGATTCGGCGACTGGCAAACGGCACAGTCACAACCAATCACTGGGATTCCCCGAGAGGTACCGGTTCCCAGGAACGTTATGCGCATGTCTCGAACCACCTGCTAACGAGGCTTGGTCTTGTTGACGTAAGTCATCTGGAGTTCGTACAGAACCTGGTCCAACAATTGGCGTTCATCGGCAGAGAGGTTGCCTTCGGTCTTCTTTTGCAGCATGGCCAAGATCTCGATCATCTGGCGAGCAGCTTCCAGGTTCTCCGGACTTTGAGGATCGCTTCCCCCCGGAGCCTCTCCCAGGTGCATCATGGCCGAGCCTGCCAGCGACAAAAGGAAAGAAGAGAAGTCGATCTTGGCGGTGCCTGGAGTCTTTTCTCGAGGACCTTCGGAGTTGACTAGGGGGGTCTGGGTTGGGCTCTCTTCTCTGGGCTCTGGTGGATCTTCTCGAAGTTCCCCTTCCTCGGTGAACTGGCGCCGATCAGTTACCTTAAATTTTTTCTCTTCGAATCGCTCCTCGTCGCTCATGCTCAACTCCCCTCCGATTCAGCCGTCTCCCGCTTGATCCGGCTCCATTCTTCTTCCATGTCAGGCACTGAGACCTCCTTGAGAGGCCGCCCCTGAGCCTTAAAATGTTGCTCCATTGCACGGAACCGATCTTCGAACTTTCGGTTGGCTCGGCGCAGGGCTGTCTCAGGGTCAACTTCGAGATAGCGGGCAACATTGAGCGCCGTGAAGAGCAAATCGCCAACTTCTTCCTGGATTGCTGCTGGATCACCAGTCGTTCGGGCTGCCCGGAGTTCCTGGAATTCCTCATCCCACTTGTCCTGGATTCCATCCACCGACTCCCAGTCGAATCCGACTCGCGCCGCTTTGGCGGTAATCTGATGGGTTCGATAGATCGTGGGAAGCTCCCGTGGAATACCATCGAGCAGGGAATCCTTTTGATTCTTGCGTCCGGCAGCCGCTTTCTCGGCCGACTTCAAGTCTTCCCAATTGCGCAGCAGTTCCTGTGAATCCTCGAAATGCTCCTCGCCAAAAACGTGGGGATGGCGGCGGACCATCTTTTGAAAAACGGCCTGACACACATCATAGACGTCGAACTCTTGTCGTTCCTTGGCAATTCGGCTGTGAAAAACGACCTGGAATAAAAGATCTCCCAGTTCTTCGAGCAATTGGTCCGGATCATCCCCGTCCAGTGCCTCGAGTACTTCGTAGGCCTCCTCGATAAGCATCGGCTTGAGCGTCTCGCGAGTCTGTTCCACGTCCCATGGACATCCTTCCGGACTTCGCAAAACATCCATCAGCTGAGCCAGCTTATGGAAGTAATCGTAGCGGCTGGTGGGTTCGGTCGCCACCTCTGCGGGCGTCACTTTTTCACTCTTCATGATTCGACGATGTCGAATTGTTCCACGTGCAGCAAAGGATCGGCCTTGATCGAGACGCTCTTTGACGTCAGCGCTCGGATCTCGCCGATCACCTCTCGCTCCTCGTCATGTAGAGTCTCCGCTACCTGAGGATGACACCGAATCAATACCTCTCCGCTGTCGGAGAGATAGGGCACCATCCGTTTGACTTCCTCGTGAATCGAGTAGGCTATGGTGCGCACAGACTTGGTCATCCCCGTGCCCTCGCAGTACTCGCAGGATTGGCAAAGCACTTTCTCGAGCGATTGCTTAACCCGCTTCCGGGTTACCGCCACGAGACCAAACTCATTGAAACGCAGGATCTTGAACGGGGACTTATCCTTGCCCAGTTCGTGCTGCAGGCTCTCTAATACCCGGCGCCGGTTTCTTGGATCGTCCATGTCGATGAAATCGATAACGATGATCCCACCAAGGTCTCTGAGCCTTATCTGGCGGGCCACCTCGTGGACGGCGTCCAGATTCGTACGGGTGATCGTATCCTCGAGGGAATTCGACCTGCCAACGAACTTGCCGGTGTTGACGTCGACCGCCACCAGCGCTTCGGTCTGATGGATGACGATGTGTCCCCCGCTCTTCAACCAGACCTTGTGTTTTAGGGCTTGCTCAATCTCACTGGAAATCCCGTACTGGTCAAATATGGGCGCGTCTTTGCGATACAAACGCACTCGATCGACCAGGTTCGGATTGAACGAATTGATAAAGTCGACGACGCGTGTATATTCCTGCTCGTCATCGATCCGCAAGGTCTTGAAGTCATCTGAGACGCGATCCCGGATCACTCTCTCGAGCAGACCCGGTTCAGCATGGATCAGCGCCGGGGCCCTGGCATTTTCTGCCTTCTCCCGAATCGATTCCCACATGCGTGTGAGGTAGGCCATGTCCTCGCCTAGTTCCTGCTCGCTGCGACCATCAGCCACCGTCCGGATGATGAACCCACGCTGAAAATCTCCTCTCAACTTCAGCAGGATTCGCTTGAGCCGGGCCCTTTCTTTGTCGGTGTTAATCTTGCGCGAGACACCAGCATGATCGACAGTCGGCATATAGACCACGTAGCGACCCGGCAGAGCCACGTGGGAAGTGATCCTGGCGCCTTTCTTGCCGATCGGCTCCTTGGCGATCTGGACCAAAATTTCCTGCCCTTCCTTGAGCAGTTCAGCAATCTTGGGACCGCGCATGTTGCCTCTGCCTCCAGGTCGTCGCGCCGGACGCTCGTCGCTCGGCCGGCGCGGCCTGGCTCGAATCGCCATCAAATCGCGGTGCTTGTCTTCAATCTTTGCCTGATTGTCAGGCTTTTTGGTATCGCTATTGACCTCACTGGCCAAAAGCGGCGCCAGCTTCGCAGGCAGTATCGGGTCACTCCGCTCAGGCTTGGCCTTGACCCGTCGACGGCGACCGGACGAGGAGATCCTGGAAGGAAGAAGCGGGGTCAGGCGGGCTGCTCTGACAGAAGCCGGAGGAGTCAGGGCCAGCGGTATGGCCACCACCGCTGCTTCGGGTCGCGGGGCTGCCGGCTTCGACCTGGCTTCGATTACCGGGGCCGAGCGAGGTGACTCGGTCTCGGATGCGCGGGACGAGCGGCTGGGAGCCGCCCTTCGAACAGAGGGCGCCTCATCCGAAACTTCGGCTGGAGGGCGGCTAGGACGTTCGCGGCTCGCACGCGGAGCGGGAACCTTCTCCAGCGCAACATCCCGATCCGACGGATCCAGAAAATCCCCGTACTCTTCGTCGAGATCGTCTACAAAGTCGGCGACGTAAAGGAAAGCGTGGCGATCCAGACCGATATCGACGAAGGCTGCCTGCATCCCCGGCAGCACACGGGTTACCCGACCCTTGTAGATATTTCCCAATATCCCCTTGGTTTTGTGCCGCTCAATGAGGATCTCTGCTACAACATCGTTCTCCAGGATTGCAATCCGGGTTTCCAGGCTCGTCGCATGGACGATGAGATCTCTGGACATACCTCTCTCCTTTGGGCGAACAGAAAGAGAAGCAAAACTGGCATCAGTCTATTCACTCTCACTGCCGCTCGCGCTGGGGAGAAGCTCTCGATGGAACGCTAACTCGCAGTGTGTCGCCTTCTTCCGAGGTACACCAAGAAACCAGACCTCATGCCGACACTATCGACGCTGAACCGACCTGGCTGGTGTCGTTCTCAACACACTAGAAACTCGTTGCTTGCTGATTAACCGGCCTCCTGGCTCAGCAAGACTTTGGAAAACGCTTCTCCAAACTTGATTATGAAGACCTCAAGGAACACCTTTTGGAACAGTTAGTGATTATAACTTCGAGATGGGAAGGGCGGCAAGTTTCAAACACTGGCTTCGGAATAGACAAAACGCCTCGAGTGGACGTTCAACACAAGGCCCAGCGCCATGAACATGGCTAAAGTAGAGGAACCGCCATAACTCAGCAGGGGCAGAGGTATACCAATAGCCGGCATGATCCCAAGTGTCATTCCCACATTGACAAAGACATGGAAGCAAACCAGGCTCGCCACCCCGGTTACGATTAAGATGCCGGCCCGATCATTGGCGCGGTCCCCGATTCCCACCATTCTGAGCAAACCGGCCAGATAGAGAGATAGGATCGCAGCCGCCCCCAAAAACCCCAGTTCCTCGGCAAGAAGCGCAAAGATAAAGTCGCTATGGATCTCAGGCACGAAGCCCAGTTGACTCTGTAGACCGTTCCCCAACCCTTTTCCCATGAGACCGCCGGACCCGATTGCGATCAAAGACTGGCGCGTCTGATATCCGACTCCGTTCGGATCCAGATCCGGATTCAGAGTAACCAGAATCCTCTGCTTCTGGTAGTCCTTCAGGGTGAGCCATCCCAGCGGCGCCACACACAGAATGACGACCAGCACGAAGATCAAGAATTTCAGCCGCAGGCCCGCCACTAGCATCGTCCCGACCAGGATCGGAAGAAACGTCAGCGCCGTCCCGAGATCACCCTGCATCGTGATCAAGATGACGGGAAGAAGAGTCAGGCCCGCCAATGCCGCCACGTCCTTGCGGCGCAAGTAATTATCGTTGAGCTGGCTCAAATAGCTGGCCAGCGTCAGGATGACCACGATTTTAGCCGGCTCAGAAGGCTGAATCCCAAAACTACCAAAACGAATCCAACTCTTGCTTCCGTTGATCTCTCGACCAAAGATCAATACCGCAACCAACAACAGCATCGTGAGACCGTAAAACAGCAGAGCATGATCCGTGAGGAAGCGATAGTCGATGGCCATCACTAGAAAAGCCAGGAAGACGCCGGCGCCGATCCAGATGGCTTGCCGGACAAAAAGTGCAGAATCGGCACCGTGGATGGTCGCGCTGTAGATCCCGACCAGGCCGATGGCGCAGAGACAAAGGGCCCCGGCAAAGAGAAGGTAGTCAAACTGCCGAAACCAAGCGCGATGAAGCATGATGATTCAGTGAATTGCTGAGGGAGCCTTTAGTTGAGCCAGCTCGCCCCCGGCCCCCAAAGCGAGATTCTTGTAGGCACGAAACACCTCTCCAGCAATGGGAGCAGCGGATTGGCTCCCGGAACCGCCTCTCTGGACAATCACTGCTACTACGATAGCGGGATCATCTCGGGGAGCAAACCCCACGAACCAGGCATGCGGAGTATACTTCGCCGCGACCTCTTCCCCCAGCCGGGCCCGAGTCCGATTGCTAATCGTCTGGACGGTGCCTGTCTTGCCGGCAACGTCCAAACCCTCAACTCGAGCTCCAGCTCCGGTGCCCTGGCCGTTGACCACCCTCCACATACCCTCTCTGACGGCCTTTAAGTGGGCCATGTCGAATCCTGGCGGGTCGAGTTGATTCTGAGAGGCGATCAGCTGATTCCCTCTCACGAGATGCAATTGGGGGGTCTGCCCGGTTGCCACGATCCCGACCGCTCGGGCCAGCTGCAGGGGAGTTACATTGAGCGGACCCTGGCCGATAGCCACTGAAATCGTCTCTCCTGCGTACCAGGGGTTCCCCGTCGTTTCCTTCTTCCACTCGCGGGAAGGTACCAAGCCGGCCACTTCTCCGGAGAGATCGATCCCTGTCGGCTGGCCCAGGCCGAGCCGACGGGAAAACTCAGAAAGAGCATCGATTCCAAGCTGTTGCCCGAGCAGATAAAAGTAGACATTACAGGAGTGCTGAATAGCATCGACCAAACGAACTCGCCCGTGGCCCCCCGCATGCCAACAGCGGAAAGGGTGTCCGTAGAGCATGATTGAGCCCGTGCAAAAAGCTGAAGTGTCGAGAGTGGCGACACCCAACTCGAGGCCCGCCAACCCAACAAAGAGCTTGTATATTGAGCCGGGCGAGAAAAGGCCCTGAATCACTCGATTTTGGAGGGGATGATCGGGATTCGAGATCAGTTTTTCCCACTGCTCCGGTCGTAGTCGGCGGGCGAAGGCGTTCGGATCGAAGCCAGGATGCGAAACCGATGCCAAGATTTCGCCGGTTTCAGGATCCAAAGCGACGACGGCTCCCGGGTTGTCCCCAAGCGCTTCCTCAGCTGCCAACTGCAGGTCCAAATGGATGGTCAACCCCAGCTCTTCCCCTTCCGCCGGAGGCGTAACTTGCAATTCCTGCAACGTTTTCCCGCGGCTGTCGACAAGGATTCGCTGCTCGCCGCTGCGGCCAGCCAGGCGTCTGTTGTAGGCTTTCTCGATTCCAAACTTCCCCACAATGTCGCCGGGACGGTGACTTCCAAAGTCTGGATTCTGCAGTTCTTCACCTGAGACTTCGCCCACGTGTCCGAGAAGGTGGGCCGCTACCTCCCCGTAAGGGTAAATCCGCCGAGGCCGTCGATTGATTCCCAGCTCGGGATGCTCCGACTGGTGCGCCAGCAAAAAGGTCATATCCTCCAATGACAAGCTCTGCTGCAACACCACCGGTTCATAAAGGCTGTATTGGTTAGCTTCACGAATTCGGCGTTCGAGACGTTCCCGATCGAGAGATAAATTGGCCTCCAAGAAGTCGAGCACCCTCTCCAACTCGAAAGCTTCTTCCCGAAACAACACCAGTGCGAAGCCAAAAGTGTTCTGCACCAGCGCTCGGCCGTCGCGATCGAGGATTAATCCGCGAGGAGCGGGGAGAGGAACAGTACGGAACTGGTTTCGCTCGGCTAGAGCCTGGTACCTTCTGTACTCGAGGATCGAAAGGAACCACTGACGGGAGAGAAGCAACCCGATGGCCAGGAAGAAAATCACTCGCAAATAAAAAAGTCGTTGCTTGTGACTTCGATTGTCCTGGTTAATGGGCATCGATCAACCTTTCGCGGCCTGAGATGGACTATCCAACAGGTTGAGAGGCTTAGGAGCCCCTGCGGGATTATACCGCGGCTGGCTCGCTCGCTCATAAGTAACTTCCGGGGCCTGACTGCTGAGTGAAGTCCTTCTGGGGAAAGCGAACCCGCTCATAGAGACTGAAAATCAAACTCCCTACCACTCCTGTCACAGCAACCCGAGTCGCCATCGACTGCCAGTTCTGCACCGGAGGAACTCCCCCCAGCAGCCACAGCAGTCCCCACAGGAGCATCCCATCCAGCACAGTGATTGTGCTGGCGGAAAAGACCCGGGGCCCCACTCCCCTCAGAAAGATCCATCGGCTGAGATAGGCCGAAGCGAAACCGACCAGCGTCTTCGTCACTCCGTTCAAACCGATGAAGGGTAATAGTTGAACAACATCCTGGACCAACCCGAAGATAATACCCCAGCCGGCACCCCGCGACGGCGCACTGTGCCAGCCGATGTACATGACCGCCAATAGCATTACGTCCAGGTAGACAAGGGCCGGTAGGTAGTTAACAGAAATCAACTGAATCCCGGCAGTAACGGCCAGCAGGGCGAGAACTTCACCATTCCTTACGGCAGATCTCAATTTCCCTCAGCCTTCGGACCGACCGGTACTTCAGCCGGGGCCGCTAGCTCTCCATCCTTCGGCCGTTTCACCGCCAACACCTCTTCCACTCGCGAAGAATCGACAAATGGTTTGACTACAATCTCCCGGTAAACCATCGAACCCCGCACCGACCGGACCACTTCACCTATCGGCAATCCTGGCGGGTAGATTCGATCCCAGCCGGAAGTACGCACCACGGCTCCGATCGGAATCTCTTCCAAGTTTGGAATAAAATCGAACAGGAGAAACTCACTGCCATCTCCCCGCGCCACTCCCTGGAGCCGACTCCCTTCGACGATTCCTCCCAAAGCCGCTCCCTGATTGGTGATGACCTCGACTTCCGAACTAAAAAGGTTGGCGTTCAGCACTCGCCCCACGACTCCTCCCATGTGGAGTACGGCTGAATCGGGACGGATATCATTCCGGGTTCCGGCATTGATCAGAATCCGTTCCTGGAAAAAAGGGGCACTGCGGCCGATCACGCTGGCGGTGACCGTTTCGAAATCAAAGCGGGCCTTGAGACCCACCAGATCTTGGGAACGCTCCCACAGCGAAGAAAGGCCTTGCAGCCGATACGACTCGAGACGCAGGCGAGAGATTTCCCGGCGCAGGGCCTGATTCTCTTTTTCCGCCTCGTAGAGCCGAAAAAAGGTGTTGATGGAATCACTCACCCAACCAGTGCTGCCGGTCATCATGTAGACAACCGGGGTGACCAAAGCCACGGCCCAACCCCGGATCACCATTTGTCCGGTGTCGTTTCGCGCCTGAACCGAGAGAAGAATGAAATTGACACCCAGCAAAACGGCAAGCCAGGCCAGCGGCCGGCGTTGAGGAAAAGTTGTCATTCGAGGCTGATTCGCTTCAGCAGCGCCATGTCTGCCAGCATCTTTCCGGTTCCCAGCACCACCGAAGAGAGTGGATCCTCGGCCAGAAAAACCGGCAATCCAGTCTCTTGCTTGATGCGCAGGTCCAGGTTCTTGAGGAGAGCTCCCCCTCCCGTCAGGACAATCCCTTTGTCCACGATATCGGCCGAGAGCTCGGGTGGAGTCCGTTCCAACGCCACGCGGATCGCGTTGACGATGGTGGTGATCGAATCAGAGAGGGCCTCGCGCACTTCTTCATCCGTGATGGTTACCGTCTTAGGGATTCCCTCGATCAGATCTCGACCTTTGATCTCCATGGTAATGCGCTCTTCTAAAGGAGCCGCCGAACCCACCTTGATCTTGATATCCTCGGCGGTCCGCTCACCGATCAAGAGGTTGTGCTTGCGTTTGATGTACTGAATGATCGACTCGTCCATTTCGTTTCCGGCCACCCGCACCGATCGACTGTAGACGATGCCGGAAAGACTGATCACGGCAATATCCGAGGTGCCGCCTCCAATGTCGACGACCATGTTGCCACTCGGTTCGGTAATTGGCATGCCGGCGCCGATTGCGGCCGCCATGGCCTCCTCAACCAAATAGACTTCACTGGCTTTGGCTCGTAGGGCAGACTCGCGAACCGCTCTCTTTTCGACCTGAGTGATTTCAGACGGAATACAGATGACGATCCTCGGGCTCAGGAGATGAGAACGATTATGGGCCTTCCGAATGAAATACTTGAGCATCTCCTCGGTGACGTCGAAATCGGCGATAACCCCGTCCTTCATCGGCTTGATGGCCACGATGCTGCCCGGGGTACGCCCCAACATTTCCTTGGCTTCCCTGCCCACCGCCTCAACTCGGTTCGTCACTTTGTTGATCGCCACGATCGAGGGTTCATCAACTACGATGCCCCGCCCGCGGGCATAGACCAGCGTGTTTGCGGTACCTAGATCGATGGCCAAGTCGTTGGAAAAGAAACTGAACAGTGAACGCAGGTTCATTTAGACCCCTGAATGTCCGCCCGATTGGGAATGCCGAGCCTCAATTGTCGCTTCCGGTCAAGACAAATCCACGTGGGGTTCTTGACTTGCCCATCTTAGTACAAAACCTGAGCGGGAGCGACAGGCCGGCAGCTCTCGAACCAGCCTTTCCCGGACAGGCAATCGGGACCTGAAAACGCTATGGTATACTGCCTTTTTCCGGGATTTTTCCCGAAGGAGTCACCTTCATGCTGCATCTTTTTCGACGGCAAGACAAGTGGAAAAAGTGGATTCTGAGCGCTGTTATTTTGACGCTGGCAGCCGGTATGTTGCTGCTCTTCGTGCAAACGCCCTCCGGGGCGGCCGGTGTCGGTCTGGGCGAGATCGCCAACTGCGCGGGCCAGCCAATTTCTGCAGTCGAGTTTCGCCGCAGCTATCGACAGATGTTAAGTCTCTATCGACAGCAGTTCGGAGATGAGAATTTTGAACGATTCTTGCCCAGTCTTCGCGTCGGCGACCAGGCCCTCAATCGTCTGATTACCGATTGCGCTGTTGCCTTTGAAGCATCCCGTTTGGGGTTGAAGGCCACAACCGAAGAAATCCAGGATCGGGTTATGGCCGAAGCCGTCTTTAAAGATCCCAATGGTCGCTTCGTGGGAACATCTGCGTACGAACAGATTCTGCAGTCCAATAACTGGTCCGCTGCAGCTTTCGAGGAAAGCCTGCGGAAGGCGATCTTGCGGGAAAAGCTGGAACAGATACTGACTGCCGGCATCGAGCCCAGCCCCAGCCAGGTACGGCAAGCGTTTGCAAAACAAAACCAAGAGTTTCGGGTACGCTATGCGTACTTCGATTCGGAGGCCATCGCGACGGGGGAGATTGACGAAGATGAGCTAAAGACTTTTTTCGAAGAAGCCTCTACTTCCTTTGAGAACCCCGAGCGCCGTCAAGCGGAATACATGATGATGCCTCTCGATCTGGAGGCAGTCGTTTTGACTGAGGAGCAGATCGCAGAACGCATGGAGTTAATTCCCGAAGTAGAGCGGGTGCGCGCTAGCCACATCCTTTTCAAAATCCCGCCCGGAGGCGACGACAGCGAAGCTCGGGTCAAGGCTGAAGCCGCTTTGAAGAGGATCCGAGCGGGCGAAGATTTTGCCACCCTGGCTCGGGAGCTATCCGAAGACACGAGCGCTGCAGATGGCGGGGACCTGGGCTTTTTCACCCGTGGCGAAATGGTGGCGGAGTTTGCCGATGTCGCTTTTGGGCAAGAGTCCGGGGTGATTAGCGAACCGGTGAGTTCCCCGTTCGGAGTGCATCTCATTCATACCACTTCTCGACCGCGAACGCGGGAAGAATCCCGCCGCTTGCTGGCTGAATCACAATTGCGTGACGAAGAAGCAAATCGGATTCACCAGGAGCGTAGCTCGCTGCTCACAGCAGAACTAGAAAGCGGCGCCAACATACAGGACGTGGCCCAACGTGAAGGACTCCGGAGTGGAATGACAGAGTTCGTTACGGCCGCCGGGAACTTGACCAGACTTGGACTCAACGTGGATTTCGTCCAGCAAATGTTTGCCACTCCAGAGGGTGCATTTCTCGCCCCCTACACCGCCCAAACGCAACTGGTCATCGCCCGGGTAGCCTCCGTGGAGGCCGCCAAGATTCCCGACTTTGACGATGTGCGAGAGGACGTCACCGCGCGTTATAAAGAGCTCAAGGCCGGCGAGCTTGCCGCGACCCAAGCCCGAGAACTCTTCCAAGCCGCCATCGATAAAGCCAGCCTGGAGCAGGCGGCCGAAGAGCGTGGGCTCCAACTGACCGCAACCAGCTTCTTCAAGGTAGGATCTACGGTGGACGATATTTTGAAATTTTCTCCCGTGCTGCATGAACGTGTGGTCGCCATGGAGGTTGGAGAAATCTCTTCGCCAATTACCGTAACCGGTAAAGAGATTGTTTTCGAGATGCTCGAAAAATCGGCGATCGACGAGGTCGCTTTCGGTGAGCAAAGAGAAGGCCTGGTTGTGGGCCAGCGCCAGCAGCAACGCTCAGAAGTCTTCCTCGCTTACGTGCAAAATGTGGTCGATAAACTGCGCGAGGATGAGCGGATTGCAATCGACAGCGAGCTGCTGGACTCGATTACCGGCAGTCTATAAATATCGCTTTCCCTCAGAGTGGGGCTGTAGCTCAGTTGGAAGAGTACCTGAATGGCATTCAGGGGGTCAGGGGTTCGAATCCCCTCAGCTCCACCATCCTTCGCTCTGAACCAGCCGAAGGCGCAGTGAAAGCGAAGGATGGTGCCCTCCATAGCCGTCCGCGTTCCACACCAAATTCGCAGTTCAGAGCTATGGATGGCAGGCCATCTCCAAA
>Ga0310123_10001997_pt1 | contig 16444 bp, 15 predicted proteins | sample CB6_AW_1057_MG_FD_203505 | JGI IMG/M metagenome (GOLD analysis project Ga0310123, IMG submission 203505) | Marine microbial communities from Western Arctic Ocean, Canada - CB6_AW_1057 | ecosystem: Environmental > Aquatic > Marine > Oceanic | place: Canada: Western Arctic Ocean | collected... | reverse complement strand
CCTTACGAGTACAGGGATGGCGGCGGATGAGCTCGCGAATGCCTTCACAGAAGGCATCGATCTGCTCGGGCGTCGTGTCATATTGAACACCGAGCGTGGTTTTGATCCGTCGATAACGGCGGCGGCCCATGTTGTCGACGATCGCGGTGGTCAAGATGCCGTTGGGCACGGTAATGATGGAGTTGTAAAACGTGCGGATGCGGGTGCTGCGAAATCCGACCGTCTCGACGCTGCCCTCGGCGCCGGGCGCGATCACCCAGTCGCCCACTTCGAACGGACGGTCGATCAGGACCGTCAGCGAGCCAAACAAATTGGAAACAGCGTCTTTCGAGGCTAGGGCCAGCGCCATGCCGCCGAGGCCGAGGCCGCCGAGCAGCCCGGTGATCGGCAAGTCAAAGGCTCCGGCCGCCGTAATCGCGCCCATGCAGACGGCGAAAATTTTGAGCGACTTGGAGACCATCGCGATGAGCAGATCGTCGAACTTCGTGTCGGTCAGCTTGGCCTTGCTCGCCAAGTACGAAGCGAGCAGATTAATCAACAGAAAGGCGGTCCAAATGGACGCCACCACGGTGAAAAGCTTTAAGCCGACGAGCAGCACGGCAGATGCCGCCACCGGCAGACCGATCAGCTTGGTACCGTAATACCAGACGATCGCTTGCATCAAGAGGCCAACTGGTTTCCATAAGCCGCGATCCAGCTCCACCTTCTGGCCGTTCTGTATGAATCGAAACCAGGCATGGGTGAGTCGCTTGAGCAGAAAACGCGTGACCATATCGGCGACAAAGCCCAGGAAGATCAGCGCGAGCAGGCAGATCCACTGGTAGTCGGGCAAGAGAAACGTCTTGCCTTGGAGCGACTCGGGAAACTGTTCGGGCAGCCAGACGGCGAACGGTTTTTCAGCCTGGGTTTCGCCCAGGCCGGTAACCTTGGGTATGTCTTTGTACTTCGTCCAGAGATCTTCAATTTGCGCTACGGTGTCACTCGTGAATCGCCAGTTACGGTCACCGCCGCGGGCGATGACGATACGAAAGGCATCTTCTTGGTCCGGATAGAGTTCGCTCAGTGCATAGGGCCCTGGGAAGTCCTCGTCTTTGGGAACATCTTTTCTCTCGGCAATGTGCCCCAGACGATCAAGGATCTCTTTGAGCTTGAACGCCAGTAGAGGGCCCTGACTGTCCGCTACGTCTTTGCTGAGCGCGGATAAATCAAGACTGTCGGCGGCCGCTTTGTCATCACGTGCGTTGACCTTGTTGATGAGATTCATCAGCGTGGCACGCGGCGTGGCGAGCCGCGGATCGGCCACTATCGTGTTCTGCGCCTGGACGTTGTTCGAGTCGGCCGGCGGACTCTCTTGGCCAGCGGCGGTGGCTGTGAATGTCAGCGCCGCCAGTGCGGCGAGAACAGATTGGCATACAAATGAACGAGACATGGCGTATCCTCCGTGAAGTCCGCAACTTTCCAGCTAAGAATTCTGGCCAGCCAAGGATTCTGGCACACTCGCCCCATTTCGCAAAGATCGATGTGCGGCACGATCTCAGCGTCACTCGATCCAGCCACCGCCGAGCACTTGCGGCCCGTCGTAGCAAACGACCGCCTGGCCCGGCGCCACGCCGTAGCACGGCTCGTCGAAGCGGACATGCAGTCGCTTCTCGGGCAGTCGCTCGAGGGTCGCCGGCACCGCACGGCTGTTGTAGCGGATCTGGGCCGAGCAGCGGCGCGGACCGTCCGCCAGCTCGACCAGCCAGTTGGTGCCGCTAGCGGTCAGCTCGGTGCGGGCCAAGTCTTCTTTTTCGCCGATCACCACGCGGCGGGTGTCGGCCTCGATACGGACCACGAATCGCGGCTCGCCAAAGGCGACGCCCAATCCCTTCCGCTGGCCGATTGTGAAACTTTCGATTCCGTCATGCCGGCCGACGACCGTGCCATCGGTCGTGACCAGCTCGCCAGCCGTGTCGACGTCGCCACGACGCGAGCGGACAAACTGGTTGTACTTGCCGGTCGTGACGAAACAGATCTCCTGGCTGTCTCGCTTATCGGCCACGCGAAGGCCAATCTGTTCGGCCAGGCGGCGAATCTCCGGCTTCTCGTAGCCACCGACCGGGAGCAACATCCGCGACAGATAACGTGGCTCGACCCCGAACAGCACATACGACTGGTCCTTGCGCTGGTCGAGACCCCGGAGCAGGGCCGGCCGCTCGCCCTCGGATGCAGCAAGCCGTGCGTAATGACCGGTCGCCACATACTCGGCACTGACGCTGTCGGCGTAGTCGAACAGCTTGCCGAACTTCAGCCAGATATTACAGACGACACACGGATTGGGCGTTCGAGCGGCCGTGTACTCGTCGACAAAATAGTCCATGATGCGGCTGAAATCTTCCTCAAGATTCAGCGCGTAAAACGGGATGTCGAGCCTGTCAGCCACGCGTCGGGCATCTTCGACATCGGCGGCCGTGCAGCAACCTTGTTTGTGAGGAGACGGGGGTTTGTGTGGCGAGACAATCGGCAGCGACGAGTCGGCAGCGGCCGTGTCGCTCGCACAGAGGGCCGGCGACTGCTCGCCATGGCGCATGAACACGCCGACAACGTCGTGGCCCGCCTGCTTGAGCAGGTGTGCCGACACGCTGCTGTCGACGCCGCCGGACATGGCCAGGACGACACGTGGCATCAGGAATCAGGGGTCAGGGGTCAGGAGCCAGGAAACCGAAAGCACCCCGGCTGCTGTGTCTCGACAAACTACGTGGCTTATTCATCAGCAGCCGGGGTGCTGAAAACAAAAGTCAGAATAGTGGCCGTGTCGGGTGATCGCAAGCGCCCGGGGCAGCTTGGGCTAAACAGAAGCTGGCGTCTGGCGTACAATGGGTGGGCCTCTTTGACATCCCGCGATTTCTTTCTTGAATACGATTTATGGCTATTGAAAAAGAACTAACCGACCGTGCCAGACAGATTCGCGACCGCCTCTTGCAACTGCGAGACTCTCTTTGACTACGCTGGCAAGAAGACCCGAATCGCGGCGATCAATCAGGAAATGGCCGCCGCCGGCTTCTGGGACAATCCGCAGCGGGCGCAGGAAACCGTTGGCGAGCTCAAGTCGCTAGGCGCGATCGTCAAGCCGCTCGAAGAAGCAATCACCGCCGACGAAGACCTGGCCGCGATGATCGAGATGGCGGGCGACGACGCCAGCTTCGCCGGAGAAGTGCCTGCTGAAATCGATCGGCTCGGCGCGCTGCTCGAAGCGCTCGAGCTCAAGTCGCTCCTGGGCGGTTCGCATGACTCGGCCGGCGCGATCATGACATTCAATGCCCGCGACGGCGGAACCGACGCCAACGACTGGGCAGCCATGCTGCTGCGAATGTACGCGCAGTGGGCGCAAAAGAATGACTACGCAGTCGAATTGCTCGATCGCAATGACAACGACGAGGCCGGCATCAACAGCGCGTCGATTGTCGTTCGCGGCCCGATGGCTTACGGCTATCTGAAGGGCGAGACCGGCATGCACCGGCTGGTACGGATCAGCCCGTTCAATAGCGAGGGCAAGCGGCAGACCAGTTTCACGGCGATCGATGTCTCACCGGAGGTTCCGGATAGCGTCGAGATCGAGGTGCGCATGGAAGACGTTCGCGTCGATACGTATCGTGCCAGCGGCGCCGGCGGACAGCACGTCAACAAGACGGATAGTGCGATCCGCATGACGCACATGCCGTCGGGCATCGTCGTGCAATGTCAAAACGAGCGGAGCCAGCACAAAAACCGGGCCACGGCGATGAAGATGTTGCGGGCACGTCTGGCCCGATTGGAAGACGACAAACGGGAAGCCGAGCAGGCCGACAAGTATCGCGATCAGGCGCGGGTCGGTTTTGGCTCGCAGATCCGCAATTACTTTTTACATCCCGATCAGCGGGTCAAGGACTCGCGGACCGGCGTGCTGATCGGCAACTTTCAGAGCGTGTTGGATGGCGAGATTCAGCCGTTTCTCGATGCGTATCTTCGCTGGCGGGTCGGCCAGGACATCGAGTAAGGCAACTCACGAATGATAAACCACCAGCACCCCGGCTGTTTCAGCCAGATCGGCGTGCCGAAAAGTCGCTCTGGAAAGCAGCTGGGGTGCTCTCTACGTTGAACGCCGAATCGCCCATCTTGCTCCGTGCTGTCGATGACCGGGGTCGGGGTCTGCAAGTCGGCTTTCACCGCTGTGGCGACCGCTTTGTCCATACGATCGCGGCGGTCGAGGGTACGCGGTTGTTGCCGCTGTTGGCCTCGGTCGAAGGGACCGACGCGGACGACTGGCCCGAGAGTCCGCCGCTGCAAGAAGTTCACGTCGAGCAGCAGGAAGAGACGGGCCAGGTGATCTTGGCCGTCGGTCGCTCAGGCCGCAGCCATTGGTCGCTGAGCGTACATGCCGAGCCGGCGTCTGAATCAACGGCGCCCGAGGTGGTGCGGGCCGGGCTGCTGTTCGATGTGGCGGTGCGGCTGAAGAGTGAACCCCAACAACTGGGCAGCCTGTATCGCTCGATGACGGCCGTTTCGGCTTCGAGTGAATCGAGCACGTTGGAGCTCATGCTCTCCGGACGGCGGTACTTGATCGAGGCAGTCGCCGTCGACGGACGGCCCGCGAGCTTGGAGCCGACGCCCACGGGACTTTTGATCGCGGCGAGCAGCTTGGACGATGCCCTGCCGCGTACGGTTCGCTGGCAGTATCGTGTGAGGGCATTTCACGATTGCGCCTAAAGGCGAGCCACGGGCGTAAGCCCGTGGGTTAAGCCCGCGGATAAGAGAGTTTTCGAAAAACTGGCCACGGCTGGGCGTCCTTGCGTGAGGCGGCCAGTTATTTCGTCTGCTTGCCTTCCATCTTACCGGGCTCGCGGACCCAAATGTTGCGGAATCGGACCGGGTTGCCGTGATACTGAATGTGAAGTGGCATTTTATCTCCGTGCGCCTTGTAGGTTGGTGGCGCATTCCAAATGGTCACGCCTTTTACCGCGGTATGATTGTGGATGAGTACGCCGTTATGCAGCACGGTTAGGTAGGCAGGCGACGCCAGGCTGCCATCGGCATTAAAACGCGGCGCACGGAACACGATGTCGTAGGTCTGCCACTCGCCCGGCGGTCGACAGGCGTTGACCAATGGCGGCATCGTTTTGCAGAGCGCGCCGGCCTGGCCGTCGTAGTAGGTCGAGTTGTTGTATGAGTCGAGAATCTGCACTTAGTAATGGCTCATCAGATAGATGCCGCTGTTGCCTCGGTCTTGGCCTTCACTGACAATTTCTTTCGGCGTGGCCCATTCGACATGGAGCTGGCAATCACCGAACCCTTGTTTTGTAACGATGCTTCCCCCGTGGGCAATCGCCGCGCCGTCCTCGATCAGCCAACGCTCGCCACCCTCCCAGGCATCGAGTGATTTGCCGTCGAAGAGCACAACGGCGTCCGAGGGTGGTCCTCCGACCGGCCCGGGGCTGATGACTTGGGGCTCTGGCCAGAGGACATCGTCTTTCCATTCTTCGCCCTGGACCGACACTTGTCGGAAAGGCAGACCGATGGCGGCTGTGACGCTGAGCAGAAAGACCACACGAACCGTGCGGTGTCGGGTCGAAAGCATGGCAAGGTCCTCTCGATAGGGGGGCGGCAAGGAAAGTCGGGCCGACGTCGGCGGTTGGCATGATTATTCACCACCGGGCCACTTCATGCAAACCACCAAGGCGGCCGGACGTCCTTGCGTCGGATGCGAGATTCGACGAAAATGTCCCACTTCCCCTCCGACTTTGGCCCCCGACTTTGGCAGGAGCGGCAACGCGAGATGGTCTTCGAGCGGATTGAAAAACTCAAGCACGAGTACACCGACAAGTACGTGGTCGTGGACGCCGAGCGGCCGGAGTTGGCCCGATTTGCGAAAACGGTCGGACGGGTGAAAACGGTCAATATGAGTGGCCGGGCGCTGGTCGAGTTTCAAGAGATGGCCTTGAACATCGGCTGGTTCGACATCGACGTCGACTATTTGAAGGTCGTCGACAAACCGCCGCCGAAGGAGAAAGAAAAGCCGGCGAAAGCGGCGGCGAAGAAGACACCAGCTGCCAAAGCCGCACCGACAGGCGACAAGAAGCTCTCGCCACTCGAACTGGCCCGGATGCAGGGCGCGGCGAAGAAGGGCGACAACGGAGAAAAGCCGGGCGGCAAATTGTCCGTGGCCGAATTGCTAGCCGCTGCCCGGACCGAGAAGAGCGGTGGCGGGACATCGGTTGCCGAGCAGTTGGCCGCTGCGCGGAGCGAGCCGAAGAGTGGCACGGCGCCAGCGACAAAACCGGCTGCGGCAGCCTCGGGCAAGGCCGATCGCGCGAAGATGTCGGTGGCTGATATGATCGCCATGGCCAAGGGCGAGAAAGGTGACGGTGCGGCTGCCCCGGCGACGCGTAGCGTTGCGGCTACTGAAGAAGTCGCACCGGAGGAAGCGGCTGCTGAGTCGGAGGCGGTTGAAACTTCTGAGGCGGCTCCCTCTGCCGCAGCAGCTCCATCTGCCGCACCGGCCGGCAAAGTTGACCGCGCGTCGATGTCGGTCGACGACATGATCGCCTGGTGCCGCGAGCACGACGTAGGTTAGTAACGGCGGGGCTCCTGCGATGCGTAGCATCGCGGCTAGTTTGGAATCGTTTGATGTTTTCTCATCGCGTGGCACAGTAGCCGCAACGCTACGCGTCGCTGGGGCAGGAGAATCGACTCATGCGCTCCGGTATCTGGACGATTCTTTGCGTGATGGCGCTGCTGGCGTCCGCGCTGGCGACGTTTGGAGTGGTCGGCTGGAAAGCTGCCGGGGTGGTGCTTGTGTTTTGGGGAATGGTCTTCTATCCGAAGACACCCGCAATGGTCCTAACTTGTTTAATGGCCCTGCTTCTGCTGATGGCCTTGCTGCTACCACGCATCGGCTCACATGAAGTAGCTCCGCGAAACTCGTGCCTCAACAACCTCAAACAGATCAGCCTTGCATTGCAGGGATATCACAACGTTTTCGGTTCCTTCCCGCCAGCATACATAGCAGATGACAACGGCAAGCCGATGCACAGTTGGCGGGTACTGATTTTGCCCTATATTGAACGCAGCGATCTCTATGAAGCGTACGATTTCGATGAAGCGTGGGACGGACCGAACAACAGCAAATTGGCAGTCGCAATAGATATTTTTCAGTGCCCAACGGCAACAGCACCCGACACACATACAAACTATTTTTCTGTCGTCGGACCGCAGACTGCATGGCCTGATGACAAGTCGTCGCGTAGGGACGATTTCGCCGACGGCATGTCACACACGATCATGATCGTGGAATCGCACGGCCAAGGCGTACACTGGATGGAGCCTCGGGACTTGAGCTTCGACGAAGCCCTTGAGGCCCTCTCCTCCCTAGATCCTCTAGTGAATCTCGAAGGGCATCACCCTGATGATACGTTCTTCTATGACCGTTCTGGCAGCCTTGGCCGCAGTGTGGCGTATGCGGACGCCCATGTTGAATTCATGCAGCCTGGGATCCCACGCAGGGATGCTGCTGCGTTGCTAACAAAAGCGGGAGGGGAGCCGTTTGAAATTGAAGAAGGCATTTATCATCCGATCCTCATTTACCGGCTCAACTGGTCGCGCGTCTGTACGCTGAGCGTGTTCATTGCCCTGGTCTTGTTGCCGCTGCCGTGGGAGTGGCGAGCACGGCGGAAGATTCCCCGTGCAGCTTTACACGAATAGGGCCCTTACTTCTGCTCGCCAGGGGCCGCGGATAGTGCTATAATTAGGGTATGAATCGAACGACGCTGGATCAGCATATCGAGACTCAGCCGGATAAATGCGGCGGCAAGCCCTGCGTTCAGGGTACGCGAATCCGTGTTTGGGATATTCACGTCTGGCACGATCTTCGCGGTGAATCTCCGGAAGAGATTGTCGCAGCCTTTCCCCAATTGACGGTTGCCGACGTTCATGCCGCCCTTGCCTACTTTCTCGACCATCGTAACGAAATCGAGACGCTAGCCGCAGAAGATGAAGCGTTTGTGGCTCAAAAGGAAGCAGACCAAGGCCCTACCCGCTTCATGCGACTTCGGGACGAGCTTCTCAAGGGCAAGGAAGTCGATGACGATTCGCTTCCATCTTGATGAGCATGTTCATCCTGGAATTGCGATTGGTCTGCGAGCCCATGGCATCGACGTAACCACCACGTTCGACGCCGGACTCTCTGGCGGTGGCGACCCCGACCAGCTCGCGTTTGCGGTGCGTGAAAGCCGAGTACTCGTCACACATGATCGCGACTTCCTGCGTCTCCATGCAAAGACCAAGGAGCATTCCGGAATCACGTATTGTCACCAACAGAAGTATTCCGTTGGCCAACTCCTCCACATGCTACACCTTGTCTACCAAGCGTACACAGAAGAAGAGATGTACGGTCGAATCGAATACCTATGATCTCAGGCTCTTGATGTGGGGGGCTATCGAGGCGGGAGGCTATTGATGCTACACCATCGCCAGCATCCGATCGAGCGAGACGAGCGACCAATGGGCCGTCTCGTCCTCGACACCGATCACGTTGACCGGCGTGCCGGCGGCCAGGTTTTCCAGGCTCCAACAGAGATGGGCCAGGTCGATGCGGTACATCGTCGCACACATGCAGACGATCGGCGAGAGAAAGTGAATCTCCTGCTCGGGATGTTCCGACTTGAGCCGGTTGACCAGATGCAGCTCGGTCCCGATGGCCCACCGCGTGCCCGGCGGCGACGCTTCGACCGTTTGAATGATCTTGCCGGTCGAGCCCGACACGTCGGCCAGGTCGTTCACTTCCTGCGGACATTCCGGATGCACCAGGATCTTGATGCCCGGATAGTTGGCGCGGAACAACTCGACATGCGCCTTGGTGAATATCTGATGGACGCTACAGTGTCCCTTCCAAAGGATGACTTGGCTCCACTCGAGCGCCGTGGCGCTGCTGCCGCCGAACTCATCGGCGTAAGGATCCCAGACGGGCATCCGGTCGTTCGTGATGCCCATGGTGAGCGCCGTGTTGCGGCCGAGGTGCTGGTCCGGAAAGAACAACACGCGACTCGTTCGCTCCAGCGACCAGCGGAGCACGGCCGCCGCGTTGCTCGATGTGCAGACGACGCCGCCATGACGTCCACAGAACGCCTTCAAGCTGGCGGCCGAGTTGATGTAGGTGACCGGCGTGATGTCGGCGGTGTCGATCGTCTCGCCCAATTCGTCCCAGGCGTTTTCGACCTGATCGATCTCGGCCATGTCGGCCATCGAGCAGCCGGCAGCCAGGTCGGGCAACACGACGGTCACTCGCTTGCTACCGTTTTCAGCACACCGCTCGGCGAGTTTCTCGGGTCGGTTGGCCAAGATGTCGGCCGTCTCGGCCATGAAGTGGACACCGCAGAAGGCGATCGCTCGACAGTCTTGGCTTTCGGCCGCCAGCTTGCTTAGCTGAAGACTATCGCCGCGCAGGTCGGCGTGGGCGATGACGCCGTCCTGTTGGTAGTGGTGGCCGAGGATCAGCAGACGCTGGCCCAACTTGGCCCGTACCGCGTCGATCCGCTCCGATAGATGCGCGTCGTCGAGCGACTTGTACGGGGCCAGTTCAAAAGCGGGTGAGGTGGATTCGGTGACGGTGCTCATCGTGCTACCAGGTTTCGCACGATGGGCCAACGTGGCGGCGCGCGAATGGAGAAAATAGGGGAACCATCTCTGATAGGTAAGTATACGCACTACCAGATGTTCGAGACAGGGCCCGGCGGACGAGCCGGAAGTGTGAAAAACAAGCAAACTGGGCAAAGTTTGCCGGCCCGTTGCTCCGATAGTAGACAACGCGTGTGTACGCCAAGATTTGTCGCAAAATGCTAGCAACGTGGGCCCGTGTCGATGGCAGAATTGACTCCAGAAATCGCGTCCGAGGTGGTGGCCGCCTGCCAGGCCGGCGCCGGCGAGGTGGCTGAGGCGCTTTCGCGGGCGCTGGACCAGACGATCGAGGTCACGCCGGGCGAGTCGGCCCCGTTGGACCCAGAGCAAAGGACGGCCGAACTGGCCGAGCCGGGTCTGGCCGTCGTCATGACGTTTGGCGATGTGGGTGCGGTGGCCGTGTTGAGCGAGTCGAGCGGTCTGTTGCCCGACTGGTGTGCCGAACCGGACGCGACAGGCGAAAGCAAGCTCAGCACACTGGCCCAGGAACTGAGCATGCTGCTCATTCCTGAGACCTTGATGGCCGACCAGTTTCAAGCCACACGGGTCGAAAATCTTGCAGAGGCTTTGGCCGCCGGTCAGTTGGCGGACGACGCGGTTCGCGTATTGCTGGAATTGTCAGCAGGCGAATCGAAGGGAACACTCAGCGTCATTTGGCCGTTGGCCGCTCCGGGCGCCATGCTTGGTTCGGACGACGCCGAAGAAGCGGCGACTGATGAGGCGGGCACCGACGAGACTGCCACCGAAAAGGCCGCGGAAGCGGCATCGAGTGAGGCCCCGGCGACGCGTAGCGTCGCGGCTACGAAAGAAACCGAGTCGTCGGAAAAGAAATTGGCCGGGATCGTTCAACAAGCCGGTGTAGAGCGGGGCATCGAAAGGTTGCCCGCATATACGCAAAGCTTGCTGCGGATTCGGGTGCCGGTGGTGGTGACGCTGGCGTCAAAAAAACAGCCGGTCAGCCAGATCATCTCGCTCGGTCCCGGGTCGATCATCAATTTCGAGAAGTCATGTGACGAGCTTCTCGATTTGGAAGTGGGTGGTCAGAGGATCGCCCGCGGCGAAGCGGTGAAGGTCGGCGACAAATTTGGCCTCCGTATCAATTCGATCGCGCTGCCAGACGAGCGATTTCACCGGGTCCAGCCACCCGCCCAACCATCCCTGACTTCGGTCACCCGTGCGAGTATAATGCACGGGCTGTTACCGACTTCGATTCGACGGAATTCGATTCAACGGGAAGAACGCGTCCGATGATTTTCATCATCGACAACTACGATTCGTTTACATACAACCTCGTGCAGCGGCTCGGTGAGATCGATTCGTCGCTGGAGATTCAGGTCGTTCGCAACGACAAGATAACGCCCGAGGAGATCGCGGAGCTCGAGCCGGAGCGTCTGATTATTTCGCCCGGTCCCTGCACACCCAGCGAGGCGGGCATTTCGGTCGACGTGGTTAAACAGTTCGCCGGTCGTGTGCCGCTGTTGGGCGTTTGTCTGGGACATCAGTCGATTGCCCAAGCCTTCGGCGCGGAAATTGTGCGAGCGCCGCGTCTGATGCACGGCAAGACAGACATGATTCACCACGATGACTCGTCGCTGCTGGCCGGTTTAGAGAATCCGTTTCAGGCGTCGCGTTACCACAGCCTTATCATTCGCAACGACACCTTGCCCGACGAGTTTGTGGTCTCGGCCTGGAGCGACACCGATACGGGCGAACGCGAGATCATGGGCATTCGGCATCGCGAGTATCCGTTGTTTGGTTTGCAGTTTCATCCGGAGAGCTTTCTTACCGACTGTGGGACCGAGCTATTGAGGCGTTTTGTGAACCTGCCGGCAGCGTAACTGCTGTCGTCGGATTGTTTCTAGCCGCTCGCCGCGGCGAGCGGCTAGAAAAGTAGCTTAGAGACGAGCGAATCGCAGCCATGCTGTCTGTCGACGAAGCCCTCGCGCTGGTTTTGGAGCATGTTGAGCCGCTGCCGTCGGTCAATGTGTCAGCCAGCGATGCGCTGGGAATGGTGCTCAATGAAGACGTGATCAGCGATGTCAATTCGCCGCCACACAACAAATCCACCATGGATGGTTACGCGGTTGTCTCGAGTGACAGCGGTGAGCTGCGGGTGATCGAAGAAGTGGCCGCCGGCGATGTGCCGCATCATGCGGTGACCCCGGGCAGCACGACACGGATCATGACCGGCTCGCCGATTCCCGAAGGCGCCGACGCGGTGGTCATCGTCGAGCGGACCGAAACGATCGATGGCGACCGCGTTCGCCTGCTCGACCCGACGATCACCGCCGGCCAGAACATCATGCCGCTCGGCACGTCGCTTCGCCGCGACGAAGTCGTGCTGACACGCGGCACGGAGATTCGCCCTGTGGAAATCGGTCTGCTGGCCGAAGTGGGTCACACGCGGGTCGAGGTTACACCTTGGCCGAGCGTCGCGGTGCTCTCGACCGGTAACGAATTGGTGCCACCGGGCGAGGTGCCTACGGCCGGCCATCTGCGAAATAGCAACGGTCCCATGCTGACAGCCGCCGTTGTGCGGACCGGCGCCAAGGCAATCCATCTCGGCACAGCGCCCGACGACAAGCAGGCGCTCGACCAGATGGCCCGTTCCGGATTGGAACACGATGTGCTGATTCTCTCGGGCGGCGTCTCCGCGGGACTTTACGATCTGGTACCACAGATACTCACGGAGCTCGGCGTCGAGCAAGTGTTCCACAAGGTTCGCCTGAAGCCGGGAAAGCCGATGTGGTTTGGCGTCAAGGACTCAGGAGAGCGACGTACGATGGTGTTCGCGTTGCCAGGCAATCCGGTTAGCAGCTTGGTCTGTTTCGAGTTGTTTGTTCGGGCGGCGATCCATCGACTCGCCGGGCGTCGCCAGGTGGAGCGAGTGCGGACAACCGCGCGACTGGGCATCGAGTACCATCAAACGTGTGATCGCGATACCTATCATCCGGCGCGGCTGACGAGCGATGCGCCGCTGCCGCGCGTGGAGCCGGTGCCGTGGCGCGGTTCGGGCGACCTGCGTGCCTTGGCGGACGCCAATGCGTTGATCGTGCTCCCGGCGGGTGATCATTTCTTGGCCGACGGCGACGAGGTTGAGGTGATCTGGCTGGACGAAACGTGCTGCAGGCCGTAGTTTGGCGGCATGAATCGATCGGCAGCAAACGACTCGGGCAGTTGTGTCGCGGCTCACAAACGTCTGCCCGCCTGGTTCGACACGACGTCAGGCCTGGCGGTGCTCGGCAGTCTGCTGATGTGGATCGCCGTGCCGCCCTGCGATCTGTGGCTGCTGGGTTGGATAGCGCCGATCCCGTGGCTGCTGCTCGTTCAAAAAAAACAACTGAGCGGTCGGCGACCGTATCGGGCTCTCTGGCTGGCCGGCTTTTTGTTTTGGTTGCTGGCCGTGCATTGGTTGCGATTGCCCCATCCGGCGACGCATCTCGGCTGGCTGGCGCTGTCGTTTTATCTGGCGTTTTACCTGCCGGCGTTCGTCGCCACCGTTCGCGTCGGTGTTCACACGCTGCGCGTGCCGCTCGTCATCGCCGCGCCGGTTGTGTGGACCGGCCTGGAGTTGGCTCGCGCGCACCTGCTTTCGGGATTCCTGATGGCGGCGCTCGGTCATACTCAGTATCGCTGGATTGCACTGATTCAGACCAGCGACTTGGCGGGCGGCTACTCGGTGAGTTTTGTGGTGATGTTCGTCGCGGCATGTTTGGCGGAAATCCGGCCGGCCGATGGCCGGCCGTGGCGGTTGTGGCCGGCCGTCGCGGCGCTCGTGATGATGGCGGCCGTTTTGACCTACGGCACCGCGCGGATTGCGGATGTCTCACCGCGCGAAGGGCCGACTGTGGCGCTGATTCAAGGCTCGATTGAAGCGGATTGGAAGTCAAACCCTGAGAAGCAGCAGCGTATCTTCGAGCAATACTTTCGTCTTTCTGAAACGGCTCGCAGTGAGGCGGGACGTTTGGACCTGATCGTGTGGCCCGAGACGATGTTTCGCCAGCCGATCGTCGAGATCGGTCCCGCGGAGCAAGCGGCAGATGACGGTGCGTTGAAAAACGGGGACTGGCTCCCGAACGGTCGCGGAAATCTCGGAAACCAAGAACAGACGAGGGTGCCTGTCCCCCTTTTTCAACCCGGGACGCCCAAGCTCATCGCTCAAATCGCTCGGTTGCTTGACACGCCGCTGCTGCTCGGGCTGGAGTCACGACGGTATAAGCGGCCGGAGGAGCTCGAACGTTTTAACGCAGCCCAAGCGGCTGATCGCAACGGAAGGTTGGTCGATCGCTACGATAAGATGCATCTGGTCATGTTTGGCGAATACGTTCCGCTCGCCCGGCTGGTGCCCCAGTTGTATCAGCTCACGCCGCTCCATGGCGGCCTATCGGCCGGCAGTGAACCGAAATCGATCGACCTCGAAGGTGTTCGCTACGCGCCGAGCATCTGTTTCGAGACGGTGCTGCCGCACTTGATCCGGCGACAGGTCCGCACGCTGACCGACGCCGGACAGGAGCCCGACGTGCTGGTGAATCTCACGAACGATGCTTGGTTTTGGGGATCGAGTGAGTTGGACATGCATCTGATATGCGGCGTGTTTCGTGCGGTCGAGTGTCGCAAACCGCTGCTCGTGGCGGCCAACTCAGGCATCTCGGCCTGGATCGATGCCGACGGGCGGATTCGCGCCAAATGCGCCAAGCAGCAGGAGGACATCTTGATCGCTCGCACGGAGCTCGACTCGAGGCGGAGCGTCTACCTGTCGATCGGCGATTGGCCAGTCGGGCTCTGCCTGGTCGCGACCGTGGTAATGGCCATCGCGGGATGGTTTCAGAATAGACGTAAAAGATATCTATAAAATGACTTAGGTGACTTAATAGAGATTCAAAAGCAATCTCCATTGGGTTGTGCGAGTCTATGCAAATCCTCTAAATTAACGGGTGAAAATTGACGCAATGCCGCCTCCCTGATTATACTGAAATGAACCCGGCAAGCGGAACTATCTCGTGATATAGCATCAACTTCGGGCTTCCAGCTTCTGGGGCGGATGGGCAGAGCAACAGCGAGCCCGAAAGCACCCCGGCTGCTTTCCAATACAACTTTCCAATGCCCCTATCTGCCTCAAGCAGCCGGGGTGCTGTTCAACGCTATTTCGTAGGAACTCATCGGATGAAGATCGTCGGCAAGATCTTCGTGGTTTTGACCCTCCTCATGAGCCTGGTATTGTTGGCGTTTGCCATCTCGGTCAGCTCATGGGGTCCTCACTGGCGAGCGATTGCCAAGCGTCCTCGCTCGGAAGTCGGGCCCGGGAGTCCACTCGGTTTGGAATATCAGCTTGCCGACGTCAGTACGGCCGTCAATCAACAGCAGGATAAGAACACACGATTACGCGACGAGATCGAGCGGATTCGGCTTTCGGAGCCGAACAGTCCCTATCGACGCCAACTGCAAGGTTTGCAGGCGCAGGTCAACGAATTGCAGGTGGAGAATAATCGGCGAGAGAAGGAACTCAATCAGCAGAGCACCGAAGTTCGCACCAAGACGGCTCAGGTTGGCAGCATGCAGCGTTATCTGACCAAGCGGGTTGCCGAGATGGACCGGCTGTTGGCGGAACTTCGTGGTCAGCTCGAATTGGGGGACGAGCAGTTTCATCGCTTCGTGGCGAGCCACGACACGCTACAAATCCAAGCGGCGATCATTCGAGAAGAGAAAGAGTATTTTCGGGCCACGACGGAGCGTATCGCGCACGGCCAAACAGCGCTGGTTGCTCATGGCGTCGATCCCGATTCGCCGCCCGAGGGCCGTACCCCGCGAGTTCGCGGCGTGATCACGAGCCTGGGCACTCGGGATTTAATTGAGCTTTCGATTGGCGAAGATGATGGTTTGCGTGCCGGGCAAACGGTGGAACTCTATCGCGGTCACAAGTATTTGGGCCGTGCGGAAGTGGTGCGAACGGCTGCCGACAAGTCGGTGGCGAAAATCCTCAAACAGTATCAAAAGTCGCTGTTGCGAAAGGGCGACCTTGTGGCAACCAGACTCAAAATCGGATAAATCCCATGACCTTTTTCGAAAAAATCTTGGTCGTTTTGATTCTGATAACCAGCATCATCTTTGCTGCGTTGTCGCTGACCGTCTACAACACGCATCAGCATTGGCAAGAGATCGTCAAATTGTCGAGTCCGGCGCCGGGCAAGCCACTCGGCCTTCGTCATCAGCTTCGCAACAAGAAGGAGAAGCTCGCGCAGCTCGAAGAGGAGTCGCAGCGGCTCAAGAACGAGCTGGCTGCCGAGGAAGCCGCCTATCGGCAACAACTGCAAAAGCTGGAAACGCGGCGAGTCGATATGGAGGCCGATAGCCGGCGATTGGACGCCGAACTGGCCGAACGCGGACAGCAACTTCGCGAACTCACGAAGTCGGTCGACGAAGTTCAAAAGAACCTGGCGAGCGTCGACCAGCAGGTGCAACAGCTTCGCGCGGAGATTCAGCAGGCCCAGCAGAAGCGAGACAACGAGTTCAAAAATGTTGTGGTCGAGAGTGAAGCGGTGTACGAAATGGTCGGTCAGATCGAACGCCTCGAAGAGCGCCGCCGCCAGCTCGCCCGCCAGTTGGCTCATATCAAAGAGAAGCTCAACGAAAACGACATCGATCCACACGCGCCGGTCGAGGGCACCGGTCCACGACTTGAGGGGCAAGTCACTCAGGTCAGCGGCGACGGTTTAATCCAGATTTCGATCGGAGCCGACCGTGGCTTGCGGATCGGACA
>Ga0310123_10001994_pt1 | contig 16468 bp, 18 predicted proteins | sample CB6_AW_1057_MG_FD_203505 | JGI IMG/M metagenome (GOLD analysis project Ga0310123, IMG submission 203505) | Marine microbial communities from Western Arctic Ocean, Canada - CB6_AW_1057 | ecosystem: Environmental > Aquatic > Marine > Oceanic | place: Canada: Western Arctic Ocean | collected... | reverse complement strand
CAATGCTGGGGGTACAACCGCTTCGGCCAGAATGGAAACGGGAAGACGGTGACGACGATCCTGCCCGAGGAGGTGGCCGGCGACCTGCGGGCACGCTCGGTCGCCGCCGGCGGGAGCCACACCTGTGCGCTGACCGTAGCGCAGAGCGCCATCTGCTGGGGGCTCAACGACCTCGGCCAACTCGGCATCGGATCAGACGTTTTGCTGGTCCCGACGCCCACTCCCGTGAAGTCCTCGCTGCGCTTCACGGCCCTCGACGCGGGTCGGACCCATACCTGCGGGATCGCGGGCGGCCTCGCGTTCTGCTGGGGGAGCGCCGTCCACGGGGAAATCGGAGACGGCGTCCCGTTCCGCCCGGGGCTCCCCGGACCCTCCTCCCCCGCCCAGGTGCGCCAGTTGACCAAGGTCACGGCGATCTCGGCGGGGACGCACCAGAGCTGCGCCGTAGCCAAGTTTATGTCGTTCTGCTGGGGGGCGGGGGAGTGGGGGCAGCTCGGCAACGGGGACACGAGGGACTCTCCGGTACCCCAAGACGTCCTTCTGCAGCCGAGAAACGCGATGCTGTTCACCCCTCTGGCGGCCGGCGGGCTCACGCACGCCTGCGGAATCAATTCCGGGATCGTGTACTGCTGGGGGACCGGCTGGGTCGGGCAGCTCGGGGCGGCGGAGAGCACGTTCAGTGTCCTGCCGCAGCGGGTCAGCGACCGATGAGGCGCATCGGCGTGTTGGCGGCGGCCCTGGTCGCCGCCCTCGTCCCCGCCAGGGGAGCCCAGGCACAGGCGTGCGGCCACCCCGCGCGCCTCGCGACAGACGACCTAACCCAGCCCGCGGCGGTTCTGGCCCGTGCGCTGTCAAGCCGCCGCGCGACGGCCGATCGGTCGTCCGGAATCTTCAGGACTCCCGTTCACGACACGCAGGTGTGCCTCGATTCGGTCCCCTTCCTGTCGTCCTGGGCGTCCGACGCGGAGCCGCCGGTGATCTCGCTCGCTCCCATCCGCGCCCGGCTGATCGCGAACTCCGCGTATCCACGGAGCGTCAACGACGGCGCGCTCTGGGCCGGCAAGGGGGTGAGCGCGGTGCTCGGTGCCGGCATCGAGGCGCGCTGGCGCTTCCTCCTTGGTGAGGAGGAGCACCTCGTGCTCCTCTCCGCCGCGCTCCGGCCCTCGGTCGCATTCCAGGAGAACGCGGACTATCCGTTTGCGACTGCAAGCCGGCGGGGATTTTCCCAGTTCGCGCACCCGGACTACCCTGGGATCGACCTGCCGAAGCGCTTGGGGGTGGATCCCTTCTCCACCTTCGACATGGGCGCATCCTTCGTGCGCGCCGACGTCGGACCTCTGACCGCCGCCTTCTCGACCGAGAATCTCTGGCTGGGCCCGGCCCAGATCTACCCGCTCCTGCTCAGCAGCAGCGCGCCGGGATTCCCGCACCTACGGGTGAGCACCTCGCGGCCCCTCGACCTGCGCGTTGTGAACGCGGAGTTTCAGGTCTTCTGGGGATCGGTGAGCGAGTCGGACTACTTCGACGGCAAGCCCGACAACGATACGCACCTGTTCACCGGGACCTCGCTGGTCCTCGAACCGCGCTTCCTGCCGGGGCTGTATCTGGGGGTCAGCCGCGTCTACCACGACATCGAGCCGGCGACCGGTCACAGCCTGGGATTCTACCTCGGTCGCTTGGGCGAGATACCCCTTTACAACCGCGGCGGGAACCGGGCAGGGAACGCGATCGGCGCGCTCTACCTGCGCTGGGTCCATCCGGAGAGCGGGTTCGAGATGTACGTCGAGTGGTCGCGGGAGGATACGCCCTTTGACTGGATGGAAGTTTTGCGAGAGCCGGACTGGACCCGGGCGTACGCCGCGGGCACGCAGAAGGTGTTCCTGTCCCCGCACCGACTCATCCGCGTCTACGGGGAGCTGGTCCACCTCGGCGCCTCCGCGCCCACAGTCCGCAACGTGCGGGGCCCCTTCACGACGTACACACATAGCAGGCAAACCCACGGCCACACGCACCGGGGACAGATACTCGGCGCCGGAATCGGCCCCGCCTCGGACGCGCAGCGCATCGGGGTGGACGTCTTCACCGACGGCGCGATGGCGGGCGCCTGGATCGAGCGCGTCCGCTATGACGAGGACGCATACTACAACAAGTTTGCGCGGCACTTCGGGCAGGCCGCGCACGACGTGGAGCTGACGCTCGGGGCGCAGCGCGTACAACCCCTCGGCCCCGTCCAGGTGGAGGTGGCTGCCGCGGTGAGCCGCCGCTACAACCGCGATTTTCTCAACCTGCGTCAGGGCAAGAGCGAAGATCTCGTCGAGATGAACCTGGGGGGCGAGATCGGCGTACGCTGGCTCCCGCGCTTCTGAGCAACTCGCCCCGCTGATCGACCTGCACCGGTGAGAGCCAAGGCGCTCCTGATCGTGGCCCCGGAGCCGCCGCCGTACTACGGCGCGGCGGTGGTGACCGGGCGGCTCCTGCGGGCGGGCCGCCGCGGAGCCTTTCGGTTCCGTCACGTGGACACCATGGATCCGGTGGGCACCGCGAACATGGGGCGCGTGGCGTGGGACAACCTCGCGCTGGCCGCTCGGCACTACGCGGCCACGCTCCGGATCCTCCTGGCCGGCCGCGACGTCGGCGCGGTCTACCTGCTTGGTAATTTCACGAACGTCCCGGCGTTCCTACGGGACGCCGGGCTGGTGGGGCTGGCCCGCCTCTTCGGCAAGCCCGTGATCCTGCACTGCCACGACAACCAGGTGGAGGCGTTCGCACGGGCGGGCGGTCCCCTGCTGCGCGCCCTCGCACGGCACGCGCTCGAGTCCTGCGCGCGCGTGGTGGTGTTGTGCGACGGCATCGCGGGAGCCACCCGCCGCGTCGCTCCCCACGCACGGGTCCACGTGGTCCAGAACGGACTGGACCTGGAGCCGATCGGGGCGCGCGATCATGCGCCTCCGGATGGCGGCGCCCGTGCTGTCCCTCGCGTCCTCTTCCTCAGTCAGCTCTCGGAGGAGAAGGGGTTCCGGACCGCGCTCCGCGTCGCAGCGCGCATCCAGGAGGCGGGGATCCCAGCCGCCTTCGACTTCGCCGGGAGCTGGAGAGCGCCCGGGGATGCGGAGCGGGCCGCCCGCTGGGTCGCGGAGCACGGCCTCGAGCAGACCGCACGCGTCTGGGGACCAGTGTCCGAGGAGCGGAAGTTCGAGCTGCTCCGCGCGGCCGACGTCTTCCTCTTCCCGACCGAGCTGCGCCACGAGGGGCAGCCCCTGGTGCTGCTCGAGGCGATGGCCGCCAGGCTACCCGTTGTCACGACCGACGTCGGATGCATCGGGGACACGGTGCGGTCCGGAGAGGACGGCTTCGTGCTGCCGGTGGGCGACGTCGGCGGGATCGCGGATGGCCTGGCCAATCTGCTCCAAGACCCGGACGCGCGCGGGCGGATGGGCGCGGCGGCTGGGGAGCACTATCGCGCGACCTACACGGAGGAGCGCTTCGTGGAGCGGATGATGGACTTACTCAGGGAGGTCGCGCCCGAGATCCTGCCGGACGTGCACGCCGCTCCGGTCGCGGCGGAACCCGCGTGACACGGGCCCTCGTCACGGGCGGCGCGGGCTTCATCGGCCACCACCTCTGCGCCGCGCTGCTCGAGCGGGGCGCGGAGGTCACGGTCGTGGACGACCTCTCGACCGGCCGCCGTGAGCTGCTCGAGGAACTCGGCGGCCGGGTCGAGCTGGTGGAGCTCGACGTGCGGCGCCAGCGCGAGCTCGCGGAGCTCTTCCGCGAGCTGCGCACCGATCTGGTCTTCCACCTGGCCGGCCTCCACTTCATCCCCGCGTGCAACGCGGACCCGGTCGCGACGCTCGAGATCAACACGCTCGGCACGGAATCCGTGCTCGCGGCGATCAAGGCGGCGGGCGGCGCGCGCCGGCTCGTCTTCAGCTCGACGGCGGCCGTGTATCGGCCGGACAGCGCGCTATGCCGGGAGTCCGACCCCCCGGGGCCGGACGACATCTACGGGCAGAGCAAGCTGTTCGCGGAAGAGCTGATCCGCCGCGCGTCACGGGAGACCGGGCTCAGCGCGGTCTCCGCGCGGCTCTTCAACGTCTACGGCCCCGGGGAGACCAATCCGCACGTGATCCCGGAGATCCTGGAGCAGGCCCGCGCGGGAGACGACATCCGGCTCGGCAACCTGGCCCCGCGCCGCGACTACGTCTACGTGGACGACGTGGTGAGCGCGCTCGTGCGGCTGGCGGAGATCGACGTGGAGCCCCCCGCCACCGTGAACGTGGGCACGGGGTGCGACCACTCGGTGGCCGAGTTGGTAGCGGCCCTGGGCTCCGTGGTGGGGCGCCCTCTCCGGGCGGTGGTCGATCCCGCCCGGGTGCGGAAGACCGATCGGCCGATCCTGCGGGGCGACGTTGCGGTGGCGCGACGGGCGTTGGGATGGGAGCCCCGCTTCGACCTGGACCTGGGACTCCGGGCGACCTGGACCAGCCTGTCGTGAGCTTCTTCCAGCACCGCGAGGGGGAGCTGTACCGGTTCGGGCTCGAGATCGGATGGTGCAATCTACGAGCGGGAGGGCTCCGGCGGCTCGGCGTGCAGAAGACCCTCGGAAAGCTGCTCCAGCCGATCCTCTCCCCACAGCGCTTCGGCGAGTACGATGCGGTCCTCCGGCACCTTCCGCGCTCGGGACGGATGCTGGACGTGGGCAGCCCCAAGCTGTTCGACCTTTGGCTCGCGTCGCGCTATCCCGTCGAGATCGTGGCCACCGACGTGTGGCCGCCTCCGGTGGCGGAGTACCTGCCCGCCTGGAGCATGCGGGCGCAGCGGAGGGCGCCGCCCGGGAAGGTCCGGTTCGTCGCCACGGACGGCACGGCGACCTGCTTCCGGGACGGCGCGTTCCCGTCCGTCTTCGCGATCTCGGTGATCGAGCACATCGAGGGGGACGGCGATCGTCGCTTCCTGGACGAGGCCGCGCGCCTGCTGACGGCGGCGGGCCGTCTCCTCGTGACGGTTCCGTGGGGGCCGCGCTACGAGGAGCAGTACACGGCAGGGCCGGTGTACGGGGCATCTGCCGGGAGCGGACCGGCCTTCTTCCAGCGCGTCTACGACCGCCCGGCCGCTGAGCGCCGCCTGATGAGCCACCCCCTCCTGCGCGTCGCCGCGGTCGAGACCGTGGCCCTCCCCCGACCGGCCCTGCACGACGGCTGGAGCCGGCTCCCGGCCCGGCTGCGCGGGGCGACGGGGTTCCTCAATCCCCTCTGGTCGGGGCTCTCCCCACGTCCCGTCCACACGGGCTTCGCGGAGCCTTCCTCGCCGGTGGAGACGCGGAGGCCCCCCGCCGTGGAGGGTGACCTGCTGATCCTGTACGAGCGGAGCGCAGGCTAGGCGGAGGCCGCTTCCCGCGCGGGCCGAGGCTCAGGAAGAGCGCGGCCTCCGTCCCACAGCGCCCGCAGCCGCGCCTCGTTCTCCTCGTCGTCCGCGCTCCGTCCCACCGCGCGGTAGTCCACCCCGGGACGACCGGACAGACTGGGCACCAGCCGCCAGCAGTCCAGCACCAGCGTGGAGGCTGCGCCCTTGCGGTCCGGCAGCTCCAGACCGACGAAGGCGGGGTCGGGGGTGGTGATGACCACTGCGTCGGCCACGGCGACCGCCTCAGAGAGGGACGACGCGAACGCGAGATCCGGGGAGGACGTCACCAGCGGATCGTAGGCCACGACGCACGCGCCCCGCGCGCGGAGCCCGCGCGCGATCTTGAGCCCCGCAGACTCGTCCGTCACGGGGGTGTGCGGCTTGTACGCGAGTCCCAGCACCGCGATGCGGCCGCCGCCCCTCGCGATCGCCTGGAGCTCGTTCACCGCCCGCTCGACGAACCGGTCGTTCATCGCGTGCGTCTCCTCCGCGAGCCCGGCGCCGGTGCCGAGCGCGCGCGCCAGGAAGGCGAGCGCCAGGTTGTCGCGCGGGAAGCAGGGGCCGCCGTAGCTGACCGCCCCGGTCAGGTAGCGCGCGCCGATGCGGCGGTCGAGGCCGAGGGCGCCACTCACGACATCCACGTCGCCACCCGGGATCCGCTCGCACAGATCGGCCAGCATGTTGGCGAAGGTGATCTTGGTGGTCACGTACGTATTGAGCGCGACCTTAGCCAACTCCGCGTTCTCGAGGCTCATGCGCCGGATCGGCGCGTCCTTGCGCTGGATCGAGCGGTACGCCGCCGCCAACATCGATCCGGAGCGCTCGTCCAATTCGCCGATCAGCGTGAGATCCGGCTCCAGGAAGTCGCGGATGACGCTCCCCAGCGCGATGAACTGCGGGCTGTAGCAGACGCCGAACTCGACCCCGGCGCGGCGCCCGGAGGAGCGCTCGAGCGCCGGGATCAGCCCGTAGCGCGTGGCGCCCGGGAGCACCGTGCTCGTGAGCGCGACCAGGTGGTAGCTCCGCTTATGGGCCAGCGCGGCGCCGATGTCGGTGAACGCGCGCTGCGCATGGACGAGCGAGAGCGACCCGGTTGGCTCGCTGGGCGTCGGAACGACCACGAAGGTGAGATCGCTGCTCGCGACCGCCGCAGCGAGGTCGCGCGTGGCAGTGAGCCGCTCGCGGTTCCGCCCGATCATCTCCTCGAGCTGCGGCTCGGACACGGGCGCGTGCCCGGTCGCAAGCACGTCCACCACGTGCGGGTCGAGGTCGTAGCCGACGACCCGATGCCCCCGGTCGGCCATGGCGGCCGCCATGGAGGCCCCGAGCTTCCCGAGGCCGACCACGGAGACGCGCAGCGCAATGCCTGCCGGATCAGACATGCGCCGCCTCCTCGACCCCGCGCGTGCTCAACCGGACCCGCACCTGCTCCTCAATCCAGCGGTAGGTCCGCTCGAGGCCGTCCTCGAGCGACACCTCTGGCTCCCAGCCGAGCACCTGCCGCAGGCGGGTGTTGTCCGAGTTCCGCCCGCGCACGCCCTGCGGACCGGAAACGTGCTTCTTGTCGACCTGAACGTCGGCGATCTGGCACACCATGTCCGCGAGCTGATTGATGCTGATCATCCGGTCCTGCCCGAGGTTCAGCGGCTCGCAGTAATCGGAGAGCATCAGGCGATGGAGCCCCTCGAGACAGTCGTCGATGTAGCAGAACGAGCGCGTCTGCTCGCCGTCTCCCCAGATCTCGATCTCCCGGTGCCCCAGCAGCTTCGCGCGCGCGACCTTGCGGCACAGCGCGGCGGGAGCCTTCTCACGGCCCCCGTCCCAGGTCCCGGCGGGCCCGAAGATGTTGTGGAAGCGGACGATCCGCGTCTCGATCCCGTATTCGCGCCCGTAATACGTGCAGAGCTGCTCGGTTACGAGCTTCTCCCAGCCGTAGGCGTCCTGGGGCTGCGCGGGGAACGCGTCCTCCTCCCGAAGGCGCCGCACGTCCGCGCTGCTCTGGAGGTACTCCGGGTACACGCAGGCCGACGACGTAAAGAGATAGCGCACGACCCCGTGCGCGCGCGCGGCGTCGAGCGAATGGATGTTGATGAGCGAGTTGTTGCGGAGGATCTCGGCGTGATGGCTGGAGATGTATCCCATTCCGCCCATGTCGGCCGCCAACGCGTAGGCTTCCTCCATCCCCTCGAGGGCGGCCATCGCCTGCTCCCGGTCGCGCAGATCGGCGATCAGGAACTGGTCCGCCTCGGTGGCGCCGAACTCGGGGCGCTTGAGGTCGACTCCGCGCACCCAGTAGCCGGCGCGCTTCAGGTGCGATACGAGGTGCGATCCGATGAACCCGCCCGCACCCGTCACCACCACTCGTGTCATGTCCACGCACCCATGGGTGGAGAGGGATCCATGGTCCCGACCATCCGACGATAGAAGGCGTCCACCTCGCCCGCCACCGCGGGCCACGCCAGGCTGGTCTCGGCGAGAGAGAGAGCGCGCGCGCCGGCCTCACGCGCGTCGTCCGGCCGCTCCAGGAGGGCAAGCAGCGCCCCCGCCAGCGATTCCGCGTCGGGCGCGCTCGTCCGGCCGGCGCGGCCCGCCTCGATCCACTCCGCCGCATCCCCCACGCGGGGCATGACCACCGGACGTCCGGCGCACAGGTAGTCGTTCACCTTTCCCGGCCAGCGCCCCCGGTTGCAGATCGTGTCCGAGAGGGGGATCACGCAGCAGTCCGCGGCGCCGAGCCACGCCTGCAGCAGGTCGAAATCCACGAACCCGGGGGTGATCAGCGTGTCCGGGGCGAGGACGTCGCGGGCCACGGGCGCGCGCGGGTTTCCGAGGAGCACCAGCCGCGCCCCTGCGAGCCGGCGTTGCACGAGCCGCACCGCATCCAGCAGCAGCCTCAGGTCGCGTGGATAGACGATGCCCACGTGCACGATCGCCCTGGCCCCCGCGTCGAGCCCGAGCCTGCTCCGCGCACCAGCGCGCTCGCGCGGGTGGATGTGTTCCCGGTCACAGCCATTCGGAAAGCGCAGCATGGTTGCCGGATCCACGCCCAGCCCCACCGCCCGCTGCTCGAGCGCGCGGCTCACTACGGTGGTACCGAGCGCGTGGGTCCGGAAGGCCTCCTCGAACCAGGTCTCCACCCCGCCGACCAAGCGATTGACCACGCGTCCGGGCCGCTCCTCGATGGCGCCCCCACGCCCCCACCAGTCCGCCCAGTCCAGGAAGAGCGGGAGGTCTCCGCGGCGGGCCAGATACAGCGCCGGCAGGATCACCGCGGGACGGCTGTCGAACGCGTGAATGGCGTCGAAGTCGGCCGCGCGTAGGCCGAACATCCGCCACAGCGTGTTCCATGGATCCCACCCAGTGCGCGCGCGCCCCCAGAAGAGATCCGGCGTCTCGATCAGCTCCACGCCGTCCCGGAGCCGCCGCCGGGGAGCCAGACGGGCGGTGCGGCTGGTCGTGACAACGGTCACCCGGTGCCCACCGCCGGCGAGCGCGCTCGCGAGCTGGAACGCGCGGAAGAACGTACCGGACCAGGCGACGTTGTGGTTCAGGAACAGGAGCTTCAAACGTGGGCGAGCGAGGAGGGACCGGCTCAGTACGCGCCGTGACCGCGCACCACCGCCGGCACGGTGCGCACCAGGATCTTGAGGTCGGTCCACAGGCTCCACTCCTGGATGTACCTCTGGTCCAAGCGCATCCATTCGTCGAAGTCGTCGATGTCGGAGCGCCCGCTGATCTGCCAGTAGCAGGTGATCCCGGGGGTGACCGCCAGCTTGCCGCGGTGCCAGGTGTCGTAGCGGTCGAACTCCTCGGGGAGCGGAGGCCGCGGGCCCACCAGGCTCATGTCGCCCCTGAGCACGCTCCAGAGCTGGGGGAACTCGTCCACGCTGTACTTCCGCAGAAAGCGCCCCACCGGCGTTACGCGCGGGTCGTTGCGGATCTTGAACGCGGGCCCGCGTATGTGGTTCAGGTGGAGCATCGAGAGCTTCAGGTCGTCGGCCTTGTCCACCATCGAGCGGAACTTGTAGCCGACGAAGGAGCGCGCCCGCTCCCCGAGATAGCGGCTGCGGTAGAGCACCGGCCCCGGCGACGTGAGCTTGATCAGCAGCGCGATCACGACAAAGACCGGGAGCAGAGCGATCAGCCCGAGGGCGGCCCCCACGACGTCGATCGTTCGCTTCACGCGGCGTGCGACGGCCCAACGCCAGCCGCCCGCGCGCGCCGGCAGGAACGCGTCCCACTCGATTTCGTCTTGGATCCGGACGACGCGTCCGGACGCGTGCGGCACCGGGACGTGCTCAGGGAGATCTTGGACCGAGGGGGGGGTGGATTCTGCGGAAAGGGGCTCCGACCTCATCCGCGCGAATCCATTCGTCTGGCCGACCTTGCCCGCGGGCCCCGGCCATTCGACTGGCCGGATCGACCGCGCTCGGTGTGAACGATGATCCTGCTCGGGCGGACGCAGGGAACGCTTCCCCTCGGTTGGGGCAGAGGCCTCTGCAAGAATCGTCCCATTCAACTCGCGCGGAGGCCCCGTACGGCACGTTAAGACGTAAACTTACCCGCGCTATCCTTTACCGCAACTAAAGTCCGAAGCGCGTACGACTGTCGCCCGTCTGCGTCCGCTCTTGGTATTGGGCCTCGTAGTACCGGCGGTACTCCCCGCTCTTCACTCATTTTGCCACCACCCGGGGCCGGTACCAGGCGACGGTCTGCTCCAGCCCCCCCTCGAAGGAGGTGCACGGCGCCCATCCCAGCTCCGCCTGCGCGCGCGTGGAGTCGATCGTGCAGCGCCGATCGTGCCCGGCCCGATCCTTCACGAAGCGGATCAGCTCCTCGCCATGTCCGAGCAGCTCCAGGATCCGGCGCACCTCCTGGAGGTTGGTACGCTCCGCGTCGCCGCCGAGGTTGTAGACCCGCCCGGCACGCCCCTGCTCGAGCGCCGCGAGCATCCCGCGGCAGTGGTCCTCCACGTGGATCCAGTCGCGCACGTTGAGCCCGTCGCCCTACGCCGGAAGGGAACGACCCTCGAGCGCGTTCGTGACATAGAGCGGGATCAGCTTCTCGGGAAACTGGTAGGGCCCGTAGTTGTTCGAGCACCGCGTGACCGCCACGTCGAAGCCGTGGGTACTGTGGTAGGCGAGCGCGAGATGGTCCGACCCGGCCTTGGAGGCCGAGTAGGGTGAGCGCGGGCGGAGCGGGGCGTCCTCCGTGAAGCGCCCCCCCCCGGGCGCGGCGGGATCGCGCCAGGGCAGCTCGCCGTAGACCTCGTCGGTCGAGCAGTGCAGGAAGCGACGGACGCGTGCGTCCAGTGCGGCCGCCAGCATGGTCTGGGTGCCGAGCACGTTGGTGCGGAAGGGCGTGTCCCCCATGATCGAGCGGTCGACGTGTGATTCGGCGGCCAGGTGCATCACGGCGTCGACCCCATCGAGCGCCTCGCGCACCGCGCGCAGGTTCTCGAGGCGGCCGGTCGAGAGGTCGTCCACGACGTGCACCTCGTGCCCCTCCTCGAGCAGTCGCTCGACGAGGTGCGAGCCGATGAAGCCGGCGCGCCGCCGGTGACCAGCACGGGATCGGGCATGGGGGGCTGCTCCAGACCGGGAGTCGGTAGCTGTGGGCGTGTAGGACCGCAGGACTATGTCCTTCAGGAGCGCCCGGAGGCCAGCCAACCGGACATCACCTGCTCGACCAGCCCGGCGGGCCCGGCCAGAAACCCCGGGAGACGTGTGCTCGGCAGGTTGAAGCCGCGCTCGGTGCCGTCCGGGAGCAGCACGCGCCCACCGGCTGCCCGCACCAGCGCCGCGCCGCCCGCCACGTCCCACTCGCTCTTGGGGACGAGAGTCCAGGTTAGATCGGCAAGCCCGGCGGCGACCCGGGCGAGCTTGTACGCCACCGAACCGCAGGGCCGCACCTCGAAGGGGGCAGCCGCGTAGCGCTCCCACTCGCCCCGGTTGGTCTCGCTCCGGCTCGCGAGCACCAACGCTCCGTCCAGGGTGGGCCGCGTGGAGACGCGCACCGGCCGGCCGTTCAGCTCGACCCCGTGCCCCACCGCGCCGATCACCCTTTCCCCAATCGCGGGGTTCAGGATCCCGCCCGCCACGGGGATGCCGTCCTCCACCAGCCCGACCGAGACGCACCACTCGGGGATTCCCTGCACGAACTCCTGCGTGCCGTCGATCGGGTCGACGACCCAGACGCGGGCACGGGCAAGCCGGTCCGGATCGTCGCGCGTCTCCTCGGAGAGCCATCCTTCGCTCGGTCGGGGGAGCGTCTCGTGGAGCACGCGGTTCACGGCCAGGTCCGCCTCGGTGAGCGGGTCGCCCCGGGTCTTGACCGTGTGCGCGATCGAGCCGGAGGTGAAGGGGCGGAGCGCGCGGGCGGCGCGCTCGAGCGCGTGCGCGATGCGCTCGACGTCGTCCCGGCTCAACCGGGCCTCCCCTCGCGGGGGGGCGCGGCGGTGTCCGTCTTGCGCAGCGCCAGCTCCAGCTCCTCGCGGTACAGCTCAGCCATCTCCGCGCACAGGCGGGCGGCCGAGAAGCGCTCGAGCACGCGGTCGCGCGCCGGTTCCTCGACGGTGCGGCCGAACGCGCGCTCGACCGCCGCCGCGACCGCGCCCGGGTCCGCCTCCTCGATCAGCTCCCCGAGCGCGCCTTGCTCGAGCACCTCGGGCACCCCTCCGACCGCGCGCGCGGCCACGGGAATCCCCGCCGCGAGCGCCTCGAGCAGCGCGACCGGAGTCCCCTCGTCGCGCGAGGTGAGCGCCACCACGTCCATCGCCGGATAGAGCGCGGGGAGATCGCGCCGCCATCCGAGCCAGAGCACGCGCGCGTCGACGCCCAGCCGGCGCGCCCGCTCGCACAGCGCGCGCTCGCGCTCCTCCCCGCCCCCGACCACGAGCAGCCGCCACGGGGGGCCCTCCCTCCGGCAGAGCCGGGCGAACGCTTCTAGCATCAGCTCGTGGTTCTTGACCGGGACCAGCCGGCCGACGATCCCCACCACACGCTCGTCAGCCGCGATCCCGAGCCTCGCGCGCGCGCCGGTGCGAGCGCGCCGCACATCGACGGCTCGGAAGAGTTCCAGCTCGAGCCCGAGCGGCAGCACCCGGAAGCGCTCCGGCGCGGCGATCCGGAGCCGGTCGGCCATGTCGCGCGCCTGCGCGCGGGTGAGCACGATCAGCCGCCTGGTCAGCCGCGCGAGCCGGCGCTCCACTTCGAGGAAGAGGCGGGTGCGCGGTTCGGAGAAGTACTCCCCGCCGAGGACGTGTCCGTGGAAGGTGTGGATGCACACGGGCACGCCCGCCCAGGCGGCAGCCACCCGTCCGAGCGCGCCTGCCTTCGCGGTATGGGTGTGCACGATCGCCGGGCGGTCCGCCCGGAAGAGGCGGTAGAGCGCGAGCAGCACGCGCGCGTCGCGCAGCGGACGCAGCTCGCGCGCCATCGCGGGAAGGAGGGTGGGCTCGACCCCGCGCTCACGCGCGTACCATGACATGTCCCCCTCGCCCGCCTCCAGGCTTCCGGCGACCAGGCGCGTGCGGAAGCCGTGCGGCTCGAGCCCCTGGGCGAGGTTGACCACGTGGAGGGCGGGCCCGCCCACGTTCAGGCGGGCGATGATCCGATGGACGAGCGGCCGCTCGGGGGCGGAGCCCGACCGCTCCCTCAGCACGCCTCTTCGGCCTTGACGATCCAGCGCTCCCGCTGCCCCGGCTTGCGGGCGGCCGGAATTCGCGCGGTCGCGTTGCGCGCATCCACGAGCACGCGGGAGTGCCTCACGATCGCGTCGTAGTCGAAGGCGGCGTGGTCGGTGACGATCAGTGTCGCGTCCACCGAGGTGAGCAACGCGGGGGTCAGCTCCACGGACTCGAGGCAGTACCCGTCCTCGGCGACCTTCGGCACGTACGGATCGCTGAACAGGACCTTCGCGCCGTCCGCCTGGAGCAGCCGGAGGATGTCCAGGGCCGGCGACTCGCGCACGTCGTCGATGTTCGGCTTGTAGGCCACACCCAGGAGCAGCACGGTCGAGCCGTTCACGGACTTCCGGCCCGCGTTCAACGCCTGGCGCACCTTGCCCACCACGAACATCGGCATCTCCGCGTTGATCTCGGAGGCCAGCTCGATGAAGCGCGTCTTGTAGTTGAGCGTCCGCATCTTCCAGGACAGGTAGTGCGGATCGATGGGGATGCAGTGCCCCCCCAGCCCCGGCCCCGGCTGGAACTTCATGAACCCGAAGGGCTTGGTGGCGGCCGCGTCGATCACCTCCCAGACGTCCACCCCCAGCCGGTCCGCGATGATCGCGGTCTCGTTGACCAGCCCGATGTTCACCGCCCGGAAGGTGTTCTCCAGGATCTTGGTGAGCTCGGCCGCCTCGGCCGAACTCACCGTCACCATGGTTTCGGTGAAGCGCTTGTAGAAGACCTGGCCGACGTGCGTGCAGTGCTGGGTCACCCCGCCGATCACCTTGGGGGTGTTGTGCGTCTTCCAGGTCTGGTTGCCAGGATCGACGCGCTCGGGGGAGAAGCAGAGGAAGAAGTGCTCGCCCGCCCGGAGTCCCCCCGACTCGAAGGCGGGGAGGAGCAGCTCGCGCGTGGTGCCTGGATACGTGGTGGACTCAAGCACCACGAGCTGCCCGGGGCGGAGTGCGGCGGCCACCGACTGGGTCGCGGCCAGGATGAACGACACGTCCGGATCGCGCGTCTTGGAGAGCGGGGTGGGGACGCAGATCGAGATAGCGTCGCACTCCGCGAGCCGAGCGAAGTCGGTCGTCGCCTCAAGCCGGCCGGCGCGGGTGTGCTCGCCAACGTCGGCGTCGGTCAGATCCTGGATGTGGCTCCGGCCCGCGTTGATCCCGCGGACGAGCCCCTCCATCACGTCGAAGCCCAGCACCCGGAGGCCGCTGCGAGCGGCCTCGACCGCGAGCGGGAGTCCGACGTAGCCGAGCCCGATCACCCCGAAGGTGAGGTCCGCGGACTCGAATTTTCTAAGGATGTCGTCGACCATGGGGAGGCGCAGGAGTTCTGGATGCGAGATTGGGAAACATGCAGTGTCCGGAGCGGCTGCATCAAGCGGAGGCGCCGCCCTCCCCCCTTCCCGCCCGCTCCCGACTCACGCTCAGCCGGAAGACGTCCAGCGAGCCATGCGAGGCCAGGTAAGCGCTCAGCACCGGGACCCCGCGCTGGTCCACCGGCCCCTCGCCGTCCCCCCCCGCGCCGATCAGCACGACGGCGGCGGCACCCGAGTCGTACAGCGCGTTCTCGAGCGCCGCCGGACCCCCGAAGAGGGGGGTGGAGCCCATCCTGCTCCGTACCCGGGCGAGCGCCGGATCAGCCACCGCGACCGGCCTGAGCCGCGGGTTCTGCACGGGGCGGAGCTAGCGCAGCGCGAGCTCCGCCCCGTCGAGCGCGCCGAGCACCACGACCGGCGTCCCCTCGAGCGACCAGCGCCTGGTCGCACCCTCGAGGAAGCGGAAGACCAGCCGGCTCCCCATGATCAGCGTCGTGCACAGCAGAAAGTCCATCACCAAGATCCCGCGCGACAGCCCGACCCGGTCCACCAGCATGAGCGCGGCGGTGGCGATCAGTGTACCGAGCAGGCTCGCGCGCGCGACGTGCACCCCGTCGTCCACGCTGAAGTGGTGCCAGCGCGGCCCGTAGATCCCCCCCAGCACGAAGGCGAGCAGCTTCGAGACGAACGAGCACGACCCGCCCGTCCGGAGACAGGATGCCGCGCAGGCTGGCGAGCGCCGCGACCGGATCGTGCAGGTGCTCGAAAACGTTGATGCAGGAGGACCAGGTCGTACGGGCCGATTCCGGCCAGCGCGTGCACGTCGCGTCGCCGGCGTGCACGGGAAGGCCGGTCGCGCGCGCGGCCACCGCCGCCGCGGCCGGATCCCACTCCAGCCCCTCGACCGTCCATCCCAGCTGGTGCAGCCCTTCATCTGCAAGCCGCTGCCGCAGCCGACGTCGAGCGCCCGTCCGCCTGCCACCGTGTGCGGAATCAGCTCGTCCGGCCCGAGGTCGTGAAAGGCCCGTTCGCGCAGGAACCGGCTACCCGCCAGCAGCCGGCCGACCCGGTCCGCACCGGTGCCCTGCACGGCTGCCCGTACCCGCCCGCGCAGCCGCTCGCACAGCCTCCGCAGCGGGGCTCTCGGGGGCCCCCTCGACCGCCTCCTCGACCGCGCCGTGGGTGATGTAGGCCTCTGGGTAGAGCAGTTCCAGATCGGCGTTCAGGACGCGGGGATCTTGGAACACCGTCTCGCACGCGCGGCACTGCGCGTACGCGTAGCGGCCCGGGACTTCGTAGATCCGGTCCTCGAAGACCGCGAACGGACGCCGCTGCGACGAGCCGCAGATCGGGCAGGTCAGGACGGACTCGACCCGCGGCGCGGCCGGCTCGCTCATGGTCCCGATTCTCCGTCGTCCTCAGACGCCACCGCCCCCGCCAGCCCGAGCAGCGCCCAGGCATGCCGGAAGTCCTAGTTCGCCACCAGGAAGCCATGGGCGGCGATCCCGGCGAGCGCAGCCAGGGTGGCCGCCCGACGCCGCGAGGCGGGCGCCCCCAGCAGCGCGCGCACGACGAGCGCGATCCCCGCGCCCATCAGAGCGCCCCCCACACGATGCCGAACTGCCCCACCACGCTCAGGTACGCCTGGTGCGCGTCCCAGAGGCGGGGCACCGGCCCACCCCAGGGGTCGGGCGCGGTCGCGAGGAAGGGGGCCGCACCGACCCCGATCAAGGGGGACGTGGCCACCGCGGTCAGCGCGCTCCCCCAGATCGCGGGGCGGACCGCGGCGGTGCGCACGGTCCGCCCCGCCACCTCCAGCTTGAGGGAGACGAGAACGCCCGCCGAGGGCGCCCGCGGCGGGAGCGCCTCCCCCCAAACGGAGAGCGCGCGCCGCGCGTGGCCGTTCGGCCAGCGCCGGCGCCCGACCGATCACGATTGCGGCGACCCCCGCCGCCACCCACCCGGTCGAGACCATGAGCGCGAGCGCGGCGGCGCACCCCGCCAGCCAGGCAGATCCACGAGCCGGCGCCACCCGGCCCCGCTCCGCGCCAGCAGCCAGGCGCCCGTGG
>Ga0310123_10001993_pt1 | contig 16474 bp, 12 predicted proteins | sample CB6_AW_1057_MG_FD_203505 | JGI IMG/M metagenome (GOLD analysis project Ga0310123, IMG submission 203505) | Marine microbial communities from Western Arctic Ocean, Canada - CB6_AW_1057 | ecosystem: Environmental > Aquatic > Marine > Oceanic | place: Canada: Western Arctic Ocean | collected... | reverse complement strand
AAGATTGGTGCGCCGGTCTGCAGCAGCGCGCTGCGGGCGGCCTGAGCAGAATCGTTCGTGTGTCGTTGCTGTTCTTGATATCGAACCAGGAAATGGAACGTGCCATCGACGGCGATTCCCAAGGCAATGCTGCCCGTCATCATCATGCCGATGTCGACGGGAAAGCCGATCCAGCCCAGAACTCCGAACACGATACAGATCGGCGTCAGGTTGGGAATCATCGCCAACAGCCCCATTTTAATCGACCGTAGTGAGAGGACCATGACCACGGTGATTACGCCGAACGCCATGCTGAAGCTTTCCCAGAAGCCGTCGAAGATCGCGCTTTGGGCATGATCCAACAGGGGCGCAAGGCCGGTGAAGCGAATCGGTGCGCCGCTGGTCGCCCGGCTGAGGTCGACGAAGGTTTGCGATCGCGAAATGACGGTGTTCGGCCTGACGCGGGCCGAGATCCGCCAGACCTGCCCGTCTTCGGCCATGTAATCGCTGTGCTTGCCTTGTCGCGAGCGGGCCTTGCCGAGAATCGCGGCGGCGGTGAATGCATTCGTTGGAAGTTCTTCGGGAAGAAACGTCGCCGCCGACATCGTGTGTCGCACCGCGGGATGCGCGGCAATGATCGCCTCCAGCCGGCGGATCTCGTCGAGTTTTTTGCCGAACGTCCGCTCGTCGTCTCCAAAATCGACGACCGCTTCGATCGAGTCGACGTTCGTCAGTTCTTTCTCGATGCGGCGATGATCGACCAACACCTTGTTCTGTTGGGGGAGAAATTCCAGCGGATCGATTTTCGATTCGATTCGGGCCAACCCCAACCCCGCCACAACCACGAGCAATCCGGCACAAACAGCCACGGATCGACTATGATCCAGCATCCCGTGGGCGGCCCGCGAAAACCACGAAAGCGACTCCACACTCCGTACCGACTGATCGGGCCAGAGTGTCAGCAGTGCGGGCGTCAGTCCTAGTCCGACCAGCAGCGCGATCAACGAACCAGCCGAGGCGGCATAGCCGAATTGCCGCACGGGATCGAATTCGCTGACGGTCAGCGACAGCAGCCCGAGGACGGTTGTCAGCGTTGCCAGAACGCACGGTTTCCAGGCCCGCCGCAGCGATGCGGCCAGCGGGTCTTTTTCTCCCCATGCGGCCCGGTAGTAATGCAACAGGTGAATGATGATCGCCAGCGTAAAGACCATCACCATCACCGACAGCGCTCCCAGAATGAAATTCATCTCGCCGCCGGCAAGCTTGACCGTCGTCATCGTTAGGTTGATGGCCCAGATGGTGAGTCCGAGAATCGCGAAGGAGAGCTTCCACTGACGGGTCATCGCGAACAGCAGTATCAGGCTGATCAGCAGCGTGACCAGGAAGAATCGCTTGTTTTGTTTGGGGCTGCCGAGCCGGTCGAGTTCGGCAATCAGCACCGGTGAACCGGCCAAACAAACATCGTTCCCGCGAAGTTGACAGTACTGGAGCTGCTCGCGGATTTTCCCGACCGTCCCGGCGCGGTCTTCCAGGCCCATCTCGGAGAGTTGAGCGATCAGGCCGATCAACCGTCCGTCTTCGGAAACGGCCAGCCGGCGCAGACGCCGGTCGATCACTTTGTGCGACACCCCGAGCTCGGCCATCACCGCCCGCAGTCGTCCCGGCGACCAGCACTTGCGGATTCCCGTCAACCGCTCGATCCGGCGACAGACTGCTTCGACGAGTCGCTCGTCAATCGCCGAGACATCCAGACCAATCAGGATGATCTCTTCGCCGCCGAACTGCTCTTTAAATTCTTCGTAGGCGACTCGGACGTCCGATTCACCTGGGAGCCAAGTTTCGATGTCGTTGTTCGTCGTTAGCGACTCCGCCTGCATGACCAGAAATGGAAACGACAGCGCCACAACCCACAGGATAGTCCTGCTCTGTTTTTGGTAGAATCTCGACAGCATCGGCTTTCCAAGTTTGCGCAATCCGGCTCATTTCGACCGGCGGATCGGCTCTTACGGGTGTATCGAGCAGGATGAATGCGCCGCGTCAACGGAATTACAGAACTTGAAGTCGACGCCGTGGAGCGGCTGAGGGCGACGCCTACGACCGGCAGGCTTTCACCAAACTGACAGAGGAAGGTTGAGGGAGGAAGGAAGAAGGCAGAATCAGAAGATTGTTCAACCTTCATCCTTTCCTCTTACTGCTCCGACTTGCGGAGGAACGAGCCGCCGCTGATGAACATTCCGTTCTCGCAGGGGTCGCACCATTCGATGATCACCTGATAGGTGAACTCGCGCGTCTCACTGGCCATCTTGACGGTTACTTCTCTGGGGCAGATTGAACCTCGGTGCAGCAGCCCGATGCCGGTGCGGCTGATTTCGCGCGTCATAGCGGCAATGGTGTTTCCCCGCGCGGTCGTGACTTCCGCGGGAACCGCCAGTTCCAACCGTTCCGTCTCGCGGTTGTTTGCCGCATCCAGCTTCTCGATGCTTTCCAGGACCGAGTGCAAGTCATCGACGCTCAGCCGACTCCCAGGATCCTACGTCATTGTGCTCATTTCCTTTCTTCGGCAGCGGAATTCTTAGGCGGCCGGCAACCGATCTGCTGAAGTAATAGGTCACGGCAACGAGCAAGTGGTTCCGCGACGTCTGCCGAGCGGGAATTGGTGCCAATCGCCGGAAATGTGGAATCGTTGAGGGCCGCACAAGCGTCCGTTCGGAACTTGGCGATGCGCGCAACCGCGTGCAGACGGCACAACCGGATTTTCCGAAATGGAAGGAAGTCGACTCGGTGAATCCCGGCCGATCCGATGATTAGACCGTTCTTACAACACGTACGCGCATTCGCCATCGCAGTGCCAAGCCGATCAGACTCAGCACACCGAGGCTGAGGCCAATCGTCGTCGGTGAGATCATTCTCTGCTCTGCCGAATCGGTCCCCGGTTCGGTCTCGACATCGAAGTTCACCGCCTTGAGCGTCATTTGCGCCGAGTCGTTAGCTGCACTCGATAACAGCGAGACGCGGGGTTCGATTTCGACCGTTTCTTTGCCTTTGTTTGGCTGCGCGGCAGGAACCAGCGGTTCGACGGAACGGCTGCCGATGTCCGTAAAATTTCCATCCATATTCAGGCTGGTCTGGGTCAGCTCGTGGTCCAGCGATCGTCCCCTGTTGCTCGACAATGCAGTCCAGCCGGAAGTGCAGACCGGCGAAACCGAAGCCGGCAGAATCGGAACCGGCAGATTTGTGTGCACAATAGCGCTCCCGCCTGCGGTTCTCTGCCCCGCAACACGCGGATGAACGGCATCCGATGTGACAATCATGCCGCCGAATTTTTTTTGCTCTTGCGGCGGAGGCGAAATAAATTCGACGCGATGAGAGTCCTCTTCGAAAACGGACGGGAGTCCAAACGCGCGGCTCATTCGGTTCCTCGGAGTCGGAACGATTTTAATATCAGAAAGCTGGTCCGCTGATCGTATTTCGACGGGCGACTGGCCGCTGTTCTTTTTCTTGCTGAGATCGCCTTCTTTCCGAAAGTCGGTGAACACGGTTTCGAGCGGCTCGACATTTTTATTGTTTTGTGGTTTCGGCCGGGCCCATTCTAGTGCCTGTTCCATGGCATCGTAGTCGGAGTTTGCATTTTCCACGGAATACCGAGCCCAAGGATTGCCCGCCGGTTGACTGGCGGAACCTAAAATTTCATCGCCGCTACCCGCCGGTCGCTTTGCCGTTGGGGCAGCTTCTGCCATCCGTTTGCTATCGCCGTTCTGAAATACTTCTTTGAGCCGATCGTTGGTGTTTGGAAGCGGCAGCTTGGTGTGTAGTGTCTGATTCTTCTTGATGTCGAAGGAATCAGTTGAATCGACGTTTTCCTTCATCATAACCCGAAGCCGCTCAATTTGAGAAGCGGCGCCGCCGACAAACGGATCGGCCATTTGTGTCGGAACGGGCTTGTTCGAGACCGTCAGTTGATCGCCCTGGCTGCTGAATTCTGCAAACGGATTTGGTTTTGTTGGCGGAGCAATATCTGTGTGCGGCGGGCGTTTCCCTTCAAGTGTGGTGGCTCGCAGGTCGGCAAACGGATTCAGCTCGGTCATCGGTTTGCTGATATCGTCGTCGATTGTTGCCGAGAGTTTCGCCAGGACAGAGCCCTGCTTCGATTCCGGTTGCTCGTAGGCCGCCAAAAACGGATCTTCGACGAGTTCCTGATCAGGGAACTGTCTCCGACCGAATGAGGCGAACACGTTGCCTGTTCCCGTTGCAGACTTGTTGGCAGGCGTCTCCGGTTGCCTCTGAGTTTTTGCTGCTTCGGGGCCGGCTTTCGCGAGTCTGTCGCCCCGAGATTTGGTGGTCTCTGTCGATTGATTTCTGTCGGCGATGTTGCGTCCGATCGGCTTCATTTTAAAGCGGTCGGGACCCCAGAGACGCGAAAAGCTCAACTTACGACTGCCGGCGCATCCGCCCGCCAGAGTGCTCGAGAGCAGCAACAGAAGAGCCCACCAACGCAATTGTGTCTGAAGAGAAGGCATTCGAGTTTTCATTGTCAACTTCCTCATCGATCGAACGCGAGATCCAACAGCAGAATCGCGACCGGTTTCTCGGCCTGTAACAATTTGATCGACGAAACGAAACTTATTGCGTTAAGGCAATCGACGGCCTTTGTCGGTTTTAAGCATAGAATCGGCAATCGCAACGACTCGCGAAAGATGCAGGCGACTTGTTAAGCCACGAAGAGTTTGACGGTTAATCCAGGCCCGGCCGATCAACGACAACGACGTTTCCGCCCTACGCACAGGAATCTGCGCGGCTTGCAATTAGTACGTTTTCTAAGTTACCGTTAGCATATAGACTCACATTGCAAGTGGCAGAATAATCTGATCCGCGAATCGACTAATGTGTGCGCTGTTCTTCAACAGGTCTGGATCACCAAACGCTGAGCAATTGAAGACAGCCATCGAATAAGAAACTCTAGGAAACGTTCTCATGCGACCATTGGCCTTACTGCCGGCGATGTTGTTCGCCACGTTGATCCTGACCGAATCAGATGTTTCGGCCGACGACGCCTCCCCGCCCTTCGGCTTGAAGACACGAACTCTTTGGACGACCTCGCGTGTCGTCGGCACTCCCGAACCTCCGCCTCCCTACACCGTCAAGCGGGCCTTCCCGCGGCTGACGTTCAAGAATCCACTGTACATCGCCCAGGAACCGGGCACCGACCGAATGCTGGTCGCCGAGCTGTCCGGAAAAATTTATGCGTTCTCCAAAAATAATCCCGATCCAGACTCGCTCGAGCTGTTTCTGGATTTCGGACGGGATATCTATTCCTTCTCGTTCCATCCCCAGTACGAGAAGAACGGTTACCTCTTCGTGTTCAGTCCGCGAGATCCCAAGAACAAATCGAAGGACCAGAAAAGCCGTGTCTCACGATTTCAGGCCGGCCCCCAGCATCCGCGGCGATCTTCCCTCGACACAGAGCAAATCATCATCGAGTGGCTGGCGGGAGGGCACAACGGCGGCGAGGCGATTATCGGACCGGACGGCTATTTGTATATCTCCACCGGCGATAGCACCTCGGGGTCGGATCCCAAAGCGACCGGGCAAGGCGTCGACGACCTGTTTGCGGTCATCATGCGGATCGATGTCGAACATCCCCAGCCGGGCAAAGCCTATTCGGTTCCCAAAGATAATCCGTTCGTTCGCTACCCTGGAGCGCGGCCGGAAATTTGGGCCCACGGATTTCGCAATCCCTGGCGAATGTGTTTCGATTCCAAAACCGGACGGTTGTGGGTCGCTGATGTCGGACAGGACCTGTGGGAAATGATCTGGCTGGTCGAGCGCGGTGGCAACTACGGCTGGAGCGTCCAGGAAGGCAGCCATCCATTTCATCCGAACAAAAAACAAGGTCCCGGACCAATTCTGCCCCCCGTGGTCGAGCACCACCACACCGAATGCCGGTCGATCACCGGCGGTTACGTTTACTACGGATCGAAGTTTCCGGAACTCAACGGAGTTTATTTCTACGGCGACTACGAGTACGGCAAGATTTGGGGTGTTCGGCACAACGGACAGAAAGTCGTTTGGCATAACGAGCTGGCCGATACGGCCCTCAGAATTCCCACCTTCGGGGTCGGCCGCGATGGCGAGATCTTTCTGATGGACCACCTCAGCGGCGAGCTGTACGAGTTAGTCCGTGCGCCGGCCGTTGACGCCAACCGAAAATTCCCACGCAGGCTAAGCGAGACCGGTCTGTTCACGTCCGTTAAAGACCATACGCTGGCGCCCGGCGTGATTGGGTACACGGTCAACACGCCACAATGGATCGACAACGCCTTTAAACAGCGGTTCGTCGCCCTGCCGGGAACCTCGAAGATCAAGTTCGCGGAAAAAAGCGGCGATGCCAGCACCTGGAATTTCGAGGAAGGCTCGGTGACTGCCGAGACGATCTCGCTCGACATGCAGGTGGGAAACCCGGCGTCGCGGCGACGGATCGAGACGCGGATCACGGTCAAGCAACAGAACCACTGGTTGGGCTACTCGTACCTGTGGAATGACCAGCAGACCGACGCCACGCTGGTCGAAGCAGCCGGCAAGGACCTCACACTGACAATCGACGACTCTCACGCGCCGAGCGGCAAGCGGCAACAAAGTTGGCACGTTCCCAGCCGCAACGAGTGCATGGTTTGCCACTCCCGCGCCGCGGGCTTCGTCTTGGGGCTGAGGACCGTGCAAATCAACAAGGACCACGATTACGGCGGCGTTATCGATAATCAGTTGCGGGCCTTGGATCACATCGGCCTGTTCACGAAACCGCTGGCCAAACGCCCCGATGAGTACGACGCCTTGGCCAACCCCTACGACAAAACCGCCGATCTGGATGCCCGCGCCCGGGCCTACCTGCACGTGAATTGCTCGGTCTGTCACGTCTCCGACGGCGGCGGCAACGCCCGCTTCTCTTTGCTGTACACCCAGAAAATCGAAGAGACTAAGCTAGTCAACGAGACCCCCATGCACGGCAATTTCGGATTGGCCGATGCGCGGCTTTTGGTGCCCGGAGACCCCTTCGCCTCGATTCTCTTCTACCGCCTCTCGAAGCTAGGTCGCGGTCGGATGCCCCATGTCGGCTCCCATTTGACCGATCGTCAGGGACTCGACTTGATTCACGATTGGATCATGAGTCTGGAGAATGCGGACGCAAAACAGACCGACGCGAAACCAGCCGAGCGCGCCGAATACGCCTCGGCCGTCAAAACGTTGCGGACTAAGACATCATCGGCCGAAGAGCGAAAGAAACTGATCGATCGGCTTTTATCGTCGACTCGCGGGGCATTCATCCTGGCGCGATTGGTGGCGAAAGAACCGTCGCTGCAGCAGGTACGTCAAGAAGCCATCGCCTCGGGCATGGCCCATCCCGACATCAACGCCCACGACCTTTTCGAACGGTTTGTTCCCGAAAGCCAGCGAACGAAACGATTGGGTGAGGTCATCGATCCTCAGGTAGTCTTAGCGATCAAAGGAAACGCCGAGAACGGCCGGCGATTTTTCTTCTCCGACGCCGCCTCGCAGTGCAAGAACTGCCATCGCGTCAACAGCAACGGCGGGACGCTCGGTCCCGACCTCAGCCAGATCGGCAAGAAGTACAAACGGCACGAACTGCTGGAGTCGCTAATCGAGCCGGCAAAAAAAATCGATGAAAAATACATCTCTTATGTGCTGCTGACCACAGCCGGCAAAGTGCTGACGGGCATTCTCGTCGAGAAGTCGGAGACGCATACGGCGCTGAACGTGCTGAAGGAGGGCCAGGGGGAGCTGGTTCGCGTCCCCGCCGCCGAAATCGAGCAGTTGTTGCCCCAGAAAAAGTCGCTGATGCCCGAGCGCATGCTCCGCGACCTGACACCCCAACAAGCCGCCGATCTCTTGGAGTATCTGGCTTCACTTCAATAAAGGGCCCTGGAGTCGTTTGATTACAGTGCGGCCATCGTGGGGCTGATCGCGCCATTCAAAACGAGCCGTCGCCGCCGCCGCTGAAATATCCACCTGCGGGAATGCCTCCCTCCGGTTCCATTCGATCGACGTGATCGACAAACCGCATCGACTCTTTGACCCAGGTCATGGTAACGATGCCGGTTGGTCCGTTGCGATGTTTGGCGACGATCAATTCAGCCACTCCGGGATTGTCCTCCGGATCGTAAGCATCAGACCGGTGCAGGAACATGACCAGATCGGCGTCCTGCTCGATCGCTCCGCTTTCACGCAAATCGGCCAGACGGGGCCGTTTATCTTCCCGGAGTTCCACTCCGCGGTTCAACTGGGCCAGCGCAATGACCGGTACGTTCATGTCTTTGGCCAGATATTTTAACCGGCGAGCAATCAGCGCGACCTGCTGCTCGCGCGGCGCTTTGCGGTCGTCTGGTTCTATGAGTTGCAGGTAGTCGATGATGATCAGGCCAACGTTGTGACGGCGTTTCATCCGCCGTGAAATCGCCGAGATTTCGGCCATCGATCGTCCCGCCTGATCGTCGATAAAGATCGGCAGCTCGCTCAGTCCCGAAGCGGCGATTTGCACCTGGTTTCTCTCGTCTGGTTCGAGATGGCCCTGTTTCAGTCGGTGACCATCCAGCTTGCCAAAGATGCACAGGAACCGTTCCGAGAGCTCCAGCTTGGACTGTTCCAGGCTGAAGAGCAGAACGCCTTGCGGGGGGATTTCGGATGCCGACTTTTCCATTTGCCGGTGTTGCTCGAGGGTGTTCGATGCGACCGCCAATGCCAAATTGCAGACAAACGCCGTTTTTCCCATACTGGGACGGGCCGCCAGAATCACGAGATCGGAAGCGTGCAGACCGTTGGTTTTGGCGTCGAGGTCGGAAAAGCCGGTTCGCAGTCCGGGAAGCTGACCTTCGTTAAGCCAGCGGGCATTGATGGCCTCGAAGGTTTCCATGAGGATGTCGCGCAGAGTGAGGTTGTTTGAACTTCCTCGCAATTCCAAAATTTTGAAGATGCGCTGTTCAGCTTTCGCCAGAATTTCCGGCGTCTCTTCGGATTCGTTGTCGACCTCGCGCAGAATGTCGATGCAGGCCTCCCGCAGCGTACGGAGCGTGTATTTGTCGCGGACAATACCGGCGTAATGCACCGCATGCGCCGAGTACGGAACGCTGTCCAGAATTTCCGCCAGATAAGCGGCGCCGCCGATCTCCTCCAGGTCGCTCCGCTTCTCAAGTTCTTCGGCCACGGTCACCGGATCGAGCCCACTGACGTTCCTTTCCCAAAGAGAATACACGGCCTCGGCAATGCGGCGGTGCGCATCGCTGTAGAAATGGCGCGGCTGGATGATGTCGGCCACGTCGTCGATGACTTCATTGGCCAGCAGCATGCTTCCCAACACCGCGCGTTCAGCGTCAGAGTTTTGTGGCGGCAACCGGTCGAAGTAGTTCTGAATCGGCGTGGCTGTGGCCATCCGTGTTCCCTCCTTGGGCAACTTGATCTGCGCCGTTCTTAGAGGAACCAGCAAGAAAACAGAGATCCGTTCCGGCGGGCGCAATCCTCAGGATTTTCAACATCCCCGGAATCTGATCTGGGGATGTGAGCAGGTTAACGGTCGTTAACCTGTCGCGGTCGGAACCACCCAAACCTTCACTTCGGTTGCGACTTTTGGATGTAGTTGGATCTTAACCGTGTACATGCCGAGCTCTTTGAGAGGACCTTCCAGCTGAATGTGATCGGGCTCGACCTCAAACGAGGCGGTTTTCAGAACTTTGCTGATGTCGGTGGCGACAATCGATCCGTACAAATGGCCATCTTTGTTGGCGTTGGCCTCCAGCGTGACGCTGAATTTTCTAATCACTTCGGCGGATTTTCGCAGTTGCTTGACGCGGTTCGCTTCCAGTTCGGCCACCCGCAGCCGATGTCGCTGAACCATCTGCTTGTTCTGCTCGCTGGCAATGGCCGCTAGTCCCTGAGGCAGTAGATAATTGCGGGCATAACCCGGTTTGACACGAACGATGTCGCCCTGTTTCCCCAACGATCCAACGTCTTCGGCCAGCAGAACGTCGATTGAATTTCGGGTCGTGCCGGTGACGGCCACGCCGTTACCCTTTCGCCTTCTTCCCATCGTCTCTTCGCTTTCCCTTGAAACTCTGATTAGATTGGATCTTCGGCTGACGGCGGCTAAGAGAGACACAACGATCCAGCTTCCCAAAAAACGCCGTTGGTCTGTCGTGTGAGAATTTCATTGACAACCGTCTGTCTATAAGGGTTGACAGAGTTGCCGTTCGTTCTCCTGCGGGTTCCTCGCAGTGATTCACTAAAATGGAACCTCGTCGTCGGGAGCCTGGGTAGGTGGCGCATCCTGAAAGGCATTTTCCGTCGATGCCTTGCCTTGCGCTTCGCCGGCGGTTTCGTAACCGCCACCCGGATCGCCTCCTCCTCTCGGCGCACCTCCGCCCGACGGACCTGCTCCGCGAGATGACCCCTCGCCCCGGCTGCCGACCATGGTCATGTTTTCGCAAACGACCTTGAGCTTGGAACGGTTCTGCCCTGACTCCTTGTCTTGCCAGGAATCAAGCTGCAGACGTCCTTCAATGAGCACCGAGCGGCCTTTGGAAAGATACTCTCCCGCGACTTCGGCCTGTCGGCCCCACAGGGTGACATCGACAAAGGTGACGTCTTCCTGCCGTTGCTGAGTCTGTTTGTCGTACCAGGTTCGATTGATCGCCAGCCCCAACTCCGCCACCGCCGTCCCGCTGGAAATATAACGAACCTGGGGGTCGCGCGTCAGGTTTCCCAACAGAATGACCTTGTTGAAACTGGCCATGAGACGCCCCTTTCAAAGATGGCCCGTATCGAAATCGTTCGACAGCAAAAAAATTGTCGAAAATCGGCTCAATCCTCATACGTCGGTGGATTCTATTTCAGATTCAGGCAGCATCGCGTTACCAGCCCGTTAAAAACTCATTCCGGACTCGATTTCAGTTCTTGTTGAGTCTTCAGTTTGATCCTTCAGCTTCTGTTGAATCTTCGGCCGGAGTCAGCGTGCTGACCATTGCGTCGAACAACGACTGCGGATGTTTGATGACCAGGTGTCTCAATACGAACTCGCTGAGCTTACAGGACCGCGTAATCTCTGGCACGCCGTGCCCCGGCATTCGGAAACAAACCAGGTAGTGCAGGCCTTTTCGTTGCTTTTCGATCTCATAGGCCAAACGCCCGTCTTGCCAGGGCCGATGGGCCACGACCGTGGCACCGGCTTTCTCCAAAATATCCAGAATGCGCTGTGTCGCCCCTTCCGGATCGGATGCGAATTTCCCGCTTTCCAGCAGAAACATGCCTTCGTACAGTTTTTCGGCGCTAGTTGTGCCGGCGCTAGTTGTGCCGGCGCTACTTGTACCGTCGATACTTTGTGCCACTGCCAATTCTCAATTCCCCCACGACTACTGCAATGTTTGATGATCGAGCAGAATACCGTTGTATCGACTTCTGGAAGATTTGCAACTTCGGATTCGGCCGAAGGGACCTGGGATGCGCTAAATTACCCTGAAAAATTTTTCGGTCGTTCGAAGATGGTTTCCTGCTCGACAATTCGCTCGATCGATGGACACCGATCATCGACGAAATTCGAATGCCGGTGTCCGGAGTGATGAGAGAAGGACTCACCACTGTCCACTCGCCACTCCGCATCACTCTGGGTCGGCTGCGTTAAATTGGTTCATGGCGGCATCGATCCCGCCTTGGCACCAGCTTTCGACTGCGTTGGCCGCCTGGGCGACGGCTTGGTCAATCGTCTCGACCTCATCGGCACGAAATCGGCCCAAGACGTAGTCAGTCGCATCCATTCGTCCCGGGGGCTGACCAATTCCAATCCGTAACCGGCCGAAGTCCCCGGTCCCCAACTGCTCGATGATGTTTTTGAGCCCTTTCTGTCCGCCCGCTGATCCCGAACGCCGCAGCCGCAACCGTCCGGTCTGAAGATTCAGGTCGTCGCAGACAACCAGCAAATCGTCGGGCGAAAGTCGATAAAAGTCGACGAGCTTGCGGACGCTGCGGCCGCTGAAATTCATATAGGTTTGCGGTGCCGCCAGCACGATTTTTTGCTCCCCGAAAAACACCTCAACGACTTCTGCGTCGAATTTGGATTTTGGTTTTCCGGCGCCGTGGCGTCGCGCCAGTTCGCCGACGACTGCAAAACCGACGTTATGACGAGATCGGCTGTATTCCCGACCGGGATTACCAAGTCCGACGACCATTTTCATCAAGATGCTAAACGTCAGATACCGGAAGACAAGAACACAATCAATAGGGAAGATGGGGAGAAGGAGACACATTTTCCCCCTCGACCTCTCACGGCTCTTCTTCCTCCGCTTTCCGTCCGATGACTTCTGGTTCGACCGGTCCGGTGTCGACGCCCTCCTCGAGTTCTTCAACCTCTGCAACGGGTTCGGCGACGTAAACGACGACCGTGTCGGGTGGATTCTCGTAACGAATATTTTCAGGAAGTTCCAAATCCGCGACCGAAATCGACTGGCCAATCTCCAAATCGCCGATTCGTACAACGATCGAATCGGGAATCTGCGAGACGACGCAATTGAGCGTCAACTCCCGCAATGGCTGCTCCAGGTGACCACCCGCTAACGTTCCCGGTGCGGTGCCGCGCGTTACCACCGACACCCTGATCGTCACACGCTCGTCGGGATCGATTCTGATCAGGTCGAAATGCTGAATCCGTATTCCGAACGCATCCCACTGGACTTCGCGAAACATGGTCGTTTCGGAGTTGCCCTCGATCTCGCATTCGATGACCCTGCTGCCCGAGCGCACCAACGCGTCGAGTCGATCGGTGGAAACCGCAATGGCGACCGGTTCCTGACCGTGGCCATAGACGTTGCCGGGAGTGGTTCCGCCATTCCGAAGCCGGCGGCACCGCGAGGTCCCAAACTGCGTTCGTTTTTCTGCGACAAGTTTCGTGTTGGCGGCCATGTCTGATTCGTCTCAATTCGTTCCTGTCGTTCCCGCAACAACCATCCCAGCGAAGCCCCAGACGGACTGCGGAGACCGAGGAAACGGCTGAAGTTACAGATTTGCTCCGAAAACCGCAACCGAAATCAACAAGAATCCGTTCCTGGTTGGCCTCCGGTGCTGCAGCATTCCATCGAAACAGTGGCACGGCACCCCGACGCAATGGAGAACGCAGCCTCGATGAGGTAGTCTGGTAATCAGCGGGACGCACAGCTGTCGCCACTCGTCGCGACACAAGGCAGCCGTGCATGGATGTGATTGTACATGAAGCTCTGACCTTACCACACGTTCAAGGCGATTCGGCAGGGATACTGAATTCTGCGGCTGTGCGCTGTTGGGCGGTACGTTTTCGACGCACGTACGTAATCCACGATATCGGTCTAGAGGCAGTTTCAAAACCTCTTGAGAATTGTAAATAGGCATCCGAGTTGTACAAACCCTTGGAAGAGATAGTCGTGATACTCGTAGCGCACAACGAGTTGCCTGAGGTTGAAGAGCCAGCTGATCGTGCGTTCGACTTTGTACCGCCGTCTGTAGCGGCGAAGCGGACGACCGTCTTGCGTGGGCGGTTTCTTCCGACCACGACGATGAGGACAAATCAGTTTGATCCCGCGAGCATCGAGACGTTCGCGAACCCAGTCTGCGTCCGCCGCCTTGTCGTAGAGCATTCGTTTCGGCTCCTTCTTCGTCACGCGAATATCCACCAAGTTCTCCAAGGCATTGACCTCCGACTGATTCGCCGAAAGCGTGAACACCGACAACGGCGTCCCGTTTCCGTCGATCATCAGCATGATTTTGGTATCCTTGCCTTTTTTGGTCTTGCCAACGTCGGCGCCCTTTTTTTTGCGGGCGAAAACGTTCCGTCGCCCATCGCTTCCTCTCAGTCAATCTGATTGAGCGCATCGAGTTTCTTCAGCAACCGTCGCCACGCTTTTTCCCAGACGCCTGCTGCGGTCCACTCCTGCAATCGCCGCCAACAAGTTGAAGGACTGGGGTATCGTTCTGGTAAATCTTGCCATCGAGCGCCTGTCCGTAGAATCCAGAGCATGCCTTCCAGGCATGCTCTGGCCGCAACTCGTGGACGCCCGCCACGCTTCGATTTTGGTGGATCACGCAGCAAGTCTTTAATCAGAACCCATTGGGAATCAATGAGAAACGGTTTCGGGGCCGTCCTGGACCCTGTCGTATTCGGCTGCCGACGTGGCGGCCACATTGACAGGAAAATAACCATGTGAGTGTCTCCTTTCACTAACTCTGGTACGCAAATTACCCGCCATTCATTTAGTAATTTATAGTTTTAAAACTGACTCTAGAAGAAAATCTGTAGAAATCTTGGTGAAACGTTCTTTCCCCGTCTACTGTTTTCGAGTATTCTAGATAGCCTCTGACCGAAGCAGTGGGGTTTTCACCCTTTCTGAGGCTCACGTCTATGGCCGTCTTTCTGGTTCCTATTGGGGAGGGCCGCCCGGTTGTTCTGGACAAGGCCATTGTTCTGATCGGACGCCAATCCGACTGCGATGTGGTGCTGACGAGCAGCCGCCGGGTCTCGCGGAGACATTGTTGTGTTGCACATGTGAACGAGACGTTCATCGTGCGCGATCTTGGCAGCTTGAACGGTGTCCGTGTCAACGGCGAGCGAATCAAAAACGAGTCACGCCTACAGTTCGGCGACGTGATCTCGATCGGCGATCTTGGTTACGTCTTGCAGACCAAGAACATGATTCCCAACCAAGACCGCAGCAGTCAAGTTGACGACCTCACTGCAGTGGACCTCGTCCCGAACAAAAAAGTTCAGAAAACTTCGGAAAACTCAGCCGACTCTAGTCATGATTATCCTGTCGCGATCACGGATGAATGTGATTCCATCGACGTCGATTCGATGAAACAGGGTGACCGCCAGGGTGCGTTTTCTCATCCGGAAAAAGATTCCGTATACGAAAAAAACGTGACCGACGACTCTCGTGATAGCGAGCAAAACGAACGTCACGGCAGCGATAACTACAAAGGCACCAATTCACACTTCGAATTGCTGCCCGAACGAACGAGCGCCGGTAGCGTTTCGACACAGCGGTCTGTCAGCGACCCCGAAACGACCGACGCGTCTGCCGGTTGAACTCTTCCGGATCAAATGCGTCCTTTCGCTCTTCGCGCAGGATGGCCTTCAGCAACGGGTCGCCAGAGGCGGCTCCGATTCCGGTGTTTGTCGACTTGTCGAATTTCGCCGCCGCTACCGGCATGACACCTTTGTTGGCCCAGGTCGGAGTTCCCTGCGGACGATCTCCTTCTGTGTCCACAAACTGTTTGCTTGACTTCGTCGCCGCACCGGAGCGTGCTTCCGCGACCTCGCGAACCCAGTCTCTGAGGATGTTTGACTGGCGGGAACCACGCAAGCCGGAAAAGATCGCCCGGCCGCCGCGACCATGCTTGCCGGATGGAATCGACAGCAACGGGCTGGCATCGGGTTCTTTGATGTCGATCAATTGCAGAGTCGCGGCAAGGTTTCTTTCTGTCATCGTGCGGCTGCCGCCCCGACCGGTCCGGACCCGTTCGAGGCGGAAGCTACTGCGCGCTTTGGCGCTGTGGCAGCCAGCTCTGGCGCAGTTGTTCATAAGAATGGGTTGCACTTTCGTGACAAACTGCTGTGCCGGCGCACGGGCAAGCCCGCTCAGAGACCGTGGTTCGGGAAACGTGAAACCGTCGTCGGTCCGCGGTTTGAAGCTCTCGTGTTTCCTGTGGGCGGGATTTTGGGGATTGAGGATCTCTTCGAGCCGCCGGAGCATGTCCCGCGCTTCGGTCATCCTGGGGTCGATTTCCAGCGCTGCGCGGAGCTCGTTGCGAGTTTCGTCGAACAATTCATGCGTCAGGCACCAGCGGGCCAACGCAACGTGGGTCCCAGCGGTGGGACTCGGAACCGACTCCCGCAATTGGCGATAAGCGTCCCGGAGATCAATCGCCTGAATGTGGATCTGTTGAAACGGGACCAAGAGTCGGCCGTTCGGCCGTTCGACGATGTAACCCCCGGAACTTTGATGAATCCGTCCTGAGATGATCCGGCCGTTGATCAGGACCAACAGGCTGGTTGGCATTCGGACTTCGGTCCGCTCTGCAGCCCGGCCTGTACAGACACAGAAACTCAAAACGATGAGAATGACTAGCACAGATTCTCGCCAGCCGCATGAACTAAATCGGTTGGTGATAAACAACAACGGTCGTTCCAACAGTTAAAATGACGTGATGGTGGTCGGAATTGTCGCGGCGTCGAAGGGTGCGGGAGAATACAGCGAACCGGAACAAAGGTCAATTCAGATATTCCATGACGAATGCAAGGGGGTGCATTACCCATTTTGTGTATGGCTTGAAATTTCTATTGGGTGGTTTTGTGAAATTGGTCTGTTTTCCTTCACTTTGGAAAAGTGTGAGAGGTTTGGTCATGGACGATCGAATTCGGCGGGATGTCTCTGAGTTCGTTGCGGGGCTTGCGAAGAGCCAGCAGGAGATATTG
>Ga0310123_10001991_pt1 | contig 16480 bp, 13 predicted proteins | sample CB6_AW_1057_MG_FD_203505 | JGI IMG/M metagenome (GOLD analysis project Ga0310123, IMG submission 203505) | Marine microbial communities from Western Arctic Ocean, Canada - CB6_AW_1057 | ecosystem: Environmental > Aquatic > Marine > Oceanic | place: Canada: Western Arctic Ocean | collected... | reverse complement strand
TATTCACGAACGCTCGCGGCTTGACCCGTAGTGCAATGACTACGCACGCGTCTTCAACCACTGAAGTGCATCTGCCAAATCGGCAGTTGCGGTCACGAGTTCTCGAATACGGTTTGACAGTTCGTTCCCGGGTAACCGGTCCTCAGTGAAATCATCAGCTGTTGCGTAAACATACCGCGGCACGATGTGACATCGAAAATCAAACATCAAACTGTTGGCTAGACTCATTGGAGACATGTAACTGTTATGCCCCCCAGCCATGCAGAGCATACCAACTGGTTTGTCAGACCATGCGCGTCCCGTGAGTTCTACAAAGTTTTTAATGGCAGCATTAAGATCATAGTTGTACACCGGTGACACAATCAGCAACGCTTTGGCTGTAGAGACTTTTTCGGTCACCGGGGCAATGGACGGGTGGTTGTAGCATTCTTCGCCGTCACAAATTGGCAAATCCCAATCTCGGAGGTCGACGAGTTCGTGCGCAATACCCATCACACGCGCCGCATCACCAGCTGCACTGGCTAAGCAGTGAGACCGGCTGTCTGGATTGAGTGAGGAGGACAGGATTAAAACAGGAGCCTGCTGATTAGTCGCGGCCATCAACGACAGTATAAGACCCGTAGACACAAATCAAACGACGCCACGGTCTCTGAGTTCACCAATTGCCGATCCCGAAAAGCCTAATTCTCCCAAAATGATGTCCGTGTGTTCCCCTAACAACGGCGCTCGAGACCGCACCCGTGCTGGTGTCACGGACAAAGAAAATGGTGTGTCCGCCACAGGAACATCACAGGTGGAGCCAGGAAACGAAAAGACCTTAAGAAACTCAGTGGCTTTGATATGCGCATCATCAAGCGCCTGTTGTGGTGACAGCACTGGCCCAGCAGGAATTCGTACATCTTCAAGCGATCGCAGAGCCTGCTCTGTGGTCCGTTCGGCACACCACCGGGCCATCCGTTCACTCAGCACTTCACCGTGGATGCCTCGAGCTTTATCGTCGGCAAACCGGCTATCTTCGAGCCAGTGTGTCTCCCCCATCAATACCGTCCAGCGCTCAAACAATGGCTGCCCAATACATTGCACAATAATCCAACCGTCTTGAGTTTCATATGCATCAGACGGACCCTGTGTTTGACTCCGATTACGCGACGGCACGCGATTGGTCGCCAACATCGACTGCTCAATGAGGGCACCATTAGCAATGGTGAGTGCCGTCGCCAATAATGAGGTTTTGACTTCCTGACCTTGACCACTCTGGAACCGCGCCAAGAGTGCAGCTAATGTACCAATAGTCGCTACCAGAGCTGTCGAAAAATCTACGTACGGAGAATACGCCTTCGTCGGCTCACCAGGACGCCCTGACAAATACATAACACCTGACATTGCTTGACCAATCGCATCAAAACCAAGTTTGTGGGAGGATGGACCTCCCGCCCCAAACGCGGACACACTGGTCAAAATGACGTCCGGTTTAACAGCCGATAACGACGCGTAATCAAGACGAAGTTTCTTGAGCGCCGCATCCGGTAAATTAGCGACTACAACATCAGTCGTTGCAACCAAGCGATGCAACACAACCTGCCCCTCTCGGCAATTAACATCAAGTGTGATTGCTCGCTTGCCTCGATTTACCTGTAAATAGAAACCGCCATCTCCGCCGCTCGTTACCGGCATAAGAAACCGGTCTTCACCACCACCGACCTTCTCAACCCGAATGACCTCAGCACCAAGATCGGCGAGAAGTGCGCTACAAAACGGACCGGCGATATACCGACCGAAGTCGAGAACGCGAATCCCCGCAAGTAAATCAGCCATAAACACCAAGGGGGGGAGATGTCGATGTTCGCACGACTACACTAGGGAAGTTGGATACGTCCATCGACACGTACACAGTCCAGCTTCGCGAACATATAAACAACATCTTGAAATGGAAAGGGCGGCCTTTAACCACGTAAGACTAACGACCGGAATCCTGAGCGTCACCACGAGAACGCGCACCAGGACAATACGGACACATCTTGCCACCTCCCGCAAGAGCCGCAAGGGGTACCGGAACAGCGGCATCGACTAAACCTCCCGAAAGGCCCTCGCAGGCCATCGAATGATGGTAGATAGTTTCGCTGTCAACCACACCACCAACGACATACACCGTGGCAGGAGGAAAATAGACCCGAGAGGGCGTCGCGCGCACGGTTAAGCGTTGACCATTAACACGGACTTTTAGTTTCCTTGGTAATTCATCAACAGCGGGTCGATGAAACGTCACAAGGTACTGTCCACTCAGTTCGTTGGCAATCCGCTGTAAGCGTTCTTCAATACCTGACGTCGATGATACCTTGTACAACCGTCCGCCCGTATCATTGGGGCCTTTATCAAGTACCCGCTCACGTTCACGATTTTCCTGCATCCATCGAAACGCACCCGCACCCGATGTTCCGCGGCTTCTTTGCGAGTAGCGTTCGGGAAATCCCGCAACGGTCCGTGGTGTTGTTCTCGCCACCGCGTGCATCCCAACGCCGTAGGCCCACAACCGATCGACCACAGCATTCGCATCTTGGTCTCGCGTTGCCTCTGGGGTGCTACGCCCCCCCGAACCGAGCACACCGCCGCGAATTGCTAGATCCGGGGCGCCACGGCCTTCGGTCGTGACCACCACCATCATCGGGCGAGCCGCTCGTCTCACCGCTAACTCGCGAGCCGTCTCGTCGATCGCTCGCAGTAGGTATGCACTCGTCTCCGAAAACCCTGTAAATTCATCAGCCGCCAACAGGAGAGGCTCAAGGTCCGTCGTGTAATCGACAACAGTTCGTCGCTCATCACCGAACGTCTGCAAACTAATGCGATGACCCTTCATCGACTGGAAAAACGAGCGAAGGGCTTGACGAAAATGCACGACGTTATTCCCAACCATACTGTCATCAACCAACACGGCTAAATCAAACCAGACAATCGCCGGCTCGACACGAATTACTTCTCGTCGGTCTCCATCCTCTTCAATCCGAAAATCGTCAGGACCAAGACCCATGACCGGTCGATCTTTTCGAAGAGCCGCCACATAGACCTGGGCTTCTCCAGCTTGCAGCATTTGACCCTGTAGTAGCGCGGTAGGAAGTGCAACACAGATGATGCCTGCCAGACCGATGACGACCAAATTGACAGTACGCACCAAACCGGTTGATGCCCGTGGTGATCTGCTGCACGGGAGGAAGGTCATAGCAAACCCTTTCCGTCTCTTTACGGGACGGATAAACAAAGTAAGACGTTACGGGGCCGGGTGTACTGTAACCGTGACATTCGTCGAAGTCACGTAAACCGTATCGTCTGCGACAGCCTGCAACACATACGTCCCTGGCTCAGTAAAACTAACCGTAGTCACAGCGCGTCCACCTTCACCAATTTCTGGCACCTGGGGAACAAAAGTTGCCTGTCCAGGACCGCGCCAATGCAGCCAAGTGACCGCCAAGCCCGTCGTCGCCGCGTTACGCGCATCGACGATTGCCTGCGACTTCGGCCCACGCCGTGGATTCCGCTCAGCCAGTTTCGGATTGGGAGGGGGGATTCCATCATCTCCCGCGATGACCGCAATCTCAAGCGAGTTGGGAAGCGTCACTTCCAACGCATCACTGCCACCATCCACACTGACGAACGGACGTTGATTATCAGCGTATCCTCCACCTGAGCCTGAGCCTCGGTTGAGACGCATCACACCGTCATCCATTTCCCAGACCGGCAGCAAATGACCATACGCGTAGTCGGTACGACCATTGTGGGTCACTGCCCAAACAAGATCCTTCTCACCCCAATCAGCCGGGACCTGAACTTTGAACACAAACTGTTGACGCCGAGGATAGAAATGGGTGGGTTGCCCCTGATCGGCTGAGCCAGGCGAGATGGAATTACTTGCACCCGTAGGAATCACCGGTTGCTCCTCGTAGTTTCGGTTGAGGTACCCGAATACCATGTTGAACGAACCGTCATTATTTCGCTCCCAGCCTTCAAAAACAGGTTGGATATTTTGTCCACGACTCCAGCGTTCCTGCCCCACAAGCGACCCACTGAGTCCAACAATTAAAATCATTGCGACGCAGAGCCGCGCGTGCACCTTTAACTGCATCATCGTCTTCCTATTATTCCCTTTTATTAGCCATGAACAACGAGACCTCCGCAACTGATTAATTACGGAGGTCTCTTTAAACACTAGAGGTCAAAACCAAAAAACTAGTTGTCGTTGTTATCTGCCGCCATCGCGCGCTCTTCAACAGCTTCGTCGAACGACTCATCGTCTAACTCATACCAACTGACCCATGCGAAACTCATATCATCGCTTGAGCGTTGCCCGAAGCCAGCCCAGTTCGTCGGGTCATCGTTCCAACGATTCGCTTCCGAGTTATCGTGCCAGCTTGTGACGTGCAATGTTGTGCCCTTCGGCAGCAGTGGCGCAACTTCGTCTTCGTAGTTGTAGACAATGTGCCAACCAAAATCCCAATCAGCACAGCTCAAGATCTGCTTACTATTGTCGGGTAAAACCGCTCCGAGGCACTGTCGTTTACCCAAGTTATGCAGATGGGCCTGAAACGCCGTGATGCGCGCATTTTCCTTCAGTCGATAAAACCCATCGTGCCGAACGTTGGATTCACCAGCCGGGATATCTAAATCCTCGTTATCACCAACGTGAGCCGAGATAAGTTTGCGCTCGGGCACCACACCCTTCGGGTAGAACTGCAAACCAACACGCGTACGGTCCGTCGTCTCAATACCGTTCGCGGCATAGTGCAGGTTGAACTTAATCTGCCCGCCAGCCTTGATTTCACGGCCTGTACCATCTGGAAAGATGTCACCATTCTTTCCAAGCGCGTACTCATTCAAAAAGCTGTAATCACCGTCTTCAGACTCCAAATCTTCCATGCTCGTGACCGCATGATGGACCACAGGAAACCCTTCGAGAGACGGCTTCGTTTCAACAGCCTTCACCCAACGATCTTCCGTGAGACCAGAATCCGAGTAGAAATCGCCCCACCAGTTCGGCGCCTCGGCAGAGACGACGAACGGCTCAGGAATTTCAACAACCCAATCAGGCTCACCGATCTTCCATTCCGCGATGTCACGGAACTCCTTCGGTGGAGGCATGTCTGCAGGATTTCCACGGGGCGCACCGTTGTCAACCCACGTCGAGAGTGTCGCGATCTCTTTGTCAGTGAGCGAATAGTCGTACTTGAATTTCTGGACACCAATGTTTTTATCGATGTACCACGGCGGCATCGCCCGAGTGACAACCTTCTCCTTGATCGAACGGGCCCACGGCCGAGCCTCATCATAAGTCAGTAACGACATGGGGGCGATCGAACCTGTGCGGTGGCAATCCTGGCATGAACGCTGCAAAATCGGCGCAATGTCTTTCGAGAACGTAACCTCGGATGCATCCTGCGCAACGGCAACGGATGGCATCGCAACGAGGGCCACGAAAACCATTACGGCAAAACTACTAAATTGGCATCGAATACTCTTTGACATCTTTTAGCCTCCACGGCTGTAAGGACCTACGTATCGCTGGTCTATTGTGCCTCAGTCAGGCCACGTACGCCAAGTAAAGTTATAACGTTGAAAATTAGGGCTGTAATTTGAAGACATAGAGGGCATTACCGGTATCCGGATGCTGAATCTCTGGACTAAGCAGTTGCGGGATTCGGCGAGGACTCCCACCGCCAAGCCCCGTTGAGACAGCTATATACTGGGCTCCATTCACACCATAGCTGACCGGAAACCCCTGCACAGAAGTTCCCAGGCGAGTTTCCCACAATACATTACCGGTATCGACGTCAAGGGCACGAAAGTAGCGGTCAACATCGCCTACGAACGCAAGTCCGCCACGCGTCGTCAACACTGCGGTCATATACGCCGCCCGTTGCTCGACACTCCAGCGTTCTTCCATGGTTTCCACATCGATAGCAGCGAGCTTGCCGAGGTTCCCGTCAGTACCCGGCATTTCGAACCACTTACGGTCGGCCTGCGTCCCGCCAGAACCCTCTACAAGTTCAACTTCTCGGCCTGCGATCTCAAGACAACTCTGGGACAGCGGAATAACAACACTATTTGTTTCGGGGCTGTAAGCCATCGCATGCCAGTTATGCCCACCTGCCGTACTCGGACAAACTGAAACCCAATCGCCAATCCCTGCATCCGCAATATCCTGCCGATAGGTCACTAGACCGGTCTCGGGGTCAATCGATTCGAACACATTCTGAAACACGGTCTCGACGTGCCCGAGAAACTCGCCTGACTCCCGGTCAAGCTTCCATAAGACGCCATGCTTCCCGATCGTAAGGAGTGTCTTTCGCCCGTCGCTGTCAACAAGAACCTGTTCAAACGCTTCATCCATGTCAAGCGCTTCACCGGGCACATGCTGTCGATACCACTCGATAGAACCATCTGACGGATTCAAGGCAAGCGTCGAATTCGTGTAGAGCGCTGGGTCATAAACCGTCAGGCCGCGACTCGCTGGCACCCACGGTTTTGCTTGGGCGACCGGCCAATAGATCAGACCGAGTTCGGGGTCATAGCTACCAGGTATCCAAGAGTCACCGCCACCGCGCAAAGCAAGGGCCAAGTCGCCCCAAGAATCACCGCCTGGCTCACCAGGAGCCGCAATGGTGAGACGCCGCCATAGCTCTTCGCCCGTGTAGGCATCATGAGCAGTGATAAAACAACTATCCGGCATAAACCGCGTGCACCCATTAATCCCGTTAACAACTTTGCCATCGGCAACAATGGGGCCGCTCGAATTCCGATACCCATCTGCGTAGTCCGCCAGTCGGGTTTCCCATACGAGTTCTCCCGTACGCCGGTCTACGGCGGCCATATATGCATCTTGCGTACCGAGATAAATGTTGTCGCCATAAATTGCCAGATTGCGCGTTCCACCCTCCCGCATGGATTCAGGAAGAGGGCGCCGATATTCCCACAATAAAGTACCCGTCTCAGCATCAAGCGCCTGAATGACATTTCCCGGGTTAGCCAGATACATCACGCCGTCATAGACCAGGGGCGTTGGTTGGTTGCGTCCATCACCCATCGCCCATACCCACGCTAGTTGCAGCGTCGAGACATTCTCCCGAGTAATCTGGTCAAGCGGGCTGTATCCCCAGCCGTCATATGTTCGGCGGTAGATTAACCAGTCATTCGGGTCAGGGTCCCGGAGCATGGCATCAGTCACCGAACCGCTTTCAGGAATAGATCGAAAAAGCCGCGTTGCTGTCTCCGGCGCCTCTGCGACAGAAGTCGTAGTGATCGTTGCGGACGGTTCAAATCCACCCAACGCCACGGCACCAGGTTCCACATTATTCGCACGGAGAATGTAGGCTACGAGACTCGCATAGTCTTGGGGATTGAGCGATACGCTCGCTCCAGGCGGCATCGTCGTTTCAATTAAATTAAGTAGTTCTTCAACCGGCCGTTGATTCCACATGCGTCGGAAGTTCGGCCCCGCAAGCTCCGGTGCCTCGAACGAACCGGTCAGATTGTCAAGGTGGCAGGTCGCACATCTTCGTTGGTAAAGATCTTGCCCAGCGTCTGCCTGAGCCACTGTAAAAGTGGTAGACAAGAGCTGAGCCGCGACATCACATGGCAAGGCCATACCGACTAGCGCAATCGCAACTCCTGTGGCCAGTCGTCGCATCAGTTAGAACTAGTTGTTGTTATTGGCTTGAAGCATTTTCGTCGATGCCCGTTCGGCAACACGTGCTTCGTACTGCTCGTCGGTCATAAAGGCTACGTCTGTCCAGCCATGTCCCATTTCATCCATCGTCCGACCGCCCCAACCCACCCAAGCAGACGGATCGGGGTTGTGTTTATTGTTCGCAGTATTGTCATGCCACGAGACGGTATGAAGAATCGTGCCTTTTGGAAAAAGATGCGCTTCTTTATACGGATAGACGATCTGCCACGTTTGCTCGTAATTCGTCACATCGGTCAAAACTTCTCGACGACCGTCCACATGGATCGCCTCCAGTAACATCCGCTTCCCACGAAAATGCATATGGGGTTGAAAACTCAGCACCAACGCAGCTTGCGGAAGCGGCCAGAATCGCTCATGACGAATGACGCTGTGTGGCGGTATGCTCATCAACGCAACACCGTTCAATGTATTGTCATCAATAATCGCACCCGGAGGCATCCGGTCCGCATGGAGCTCAAGATCAAAACCGGCACGCAATAACCGATCCTCCACGGCTTCACGATTCAGTTTCCAGTCATGACCCAAGCCTGTCCGAATCCGATGGGCGGTGACGATTAACTCCGGGACCACACCTTTGGGATAAAACTTGATCCCAACCTTTTGCCGGTCAATCGTTTCCTCACCCCATGGATGGTAATGCGGCGCAAAACGGAAAAGGCCGCCTGCTGGCAGCTTCCGACCGGTACCGTCTGGGTAGAACTGCCCGGTGCTTCCCATCGCGTATTCGATTAGATCAATTTCCTCAGTATTTGATCCCATGCCAAGCCTGAATTCTTCTAGGTCCTCAGTTGTTTCTGGCACGCTGACATACACGTGCGAATGATGCACGCAGCAGTATGCCTCTGGAATAATCTGCACCCACTTGACGTAACGATCTTCTGTTAAACCAGGATCGACGATCTCGGATGGATAAAAGTCCGCACCTTCGGAAGGAATCTTGAACCCTTCTTTCATCTGAACCACCAGGTCAGGTTCACCGTATGTCCATTCGTTGAGATTAGCGAAGTCAAGTGGCGGTGGTGCATCAGCAAGATTTCCACGCGGTGCCCCGCTGTCTACCCACGCGGCAATCGTCTCGATCTCTACATCATTCAAGGAGGGGTCTGCCGTATATTCACCAATCGTCCGGTCGATATGCCATGGCGGCATTTGACGCGTCACAACGCGATCTTTGATGGCCCGCGCCCATGGTCGCGTTTCCTCGAAGCTCAACAAAGACATTGGAGCACCCGTGCCAGGACGGTGGCATTGCTGACAAGACCGCTGGAGAATAGGCAGCACGTCCTTCGTGAAGGTCACGTCGTGACCGGTGTCCTGTGCCGCAACTGGCGAGGCGGCAGAGACCGCCACAAAAAGAACCCAAGGTACCGCTGTGAGATTCCAGATTTGACGCATTACAGGACCTCCCCGCTTGAAATCTGCCGCCGTACCCGTCAGTCTAGCACCCGATAACCATGCGCGTACTACGATTCTCTAGGATTTTACCCGTTGCAGTCGTGTGGCTTTGGCTCATAGGACCGGCCCACGCACAATTGAACCAACCTGTGTATCCCGTGTACGACGGATTTTTCGTGGCTGAAGATGGCACATACGTTATTTCTTACGCTTATTTCAGTCACAATCACGACACCGTTCAGGTGCCTCTTGGAAACGAGAACGCCTTTGGTTCCGAACCACCCGACCGTTTACAACCCACTACCTTCAGCCCCGGCCATCATCGCTTCCAGTGTGTCATGGTGCTCGACGCTGACTTTCAGGGAGGGTTGCGCTGGACGCTGACATATGCCGGCACAACAACGTCAACCAGTGAAGACATGCTCCAGTACAACTGGGAATTCGATGACCGAACCCAACAATCCGTCTTACGTGACGTAGATGTTGAAAATGCACCGCGTGGCGTGTGTCTGAACCGATCCCCACTTGTCCGCATTCTTGGACTTCGAAACGGCCCGGACGGTGAACCACCCGAACTCGCGGTAAATGTTGGTGACGAGCTCAGGTTATTCGGTAGTACTCGCGATGAAGGGTTACCAAGAAATAGTGTTCTGGTTTCAGAGTGGCGTACCGTTGATGGTCCAGGAAATGTCTCGTTTAGCGCACAGGACGAACCGCGCACACTCGCAACATTTGATACAGCTGGCACCTACGAGTTGGAGCTTCAAGCTAATGACTCAGTATTCGAATCGACTACGCAAGTCATTGTCCATGTAGAGTGAACACCATCGCCAAACAGCTCCGCGGCTTCTTACACTACAAGACGATGAAAGTCTGTTACCGCCGTTCGTAGGGGGCACCTGTTCCTGATGACCCGACAAAAAATGTAGACCCATCAGGAAGGGTGATGTCACGAGCATTAGCTGTATTGGACCCATCCTTCGCACGGAAACCATCGATCACCAATTCCGTTCCAACTGGCACGGAGTTTTTATTAAGTCCACGACGCATTAGTGAATTGGGGGCCCCACACTCGATAGCCCACGTCACCACCTGACCGTCTTCGCCTTCGACATCAACATGGATCCACGAATGCGGATTAATCCATTCCGTTTTCGATACCGTGCCGTGAAGCTCTAACGGTCGATCAGCATCAAATTCGGCTGAAAAAGCATGGTGCGCTGACACACGAGGCACCCCAACAAGCAGCGCGAGCCCAACACCGAAGCAAATAAGCTTGGCAAACATAACCATTTACCTCACACCTAATCGGATGGTTTCAAGGTCCGCACCCGTCATGAGTGAAATACCCCGCCCATTTCCTTCGTGACACGCGTATTCAAACAACATGTGGTCATTTGGCGCGCGCTGAAGCGCATTAAATTCAATTGTCCATGGCTGTGTAAAAACGTTTGGGTCCTCAATCGTCGCGCGGTAACTGATGGTGTTTGCATCGACGAAGGTGAACCTCTCAACAACATGCAAGTCCCTGCTGTGAAACACACCATGCCCTGTTGTTAATGCTCGACCAGGCGCACCTTCTGGCGGTGCCCCGTGACCAACTGGCCACGTATTGTCAGTGAAATTGGTGACATCAACAACCAGCGTATTGCCTTCCCAGCGGCCACGGGAATCGCCCATCCCAAGCCGAATGTCTGGGCTGACGTGCGGACTACCATCCAGTGGGATGTAACGATACAAATGATTCCATTCGTAGAGCATCACTACGTATCCAGGTAGTTGAAGAATTTGATAGGTGTTGTAGCCAACAGGTAAATGCGCACGGGGCAGCGCCGATGGCAAGCATTTCACGCGCGGATCGAGATGTTCTAATTCGTCTTGTCGGACCATAATGTCGTTCCGCTGCTCGGCTGCCCATGGCTGAAACGGTACTTTGCCATCCGGCGGGTCAACAATCATCGGCGCTGTAAGTCGGGCAGGCCTTGGAGGTGCATCCGGATCCGGTTCAAAAAACTGAGAAAAAGCGGCGTTGTTTCCTTGAGAACCTCCTGTCGGCGGCTCCCAATTTTCGTCCGCGGCAATTTCTAAAGGCTGATACTGGCCCGGAAGGTAATGACCTCGAAAATCAGGGTCGCCCCACTCGGTACGTGGCGGGTCAAACTCTACTGTGGGCTCCTGAGCAAAGACTAAAAGCGGACACGTTAAGAGCATGACACTCGCTGTCGCAAGCCTACGCAAACCATTGTCTTTCACTGGGCACCTCCATCCGAACGATTCGCTGACTCTAAAATAAAATCCACACAGTCATAATCAAGTAGCTGTAGTCCCTCTTCTACCCGTCGATACAGGGGCATACGCATCGTCCACGGTCGTGTGAAGACTTCTGGGTCTTCAATCGTGACCTCATAATCAACATGGTACGAACTGATCGGCGTGTAGCGCTCGACAACATGCAACTCGTTGCTATGAAAATTACCCGCTGCATCAAGCCATGTCTCGCCGTTAAAATGCGTCGTGTCAACGACCAGCGTATCGCCTTCCCAATGTCCTCGGGAATCTCCCATCCAAAAATCATTTGGTAAAGGGTGCTCGCTACCGTCGGTATAAATAATTCTGACTGCGTGTGCAAACTCGTAAGTCATCACCACATGATCAGCCGTCTGAAAAATGCGAAAGGGAAATGGCATGTACGTAATCCGAGGCACCCCAGGCAGAAAACATTGTCGAACAGGGTCTGCGGTGAATCGATTCGCATAGTTTTCCTGTTGCTGGGCTGAAGCCCATGCCTGGTAAGGGATGATGTTGTCCTCAACCACGCCAAGACCGGCCGGCACACCATCCTGCGCATTATGTGCACGAATATCCCATGCCGCAGAATTAAGGACCTGCCAAATACCGTTGAGGTCGGGTTGGCCCGCAGGTGTTCGTGGTCCGTCATAGCCTGTCTGAACCGCTACCGAACCAGAAGATGACAGTGACTCAAGATAGCCAACAACTTGTCGCACATTGTCATCACTCAATTCTCGCTGAGAAATTGGAGGCATCTGGCCGTATCCCTCTCGCACGACAGCCAGCACATACTCCACATCAAACCCGAGCGGTACTAACGCCGGCGCCATATCCCCGCGCCCGCGCTCACCATGACAAAGTTGGCACACCTGTTGATAGGACTCAACTCCTGGGTGCTCTTGTGCCTCGGTCGTTTCTACAACGGCTAACAAGCCAACAAAGACTGCAATAAATAGACGAAACACCACCCTCACTCCTCTGGAAGCGCAAACGCAACAAGTCTCGCATCAGGGCCGGCCCCCGTCGCAATAACCACATACTGCCGCCCTTCGCGTGACCGGTAGGTCATTGGGTTCCCACTCGTCCGAAATTCGGTTGCTACTCGCGATATCTCACGGCCAGTGGCGGCATCGAACGCATAGAGATACGGGTCCCCCCCTCCAAGAAATACTAATCCACCGCCTGTCACCATCGGGCCGTTTGCACCAGGCGTACCGAGACGCTCTGGAAGTTCCACATCGCGCAGTAATGGATGACTACGTATCAGTCGGCTACCTTCGCCAAAAGGAACCCGCCACGCGATCTCACCTTGATTGAGATCAATCGCAACCAGTCGGGCATACGGTGGTTTGATCAGTGGAATAGGACCCAGTTGGCTGCGTTCGGACGGTGCAGACCAGCCAAACAACGCAAATCCACCAGACCCACCACGCGGACAGTTATTTGTGTACTCAACATCAACATCGGGCACATCTGGGTCTGTCTTGCACACCTGGTTGGGCGATGTTCCTTCAGATGTTCGCACATAAAGTAATCCGGTAGACGGATCAAACGCCGCGCCACCCCAATTCGCTCCACCATCAACTCTCGGCCGCTGCAACGTCCCTCGAGCGCTCGGGGGAGTGAATAACGGACCAAGACGATAGGTTTCGAGTTCAGCGATCGCAAGGCGGTGAACCTCCGGCGTCAAATCATTGGCGTCATCGAGCGTGACACCTTGTCCAGCAAACGGGGGTGGTTTCGTTGGAAACGGTTGCGTCGGATACGGAACTTCTCCTGGAACATCCGTGTCGGTATCTACTGGCCGCTCTTCAATTGGCCAGACCGGCTCTCCGGTTACGCGATCAAACACATACGTAAAACCCTGCTTGGAGACCTCGGCGACCGCATCGATGCTGCGACCATTGACATTCAGGCTGACCAGATTCGGTGCCGACGTAAGGTCGTAGTCCCATAACCCATGATGCACGGTCTGGAAATGCCACTCACGCTCTCCTGTACGAGCATTGAGACACACAAGCGACTCAGCAAATAAATTGGCTCCTAACCGACGCCCACCCCAAAAATCACTACTTGGTGTACTCGTCGGCAAATACAAAAGTCCTCGTTCCGCATCGAGCGACATTAAGCCCCAAACGTTCGCATGACCCGTGAATCGCCACGACCCGTCTTGCCAAGTATCCGCACCAAACGCATCGTTCGATTGCGGAACCGTATAAAACACCCAGCGACGCTCACCCGTATTGACATCAAATGCTTGTACGGACCCAGGTGTATCAAATCGATGTTGCACACGATCCGGCACGCGGCTTCCGACAATCACGAGATCCTCAAACACCACAGGTGGTGACGTCTGATCAAACTCATCGCGCGTGACGTCATTCGGAAAACCTTCAGTCAAAATGACGCGACCATCTTGACCGAACGACGGAATAAGAGTGCCACTCGCCGCGTCAACTGAGTACAAACTGTCGCGGCTATTAATAAAAATACGCATCTCATCACCGGTTCCCCACACGGCAACGCCACGATGCTTGAACCCACCTGGACCCGCGCCACGTGGTCCCGTTCGATACGCTTCGGGATCAAATGCCCACAACTCTTGACCAGTCTCTGCGTCAAGCGCAACCACGCGTGTATACATAGTGGATAGATAGATGACGTTATCAATCATGAGCGGGGTAGCCTCGAAACTACCGGGGCGTGTCTGAAACTCCTGGTTGGGAAGTTCGTTGGGCTCCCACGTCCAAGCGATCTCGAGCTCGTCGACGTTTTCCGTGTTGATATTGGTCAACGGGGAATATTTCGATGCTGCTTGGTCTGCACCCACGTATGGCCACTCCACCATTTGTGTCGGCGAACCTTGTGCAAAAGCAAGCTCTATCCGGCACACCAATAGTGAGACATACAGAAAAACGAAGCAGGTACGCTTCATAACGCCCTCCACACAGGAAACACAACCACCAAAACTAGACGCAACATAAACACCCTTTTAACTACCTTGGGAATTTTCTACCACGCGGATTATTCAGCTGGTAATGCAAAAACAAAAAGTCCATTGCCGGCATTTGGCCGACGCTTTTCAGGGGTTAGCTCGCGCGGCATCGACACCCAACTTCCGCCACCGATCCCCGTCCCAATCGCTACGTACTGGCGTCCGTTAACCTCGTATGTCACCGGAAACCCTTGAACAGACGTGGGTAACCGCGTTTTCCATAATTGCTCACCCGTAGACACGTCGTAGGCATACGCATCACGGTCATAAGTTCCGACAAACGCTAAACCCCCGGCGGTTGTGAGTGCCGCCGAAATGTACGGGGTACGCTGACGATGCGACCAGAGAATCTCGCCACTCACGTGCATAGCGACAAATTCTCCCATATTGCCATCACTATCCGGGTGAAGGAAATTCTTGCGGCCGACCATCCCATTGCCACCGCCACCTTCTCGCCACTCCACATCGCTGTAGACAGTGCGCTGACAGTTCAACGTTAGTGGAATATAGAATGCTTCCGTTTCTGGGCTATAAGACATCGCGCGCCAACTTTTAACACCAGAATGACTCGGACAAAATTCCAATTCTTCATTCAACTCCGGAATCATGTTTGGACGAAACGACAACTGTCCGGTTGTCGAATCGATATCTACGATATTTTGATAGCCAAGATCCGTCGCGTTAATAAACTCGCCGGTCTGTCGATCGAGTTGCCACAATATACCGAGCTTCCCCATCGTAAAAACCGAGGGACGACCGTCAACATCGACCAGGATTCGCTCGAAGACCTCATCCATATCATGTGATTCGCCTGGGTGATGCTGATAAAACCAGCGCATCTCGCCCGTATCCGAGTCTAAGGCGAGTGTCGAGCTCGTGTACAGCGCGTCGCCATCCGTACGCCGGCTCACTTGAGCCCATGGTTTCGCCTGCGCAACCCCCCAAAATGTCAGCCCAAGATCAGAGTCATACGTGCCAGTAATCCACGCGTCCCCGCCACCGCGAAACAGCATCGGCAAATCACCCCACGTATCTCCGCCTGCCTCGCCGGGACGAGCCACTGTTGACGTGCGCCATAATTCACGGCCCGTATCAGCGTCGTGCGCGGTGATAAAACATCCGTCATCCCAAAACCGCATGCATCCGGCCATACCAGAAATCACTTTCCCATCTGCCACAAGAGAACCGCCGGTATAGTGAAACCCCTTGTCTGGGTCAGCAACATCTGCCTCCCACACCACTTCCCCTGTACGCGCGTCGAGCGCGACAATATTCGCGTCAGCGGTGTTCAAAATGATCTTGTCGTCGTAAATTGAGATGTTCCGATTTGGCCGTCCTCGACCCCGAGCGGTTGGGAATTGTCGTCGGTACTCCCAGAGAAGGTCCCCAGTTGCAGCATCAAGGGCCTGAATCAGATTCCCAGGGTTGGCAAGGTACATTACTCCTTCATGAACGATCGGAGTCGTCTGTTGCGACCCGGCCTCCATAGCCCACGACCATTCAAGCCGAAGGTCGTCAACATTATCCCGAGTAATCTGATCAAGTGGGCTATACCCCCACCCATCTCTCGTACGCCTCCAGTTCAACCAACTTTCAGGTGGCGGGTTGTCCAACATCGCATCCGTCACCGCTTCAAACGACGGCACTTGGGCGAAGGCTGGCACTATCGCACTAACAAAGACGAATACTGCACCAATCATGAACCGAAGCATCGATTTGCCTCCCTCTGTATCCATTTACACACGTACCGTTCAGTCACTGCTCCCGCCGAACGTATTTTTTAATACCCTTGGGCCCCACTTCAGCACCATAGATGTTGCCCGCCGCGTCTACGGCCACACCCTCTGAAAAACTAGTCCCTCGAAGCGGGCCATCGTTGGGATCTGCAGGATCTGGAATGAAATACATCACTTCGCCAGTACGGGCACTCCCAACTCGCATGCCTCGCTTCCATTCACCATTTCCACGTCGATGATTTGACTCGGAGTCGGTCCCGTACAACATATCGTTTTCATCGATGAAAATACCGCTGAGGCGAGAAAACTGATGCCATTCCTCAAGGAAGTTTC
>Ga0310123_10001990_pt1 | contig 16482 bp, 13 predicted proteins | sample CB6_AW_1057_MG_FD_203505 | JGI IMG/M metagenome (GOLD analysis project Ga0310123, IMG submission 203505) | Marine microbial communities from Western Arctic Ocean, Canada - CB6_AW_1057 | ecosystem: Environmental > Aquatic > Marine > Oceanic | place: Canada: Western Arctic Ocean | collected... | reverse complement strand
GCAGCTGCTGTGCCTGGATTCGAAGATGAGCTTCGACGACAACGCGATGTTCCGCCACGAGTCGTTCGAGGAGTTGCGGGACTTGAACGAGGAGGACCCTGCGGAGGTTCGTGCCGGGGAGGCGGGCCTGAGCTACGTGAATCTCGATGGGAACATCGGCTGCCTGGTCAACGGAGCGGGTTTGGCCATGAGCACAATGGACCTGATCAAGTTGCACGGGGGCGAGCCGGCCAATTTTCTGGACGTGGGTGGCGGAGCGGATGTCGACGCGGTGACCGAGGCGTTTCGGATCATCCTGGACGATTCGAACGTCCAGGCCATCCTGGTCAACATCTTCGGCGGGATCATGCAGTGCGACACGATCGTCGAGGCGTTGTTGGGTGCCTATGAGAATGTCGGGATCACCGTGCCGCTGGTGGTGCGTTTGGAGGGGACCAACGTCGAGTTGGCTCGAGAGATGCTCGAGGGATCTGATCGCGACATCATCTCTGCCACCGACCTGACCGATGCGGCCCAGAAGGTGGTCGCGACGCTGGGTGCCTGAGTCGCAGGCGGGGCGGGGTGGGCGGATTCACCGGACACACAACACGTAACGGCGAAATGGCGAATCGATGAGCATACTTGTCAACGAAGAGACGAAGGTCATCTGCCAGGGCATCACCGGTCGGGCCGGGCTGTTCCACAGCCAGAAGTGTCGCGAGTACGGGACGCCGATGGTGGGTGGGGTGACACCGGGCAAGGGCGGGACCGAGATCGAAGGGTTCGCGGTTTATGACACGGTGGCCGAGGCGATTGAGGCGACCGGTGCGAACACGTCGATGGTGTTTGTGCCTCCCAGGTTCTGTGCCGCGGCGATCGTCGAGGCGGCCGAGGCGGGGATCGAGTTGATTATCGCGATCACCGAGGGTGTCCCGGTGCTGGACATGGTGCGAGTCCGCAAGCAGATCGACGCGATGGACAGCTGTCGCCTGGTGGGTCCCAACTGCCCGGGGGTGATCACTCCGGGAGTGGCCAAGATCGGGATCATGCCCGGTTACATTCATTCGACCGGTTCGGTCGGCCTGGTCTCTCGCAGCGGGACGCTGACGTATGAGGCGGCGTGGCAGCTGGGCAATGTCGGCCTGGGCCAGTCGACGTGCGTGGGGATTGGCGGCGACCCGGTCAACGGGACGAATTTCATCGACGTGCTGGAGTTGTTCCAGGCCGACGTTCAGACCGAGGCGATCCTGATGATTGGCGAGATCGGTGGGAACGCGGAGGAGCAGGCGGCGGATTACATCGAGGCGAACGTGACGAAGCCGGTGGCGGCGTTCATCGCCGGAGCCACCGCGCCTCCGGGCAAGCGGATGGGACATGCCGGGGCGATCATTTCCGGCGGCAGTGGGACCGCAGCGGACAAGATCGCGGCGCTGAGGGCCGCGGGAGTCGAGGTGGCCGAGAGTCCTGCCGACATGGGCCAGGCACTGAAGCGGGCGATCGAACGGGCCGGCGGTTAGAGCGGCAGGGTGGGTGCCAACGCGAGCCTGACCCGTCAGTCTTCGACCAGATCTGATTCTGTCAGTCCTGCGGTGCGAAGAATGCTCTTGAGCGTACCGATTCGCAAGTCGCGGTTGCCATGGACCGGCACGGTGAGAATCGTACGTTGGCCACGCATTGCATAGATATGGTGGCTGCCTCGGATCCGCTTCAGCTGCCAACCGCGTCGCTCCAGAATAGCGCACAGGCGCTTGCCGGAGATCGACTTCACACTTCAATCTCCACAACCTGTGTCGGCGACGGATCCGGATCGCGCTCGGCGGAGACCTCGAGCCAGCCGACGGCGGCCTCTTCAATGTTGGACATCAATTCGTCCAGGGTGTCGGCTTCGCTGACGCAACCTGGCAGTGCAGGGATCTCCGCCCAAAAACCACCTTCTTCTGCGTTGTGGACGTGCACCTTGAGTTTCATCTGCGGTAACCTGCTGATCGTCTCGGCGTCTCTAGATTGGTGTTGTCCGGGTATCTGTGTCAACGGGGTGAGTTTGATTGAGACTCTCGGCCTGTCTTGAACCACGAAGCGGTTTCGATTCAGGGCGCTGTGGTGATCTACGCAGGCGCGGTCTGGATCCTTCGGCACGGATATCGCCGACGGCAAGAAGGGGTCAGGCCCGGATGTTGGGCGCCTGGCGGCTTCCAACATCCGCGTCTGACCCCGGTGATTCCGGTGATTCCGGATTTAGGCCTCGTCGTCGGCGCAGACCCAGCCTGCCAGGGTGGGGGTGTAGTCGCACAGTTCTTTGGTGTCGAAGTAGATCCCGATTTCGCGGGCTGCGGCCTCGGGACTGTCGCTGCCGTGCATCAGGTTCATCTGCCGGCTGGCTCCGAAGTCGCCCCGGATCGTGCCCGGTGCCGCGTCGCGGCCGTTGGTCGGTCCCATCAGGCTCCGCATCACCCCGATCGCCTCGGGACCCTCGACCACCAACGCGATCACAGGCCCCGCTGTGATGAACTCCTCGAGCAACGGATAGAACGGCTTCTCGAGATGCTCGGCGTAGTGTTCCGCAGCCAACTCGACGGTGACCTCGAGCATCTTCATGCCGACGATCTTCATGCCCTTGTCTTCGATCCTCGAGAGTAACTGACCGGCGAGGCGGCGCTGGATGCAGTCGGGCTTGAACAGAATCAGAGAGCGCTCGGTCGCCATCGTGGTGGTCCCTTGGTGGTGGGAAGGGTCGTCGGGTATTCCGACGGGGCAGAGCAGGCCCCGAGCCGGTCTCGAGGGGCGGGTACTCTAGCGACCCGCCTCTAGCCGAGCAACATCTTCCGGAAGTCACCAAAGAGGTAGTGACTGTCGTGGGGCCCGGCGGACGCCTCGGGATGGTACTGCACCCCAAACGCCGCCTGCTGTCGACTGCGGATGCCCTCGACCGTCTGATCGTTGAGGTTCACATGAGTCACCTCGATGTCCTCGCCCAAGCTCTCCGGATCGAGTGCAAAGCCGTGGTTCTGCGTGGTGATCTCGACCTGGCCGGTCGCATGGTTCAACACCGGCTGGTTGGCTCCGCGGTGACCAAACTTCAGCTTGAAGATCTCCGCCCCCAAGGCCAGGCCCAGCAGCTGGTGACCCAGGCAGATGCCGAAGATCGGCTGGTGCCCCAACAGGCCGCGGATCGTCTCGATGGCATATTCCAGTGGCCGAGGATCACCGGGTCCATTCGAGAGGAACACGCCGTCGGGTTCGTAGGCCAGTACCTCCTCGGCCGTTGCGGTGCCGGGTACCACCGTGACCCGGCAACCCAACTGCCTCAGGTGGCGGGGGATGTTCCACTTCATGCCGTAATCGATGGCGACCACGTGAGGCCCGTCGGAGGGGTCGGTGGCCTCTTCATTCAGACCCTCGTATCCGGGAGTCACCGCCGCCTGGACCAAGGCGTCCAACGACTCGGACCACTCGGCCGATTCTCGAGGAATCACCTCCCGCACCAGGTCCTGCCCCACCAACTCGGGACTCGCCTGGGCCTTCTTGACCAGGGACGCGTCGTCGGTGTCGGTGGTCGAGAGGACTCCGGTCATGGCACCGTGGATGCGGATCCGCCTCACCAGGGCCCGCGTGTCGATGCCCTCGATCCCGATCACTCCGTGTTGCTCGAGGAAGTCCTGAAGCGACCAGTCCAGTCTCTGGTTGCTCGGAAACCGACACAACTCGCGGACCACGAAGCCTCTGAGGGCCACCCCACCACTCTCGACGTCGACCGCGTTGGCGCCGTAGTTGCCGATCAAGGGGTAGGTCATCGTCACGATCTGGCCGCAGTAGGACGGGTCGGTCAGGATCTCCTGGTAACCCGTCATGCTGGTGTTGAACACCACCTCGCCATAGACCTCGCCGCTGGCCCCGAAGGCGTTTCCGGTATAGACCGTGCCATCGGCCAGCGCCAGCTTGGCGATTCGCTCGTCCATGGGATGTCCTGCTGCAATGGCCAACCGACGAAGGAGCTCGGCCGGCTGGCTGCTCATTTTGCACTCACCCAAGTGCGGCCGGGACAACATGTACCAGATCGAGGCGGCAAATTGAAGAGACCGCCGGGGCGGTTGCCCCGGCGGTCTCTTGCATCGCTGGTGCGGTCCAGGTCCACTCGACCTCAGACGCCCTCGATCCCGTCCTCGCTGCCGTGCAGCAGCACGAATTCGTCGAAGCGAATCTCGGCCCTCTGAGGGTCGGCGATCGACTCGAAGAGCCGTTCGATCACCGAGTGGAAGTGTCCGCGCTTGAGTGAATAGAAGTTGTGCTTTCCTTCACGCCGGGCCTCGATCAGGTCGGCCTCACGCAACAACGCCAGGTGATGACTCACCGCCGGCTGACTCTGGTCCAGCCGCGTGCACAGGGCGGTCACGTGCAGTTCCCGCTCACGACCCAGGTACAACAGGATCCGCAGCCGTGTCTCGTCGGAGAGCAGTTTGAAGATACCCAGCAACTCGTGCTCCAACTCGTCGGAAAGAAACAGTCCCTGGGCAGGAGCATCCATCACGTTCGTACTCATCGTTTCGCCTGTCTTTTCTGTGGTATCCGTTGAGGAGGACCCGGTACCAGTTCCATCTGGCTGCCGAGCCTCCTCGTGAAGTTCAGTGGGAGTGGGTTCACCCTGTTTGCTGTCGTCGCTCACCCGTGTCGGTCCTTCACTCTCTCGATCGATCACCGACCCATCGGTCGGCTCATCTCCATTCGGTCGAATCCAATTCCTGGAATGGACTGCGAGCTATCGACGAGGCGATTGGCTGGTCCGACGAGACCGGAGGCTACTTTCGAAACTCGAAATGCCGACGGAACCGTCAGATGAACACCATTGGCCGATAACCGGATCGGGCCCATGGTGCTGCCTGCCAGTTGCCTGGTTCAAACAGCCTAAATTGTCTGTGGTTGTGGTGTTGTGTCAGAAATGACGCTTCAAACTGCGGTAACAGCACCGTGCCCGAGTGGGCCGCACGAAATGGAATTGAGGGGAATGCGTAGGACAGGAAGTCTAACAGCTGTTACCAATTTCGGTCGGGAGACCCGGAACCGGGTCGAATCGACCGAACGCCGTCATTATGGAGGTGGCGTGAGAGGTCGTCAATGAGTTGAATGGAGAATTCCGGGCGAATTGCATTCGGTTTGGGACGCGGGGATTCGTCCGGTTTTCGGTGCAGGTGTTGGAGCGATTGGTGATGACCGCGAGCGAGCACGATCGGGGGGGTGAGTTTTGCTGCCTGGAGGGAATCCGTGCAGTGGTCACCGGTTCCTCGAGCGGAATGGGTCGTGCGATCGCGTGGGAACTTTCGCGAGCCGGGGCCCGCGTGCTGGTTCATTGCCGCGAGTCGGTCGAATTGGGCGAGGCGTTGGTCGAGTCGATCCGGGGTGAGGGTGGTGAGGCGGAGTTGCTTGTGGCCGATCTCTCGAATCCCCACGAGGTGGATGCGATGCTGGATCGGAGCTGGCAGTTGCTCGGCGGTGTCGACGCCTGGGTCAACAATGCCGGCGTCGACCTGTTGACGGGTTCGGCGGCGGGCTGGAGTTTTGATGAGAAGTTGGCGGCTTTGTGGGAGGTGGACATCCGGGCAACGATTCGGTTGTCCCGCGAGGCGGGGAATCGGATGCGAGAGTCTGGTGGCGGCTCGGTCTTGAACATTGGCTGGGACCAGGCCGAGCGGGGGATGGAAGGAGACAGTGGCGAGTTGTTTGCTGCGGCCAAGGGGGCGGTGATGTCTTTCACTCGCTCGCTGGCTCTGAGCCTGGCACCCAGCGTCCGGGTCAATTGCATAGCTGCCGGCTGGATCCGCACCGGATGGGGTGAGACGGCCGGTGAGGCCTGGCATCAGCGGGTCCTGGCCGAAACGCCTCTGGGCCGCTGGGGCGAGCCGGCCGACGTGGCTCACCTGGCCCGCTACCTGCTGAGCGAAGAATCGAATTACCTGACCGGCCAGGTGATCTATGCCAATGGGGGAGCCGAGCGGTAACAGTCGTTGCGTCAATCTGACACGAGACAACATCGAGGAGAGAAACGATGGGCGAGGACGTGGTTTTGAGCGAAGAGGAAATCCAGGTGGCACTCGAGTCATTGCCGGGCTGGGAATCGCAGGACGGCTGGTTGCAGCGGAGCTACCAGACCCCCGGCTGGCCTCACACCCTGGCCCTGGCTGCGGCGGTGGGATATGCGGCCGAGGCGGCCTGGCACCACCCCGATCTCGAGCTGGGCTACGCCCGGGTCAAGGTCAAGCTGCAGACTCATCGAGTTCGTGGCATCACGACTCACGACACGGCCCTGGCGTCGCGGATCGAGGAGATTGCGATGTGGGCTCCGGGTGACGATTCGCCACTGGACGGATTCCCCAAGACCTGGGTGAAGTGAGTGGAGCGTCCCGAGCGGATCCTGTTCGTGACCGGCCGTTTGGCCGAGTCGCCTCTACGCGACGTGCTCTCGACCGCCGCGGTTGCCTCGGCGGAGGCATCGGGTGCGGAGGCGGGTGCGGAGGCGGACTGGTCGTTTGACGTGGCGGTGCTTGGTGTCAGCGTGGCGGCCTTGCTGCACACCGACCTGGTCGCCAGGCGGCTCGACCCTCCCCAGGGCTTCGACCGGGTCGTCTTGCCCGGCTGGTGCCAGGGCGATCTGCAGGAGTTGGGGAATTCGCTGGGTCTGCCGGTGTCCCGGGGTCCCAAGGACCTGTACGACCTGCCCGAGTACCTTGGTCAAGCGTCCCGGGGCCCGGTTGTGCTCGAGGAGCATTCGATCGAGATCCTGGCCGAGATCAACCACGCTTCGCATTGGGGCGAGGCCGAATTGCTGGCCGAGGCACATCGGTTGGCCGAAGCGGGTGCCGATCTGATCGACCTGGGGATGGTTCCCGGGGAGAGTTGGCCGGGTATCGAAGCGGCAGTACGTTTGCTGGTCGAATCGGGGTTCGAGGTCTCGATCGACAGTTTTGATCGGGCCGAGGTTGAGGGGTCGGTGGCCGCCGGTGCGAGGTTGGTACTGAGTTGCGATCAATCCAATGTCGAGTGGCTTTCGCCCCTGGCTGCGAGCTCGGGCGCCGAAGTGGTCGCCATTCCCACGCTGCCCCAGGGTCTCGATTCTCTGGAACCGGTGCTCGAGCGACTGACCGACGACGGGGCCGACTTCCGCATCGACCCGATCCTGGAACCGATCGGGATGGGGTTTGCGGCGTCACTGGAGCGGTTCTTCGCGGCGCGTCGGCGTTGGCCGTCGGCGGAGATGATGATGGGGACGGGGAACGTGACGGAGTTGACCGAGGTCGACAGTGCGGGGGTCAACGTGCTGCTGGCCGCGATTTGTCAGGAACTGCGAATCGGCAGCGTGTTGACGACCGAGGTGATCAACTGGTGTCGCAGTTCGGTTGCGGAACTCGATCTGGCCCGCCGCCTGTTGCATCACAGTTTCCAAGCGGGCGTGCTGCCCAAGCACATTGACTCGGGCCTGGTCATGCTCCGCGACGCGTCGTTGCGGGGCGAGGGGTCCCTGGGGCTGGACCGGTTGGCGGCTGAGCTGACCGACGGCAACTTCCGGATCTTCGTCGAGCACATCGACCGCCGAGGGGGCGTGCTGCACGTGATGAACCGCGAGGGTCACTGGCGGCACACCGATCCCTACGAGCTGTTTGACACGGTGTTGCGGGAGACCGGCACCGAGTTGTCCTCCGAGCACGCTTTCTACCTGGGCTACGAGCTGGCGAAGGCCCGCACGGCGTTGACGCTGGGCAAGCGCTACGCCCAGGACCAGGCGTTGAACTGGGGCCGGTTGACGGTGGATGAGATCAGTGCCGTTGACCGTCGGCGGTTGGAGGAGAATTCGTGATGGAGGGCCAGCAGTCGTCGGTTCCGGTCGTCGTGGAACTCGACCCGGTGCCCGACGTGGTGTCGTCACTGGAAGCGGTTGCCGATTGGCCCGACGTGGTGCTGTTGGAGAGCCGGATCGACCGCGAGGAGGTCAGTCGCTATTCGTTCCTGGTCGCCGACCCGGTGGAGTTCGTGACGTGCGAGGTGCCCCAGCGGGGGGCCGATCCGTTTGCTCGACTTCGAGTTCTGCTCGAGACGTCGGCCACCGATCGGGTTGCCGGACTGCCTCCCTTCCAGGGCGGGGTGATGGGCGTGCTGGGTTACGAGTTGGCCGCGGCCTGGGAGGATACTCCCCGGTCGCGTCACGACGAGTTTGCTCTGCCAGCCCTCGCCGCGGGTCTGTATGACACGGTGGTGGCCTGGGACCACGTGCTGGGCCGGGCCTGGATCATCTCGCAGGGGTTCCCCGAGACGGATCACGACCGGCGGTCCGAGCGGGCCCGGCAGCGGGCCGACCAGTGGACCCGGCGATTGTCGGCGGCCGAGGCGACCGAGGTGACCGGTGCGGTTGCGGAGGATGTTTCGCAGCCACGGCCCTCGGTACTTCGGCAACAGCAGCTGGCTCCGTCGTTCCCGGTCGTCGGCCACGACGGGCTCTTCAGTGACTTCTCTCGCGAGGCCTACCTTGAGGCGGTTGGCCAGGTGATCGAGTTGATCCATGCCGGGGACATTTTCCAGGCCAATCTTTCGCAGCGACTCATCGCCGTTCAGCCGGCCACGGCCCTCGAGCTCTACGCTCGGCTCAGGCAGCGGAACCCGGCACCGTTTGCGGGGTACATGTCGCACGACGACTGGCAGATCGTCAGTGCCTCACCCGAGCGGTTCGTATCTTTGCGCGATGGGCTGGTGGAGACGCGGCCGATCAAGGGCACACGTCGTCGGCCGGGCGACCCGGAGGTGGGTGTGCTGGTGCAGGGTGAGTTGAGCGAGAGTGAGAAGGACCAGGCCGAAAACGTGATGATTGTTGACCTGTTGCGCAACGATCTCTCGCGGGTCTGCCGATCCGGGTCGGTGGCGGTGCCTCAGTTGTGTGGTATTGAGGTCTACGAGACGGTGCTGCACCTGGTCTCACAGATCCGAGGCGTGTTGCGGGAGGGTCTCTCGGCCTGGGACCTGCTCGCATCGGTCTTCCCCGGCGGTTCGATCACCGGGGCCCCCAAGTTGCAGGCGATGCAGGTGATTGCCGATCTCGAACCGACGGTTCGTGGTCCCTACTGCGGCAGCCTGTTTTATGTCGGCTGCGACGGGTCGATGGACAGCAGCATCCTGATCCGCACCTTCGTGGTTCGTCACGGCTGGGTGCAGTGTTCGGTGGGAGGCGGTATTGTGGCTCAATCGGACCCGGTGGCCGAGTACAACGAGACGATGGACAAGGCGGCCGGCATGTTGCGGGCCTTGTCCTGAGGCGAGGGCGAGGGCGATGGCGAGGGCGATGGCGAGGGCGATGGTAGTCCTGATCGACAACTACGACAGCTTCGTCTACAACCTCGCGAGGTACCTCGAGGAGCTGGGAGTCGAGGTCGAGGTGGTCCGCAACGACACGGTGACGGTCTCTGAGCTGGTCGAGCGGTCCCCGGCGGCGATCGTGATTTCACCGGGACCCTGCGGGCCGGCTGAGGCGGGGATTTCGGTCGAGCTGGCCAAGGCGGTGCTGGGTCGGATTCCGCTGCTGGGTGTCTGCCTGGGTCACCAGGTCCTGGCTGTGGCCACCGGTGGGCGAGTCGTGCGGGCTCCGCGTCCGGTTCATGGCCAGGTGGCTGCGATCGAACACGACGCGGGCGGGCCCTCGGGTGACGGCCTGTTTGCGGGGATCCCCAGCCCCTTGACCGCGACCCGCTACCACTCGCTGATCGTCGATCCGGGGACGCTGGGCGGGGATTGGCGAGTGACGTCCGAGACCGATGAGGGGCTGGTGATGTCGATCGAGCACACCGAGTACCCGGCGGTGGGTCTGCAGTTTCATCCCGAGAGCGTTTTGACCGATTCGGGGCACCTGTTGCTGTGGAACTTCCTGCTCATCGCCGGGCTTGCCAGTGGTCCGATGCCGCGGGTTCCCAATCCAGCCGCCTCGCGAGGCCATCACGCTCGCGGGGCGATGAGCGGGTACCAGGCTGAGCCGATCTTTCCGGACACCGAGGAATCCTCCTCGATCGTGCTGCACTGGTAGTCCAGCCGTCAGGACCCCCAGAGCCGTCATCTCCGGCGGTCTCGCCCGTGGTGCCATGACCGTCGTGTCCGTCGTGTCCGTCGCCGTTTCGGGTGCGGCTGTGGCTTGTGGCCTGAAGCCGGGGATTGCTGCCACCCGCGGACGGGTGTCTCGCCGATAAGCGGCGAGGAGTCCGCCGACGGCGGATGAGCCGAGGGGTTGAGACGGCCGGCAGTCCGGCAGGAGCGAACCACGATGCGGACGACCTCGACATCCCAGGCGACCTCCCGGGCAGCCTGGGCCGGTGTGCTGGCCCTGACGCTGCTGGTTCCATTGAGCTCTTTGGCTGAGGACCGCACCGCGCGAGTGGTTTCGCGGCCGGTGTTGACCTGGCACACGAGGTTTGCCGCCGCGAAAGCTGACGCCCGTCGCCGCGGTTTGCCTCTGCTGGTGCACTTTCACGCCAGCTGGTGCGGTCCCTGTCGCCGGATGGAGCGTGACGTGCTGGATACCAGGCCGCTGGCGTCGAAGCTGAGAGCCAGCGTGGTGGCAGTCAAGGTCGACACCGACCGCGAGCCGGGCGTGGCGTCGCGATATCGGGTCCGCTTGCTGCCCACCGACCTGGTCCTGGCTCCCGACGGCAAGGTATTGGCCCGGACCAGCAGGTACCAGGGATTGCGGAGTTATCTCGCGAAGATGACTCCGGCAGTCAACGCCTACCTGGCGGCTCATCCTCGCAAGCCGGCGACCTCTGCCAAGTCTCAACCCGGTTCTCAACCCGGTTCTCAACCCGGTTCTCAACCCGGTTCTCAACCCGGTTCGCCCGTGTCGAAGAAGACTCCCGCTGCCAAGATACCTCCGAGGCTGGGTCTGTCGGGGTATTCACCGGTCACGCTGTGGACCAAGACGAAGTGGCAGCGGGGTGAGCCGAGGTTCGCCTGCCGCGTCGGTACGGTGGTCTATCACCTGGTCTCCGCCGCGGAACTCGAGCGGTTCCGCAAGGACCCGTTGCGGTATGCTCCCCGCTGTGGTGGCAACGACGTGGTGCAGCAGGTCGAGGCGGGCCGGCGGGTGGCCGGCAGCATCCGGCACGCGGTCTTTTTTGACGGCGGCCTGTACCTGTTTGGTGACGCGGTGTCGCTGGCCCGTTTTCGTCGCTCGCCCACCGGATACGCCGCGGTGGCATCCGCTGGTACTGCGGCTGCTACTTCGGCTTCTTCGCCTTGAGTCGTCTGCGATAGCGTTCGTAGAACCTCGTCTGTCGGCTCTCGGGTCGGAACGGTTCTCCGGCGACGAAGACTCCCTTGACCTGTGAGGTGATCTGCAGGGGTGAGCCATCGAGGATGACGAGGTTGGCGAGTTTTCCGACTTCGAGGGAGCCGACCTGCTTGTCGATTCCCAGCACCCGGGCGGCTCCCAGCGTGACGCTCTTGAGGGCCTCGGTTTCGGGCAATCCGAAGGCGACGGCCATGGCCGCCTCGAAGGGCGCGTTGCGGCTGTTGGAGGCATTGTTGCTGCGGATGCAGAATCGCAGGCCGGCTTCGAAGAGCCGGCCGGGGTTGGCGTAGGGGGCATCGGAGGGATCCCACGACTGCACCGGGGCTCTCATGACCGGGCCAATGATGACGGCGATGTCGCGAGTCTTGAGCTGATCGGCCACCTTCCAGGCGTTGGTGCCGCCGGTGATGATCAGTTTCAGTTTCTCGACGTCTGCGAACTCGATGGCTTCGACGATCGCCTGTCGGCTGTGGGCTTCGACCAGCACCGGGCGGGTTCCGTTGATGTAGGGGCCCAGGGCATCAAGTCGCGGGTCGCCGATCGGGCCGGGTCGCTTGGCGGCCTTCGCGGCGGCCAGCAGCTTGTGGTATTGGCGAGCCTGCTCGATCAGCAGTCGAAACTCATCGGCGCGCTGCTTGCGTTTTGAGTCACTGGAGTCGGTGGGCCAGTGGACCCTCAGTCCGAGTTCGTATTCGAGGACCATGTCCGGGGCGGTCCATCCGGCCAGTTGCACCAGCGAGGCCTGTCCCGCGACCAGTCCTCCGTCGGGGTGGATCAGCGCGGTGGTGATGCCTCCGGCCCGGGCCACCGGGAACAGTTCGCTGTCGGGGTTGATCGCCACTCCGGCGCGGAGATCCGGCTGCAGGTCGCCTCCTTCGCTGAAGTCGAGTGTCTCGCGGACTTTCTTGATCTCGGCCAGCCCCAGCGTGGTGCCGGCATCGATCAGGCCGGGGTAGACGTGCAGGCCCGAGATGTCGATCACGCGGGCATCCTCGGGCCGAGCCGCCCGGGGACCCAGCGCGGCGATCTTGCCGCCCTTGATCACCAGCGTGCCCGTGAGATCGGGGCTGGAGACCGGGTGCAGAGTGCCACCGACCAGGACGTAGCTCCCGCCCGGGTCGGCGTCGCGGGGAAGCATGTCGGCCGGGCGTCTGTGGGCCGGGTCGGGCCAGCTGATTGCCTGGGGGGCCACGGTGCGCTGGCGGGCCGACTCGGACATCGCCGTCGGATGAGTCTCTCGAGAGAAGTAGACCTCGCCGTCGATCAGGGTCATCTCGCAGCGGGCGAAGGAGTTGAGCGGATGGGCGTTGAAGAGGGCCAGGTCGGCGTCCTTGCCGACTTCGATCGAACCGATCCGCTTGTCGAGCCCGAGTTCGCGGGCGGAGTTGAGCGTGACGGTGGCCAGGGCACGGTCGGGCGACATGTTGCCGTAGCGGATCGGCTTGGCGGCCTCGAGGTACAGGTGCCGGATCAACTCCCGGTCGTCGCTCTTGATGACCACGTTGGCGCCGGCTTCAGAGAGCAGCGCCGCGTTGTAGGGTGTGGCGTCGTAGGCTTCGACCTTGTACGCCCACCAATCCGAAAACGTGCTGCAGCTGGCTCCGTGAGCAGCAATCTCGGGCGCGATCTTGTAGCCCTCGAGTACGTGCTGCAGAGACCAGACGCGGATGCCCAGGCCCTCGGCCACCCGCAACAGCATCAGGATCTCGTCGGCCCGGTAACAATGGCTGTGGATGAACTTCTGGTGGTTGACGATGTCGGCGAGGGCTTCGAGCCGCAGGTCTCTGCGGGGAGCCAGCAGGGTCTTGCCGTCGGCGGACCCCTGGGCCATGCGGTGCTGCTGCCAGCGGCGGCGGTAGTCGATGGCCTCGAGAAAGGCCCGGTTGAGCGTGGCTTCCACACCCATCCGGGTGTTGGGGAAGCGGGTGGTGCGGAACTTGACGTTTTCGCCGAGCGCGAACTTGACCCCCTGGGGCGCGTCTGCGATTAACTGCTGGGAGACCCTCTGGCCGTACTTCAACTTGACCACCGCGTCCTGGCCACCCACCACGTTGGCCGAACCGTGCAGCAGTCTTGCGGAGGTGACTCCCCCGGCGAGCGCCCGGAATTCAGACACGTCCTCGGTGTTGACCACGTCCTTGACCCGCACCTCCGGGACGATCGACTGGGTCGCTTCGTTGACACCTCCGGTGATCTTGATGTGGCTGTGAGTGTCGATGATCCCGGGCATCACGAACTTCCCGCTCGCGTCGATCTCGACGGTGCCCGCTTCGGCCTCGAGCCCGACGGCCAGGGCGGCGATCTTGCCGTTCTTGACCAGGATCGAGTGGTTCCTCAGAGTGCGACCGGTGCCGGTCAGGACGGTTGCGTTCCTGATCAGCACGTTGCCCCCGGTCCTCAAGGATCGCCTGATGCGATCGCTGTGGATTTCCGAGGGTCGAGCCGTTGAGTCTGCATCGATCGACCTGGGCAACGGCGGCGGGGGTGGTGAGTCGTCCGAGGTGTTTGATGGAAGCGGTGGCTGCGGTGGCTGCGGTGGCTGCGGTGGCTGTGGTGGCTGTGGTGGCTGTGGTGGCTGTGGTGGCTGTGGTGGCTGTGGTGGCTGTTTGGGTTTGGGTTTGGCGGACTTGTTGTATTGGAACAGGCTGCCGTCGACCAGGACGTAGCGGACTCGGCTGTCTGGATCTTCGAATCGTCCGGTCCAGAGCACGACGTGTCCGAGTCGTCCGGTGTCGAGAGTCCCGAGTCGTTTTGCGAGTCCGAGGATGCGGGCCGGTCCGGTGGTCAGTGCCTTGAGTGCGGCGTTGGCTGGCCAGCCGTGTTTGATCGCGAGGCGGACTTGCTTGAGCAGTTCGGCTCGGTTCTTGAGTCCTCGCGAGCCGACTCCGAGTTGAACGCCGCGGCGGTGCAGGTTGCCGATCCCCTCGACACGTGCCGTCCATCTTCGAGCGGTGTCGCGTTGGACCTTGAGTGGTTCGGGCAGCTTTTCGGTCAGCTTGGGTTGTTCGGGGGCGGTGCGGATTTTCGGTTCGGCTCCGAACTGCATCGACATCAGCAGGTCGAAGCGGCCTTTTTGGAGATGATCGAGGCATTGGTCGGCCGAGTCGACACCGAGCAGTACGGGATGGATCTTGTGTTCGGCGCAGAAGGCGATGGCGCGGTGGATGTCGTCGGTGGTGCGGACTCGAAACGCAGCCCGTCGGCGTCCGTCGAGGACCTGGTTGAGTGCGGTGAGTACGGCGTCGGTAGGGGGTCGGGGGATGAGTGCCGACCGCGAGTTCTTGGCGGTGGTTGCGGTGGCTGCGGTGTAGAGTTTCTGATGTTGAGCGAATCGTCGGGTATCCAGGAGTGCTTGTCTGAGGTGTGCGTGTGCGCCCATGAGTGTTTGCGGGTAGCCGTTTCCACGTGGGGCTTTGAGCGTGAAGGCGGCGAGCGTGGGAGCGGTGACGATGGATTCACGAGGCGGCAGTCCGGCGGTGGAGACGAGAGCGGCGGTGCCGCTGGCGATGCGTCCGTCGGGGATGAGGTGGACGCTGGTGAAGCCGTGTTGGCGGATACTGGCGAGTTTTTTGTTGTCGAGGTTGAGTGCTGATTCGGCGGCGAACTGGGGCGTGAGGCTCTTGCGGTTGTCGGCTCGCGTGGCGGCCAGCACGTAGCGGGTGAAGTCGACGGGTCGTCCGGGCGGGTTGGGGAGCGAGGGTTTTGCGACGAGCAGGTCGTCGGCGTCGGCATCGATGAAGCCGGCGTAGGCGACCAGTCCGGATCCGTCGATCGTGACGGCACCGGGCGGCACCTTGGCATCGGGTCCGGCGTCGACGATCACGCCGTCGCGGATGACGAGTGTGCCTCTGGGGTCTTCGCGGCCCGCGGCCCGCACCAGCCGGGCTCCGGTAATGGCGTAGACACGAGGCCGAAAGCCGGCCACGAGTCGGTTGCGATCCTGGGCCAGGCTGGTATGTGGGGCCAGCGTGAGGCAGGTGAGGAGGACGGTGGCGAGGGTTGTGGCGAGGGGCGGGGTGACGTGATGTCGGGGTGGCTTGGCGAGTCGCATGAGTTTGGCCCGGGAGAAGCGGATCGGGTGAGAGTGAGAGTGCGGCGTAGGGGGTGTCGAGTTGCGAGCAGGTTCAGCGTAGCAGTTCTTTGAGTGGGTTTGCCAGCGGTGTGAGCTGGCGGGACTGGCTCATCCCGAGGTCCGCCTCAGGCGGATCGAGGAGGGTGCCTGTCCCGGGCTTGGGCGCGGGGTTGTGAGATTGGGGACAGGCACCGGCGCTGCCAGGGGCAGCTCTGGAGCCAGTCCCTGGGCGAAGCCTTTGTGAAGCTGGTCGGTGCCCGGGTGGCCGACGTGCTGGTGTTTGACGGCTGGAGTGGTGAGTCAGGGACTGGCTCATCCCGAGGTCCGCCTCAGGCGGATCGAGGAGGGTGCCTGTCCCGGGCTTGGGCGCGGGGTTGTGAGATCGGGGACAGGCACCGGCGCTGCTGGGGGCAGCTCTGGAGCCAGTCCCTGGGCGAAGCCTTTGTGAAGCTGGTCGGGCCCCGGGTAGCTGACGTGCTGGTGTTTGACTGCTGGAGCGGTGAGTCGGGGACTGGCTCATCCCGAGGTCCGCCTCAGGCGGATCGAGGAGGGTGCCTGTCCCGGGCTTGGGCGCGGGGGGGAGGCTTCGTAACTGGGATGCCGGTGGTGATGTTCCGGCAGAGTCATCACTGGAATTGACATGTGTCGGTGAAGCAGTATCATGAGTTCAGTCCAAGAGCGAGCAGGGTTTTAGAGTCCTTGCTGTTGGCCCTGGGCGGCACAGTGGTCGCTCGGAGACGACTTCGGATGACGCTCGAGGGCTGGCTTAATTCCCTATGCGGGATCCCTCGACACCGGGCACAGGCTCCGGTTCTTGACCAGGGTCAGAAGAGTTCTGATCTTGCCTGGGAGCTGAACTGGGCACGGGATGGATTCTGTCAGGTCCATTGTGCGTGGCCGTGTTTGCGCCGTGGATCGCTTCACACTTCCGGGTTGATCGGTCGGGCCGAGGGGCTCGTTGGATCTTCCGCGGTTTGTTATTTCGGTCACCTGGGCGAGTCGCAGTCGGCTGCCCGGGGGCCCCTGCATGCTGTGATGGTGCAGCAAGTATTTCGCACCGACGTGGACAGGCTAGATGGCTGACCAAGAGAACGGGCCTTCGCCCGAGGTACCTTCTGAGACA
>Ga0310123_10001989_pt1 | contig 16489 bp, 15 predicted proteins | sample CB6_AW_1057_MG_FD_203505 | JGI IMG/M metagenome (GOLD analysis project Ga0310123, IMG submission 203505) | Marine microbial communities from Western Arctic Ocean, Canada - CB6_AW_1057 | ecosystem: Environmental > Aquatic > Marine > Oceanic | place: Canada: Western Arctic Ocean | collected... | reverse complement strand
TAAACCACCGTATATCGGTTTCCACAATAGTGCTCGGCGTCAGTTGGTAACCGTTACCGGCCGAGAAAATCGCGGAAAAATCGATCCCCATGTCGAAGTTCTTACCGGAGTCGCGGCCGGCGAAGGCGTCGACTTGGTAGATGGGGATGGTCATCAAAGAAAAGTAACCGCGAATGCACACAAATTAAACACGCCGAGGGTGGAAACTTACCGCCAAAGGCAGGTCCGTCAACGTGGAAATAACCTATTCGTTCCCGTCCTTCTTCCTCGATGGATGAAGCACCGGGTGCTGACCGGGAAAAGGTTTCGAGGACGAGAATGAGGACGAGGACGATTCGGGCGACCTAAGCCCGGTACGGGGCGCTTGCAAAGGAATCCTTAAAGTAAACAGTATTGGAGCTAATGTGGGGCTGAAATACTGTCCCGATCGGTCAGCCGAAGGAGAGTCGGGAGACGTGCCATGGTCTGGAGGGCGAGCGTCCCTGCGAGCCGCGCCCGGGCGGACGACCACTGTCATTGACAGAATAAGCATTGTCAGGCAAGCTCAGGGCAGGGGACGATTTCTTGACAGGACGATTATGGAGGCGAACGGCTGGCCTTGTTTGCCGACATTGACGCCGCTCCCGTCAACTACTCTGCTGCAGTCGCAGGCGCCGAACTTTGAGAAAGGCGGCGAGGGCGAGGATGCCAATGAGGACTATAATGCCCCGTTCGGACAGGGTGGGGACGATGGGCCGGGGGAACTGGTTCTGCAGGTTGCCGTTAAACTATCCGGGACCGCCGAGGGGTATGGAAAACGGTGGGTTGCCATTCCCGTCGAACTGGGCACTTCTGGTGATATCACAAACCTCGTTCGGGGGTTGCCCGACAGACGTGATTGAACCGCTTGGAATCGACCATGACCGGCAATCGAGCGTGATCCTGTCGTTGAAGGAGTCGCCATTGACATCATAGCCGAGCGGAATCTGAATCGGCACAATCGGTGGTAATCGTTATTGTCGTGCACCTCCAGTAATTTTTCGTTGCAAAATTCGTCTAATAAAAATGTTTCTCAACGGCGAAATAATTTACTCACGATGATCTTTGATAATCGTCAACTGCCGCTGCAGCGCGGTAATCTCACTCTGCCAAAAATTGTGATTGCCCCAGTCCGGGAAGTTGTTTTGAAAGGCGGGGTCGTTGACCTGGCGGCTGCACCACGCCAGGAAGTAGAGGCTGCGCATGGCACGCAGCGGTTCGATCAGCTTCAGTGAGAAGTAATCGAATTCACGAAAGTCCTCGTAGCCGTCGAGGATCAGGTCAATTTCCCGGCGGGATTGCCGGGCGTGTTCCGGCAACAGCATCCAGAAATCCTGTGCCGGCGGTCCCATGGCCATGTCGTCGAAATCGATGAGCATGAGCCCGTCGTCCGGATCGTTGAGGATGTTGGCGGCGTGGCAGTCGCCGTGAATGCGGATCTGCTCGCGGTCGTCGAACAACGGCGTGACCAAATCCAAGATCTGCTGACCGGTTGCCTGGAATTCCTCTTCCAGGTGCGGCGCCACGAATTCGCCGTCGAGGAGCTGATGGACATCGTTTACCGTTGACATCTGGGGATGCAAGGTCACACGATCCTCGGCGGCATGATCGCTGCCGACCATGTGCAGGCGCCCGAGTATGCGGCCGAGCCGGCGCCAGTCGTCGTCATGAATAATTTCGAAATGACGGCTGAAGCGCTTGGGAAAGACGGCGAAACAGATTCCGTCGATGGCGCCGAGGGTATGACCGCCGGGGAGTTCCATAGGTGGAATAACGGGGATTTCCGCATCAACGCATTCAAGGACAAAATCGTGCTCGTCCTGCAGCGCCCGCGGCGACCAGCGTCCGGGCCGGTAGAACTTGGCAATCAGCCGCGTGCCGTCCGTCGCCTCGAGTTCGTAGACCCGGTTGATGTAGCTGGTGAGTGGTTGCGTTAGGCCGGTCAGGCTTATCCGCAAGGCGACTTCCACCGCTTCGAGGACAATATCGGGCGTCAGGTTTTCAAAGTCAGCTTGCATCTAAGAATTCCGGCCGCGGCCAAAGATTTTTGATCCTATAAAAAGCAATTGCCCGCGGATCATGCGGATGGACGCGGATGTTTAGTATCTATGGATAAAGGAGTTATGGTTTTTCGCATGGGGTAGCCATTTTCACCCAAGGATGAATCGCCGTGGACGGTGCCCACAGGTCTGATTTCGGATGACCTTCACACTGATCACCGATAACTGATAATCACGTGATCCGTCGGCTGACGGATGACTGATCGCTTGTGTTAAAATAATTCGTTCATGGGACGATTTTTTGACAGATGAGAGAAAATTAAGGCATCATGTTTTATCATACCAGTATTGATGGCGGCAAGAATCGCGTGAATTATCACGACTGCTTGCCTGCTGACCCTCGTGTTTTCATTGTCGGACACCGCATTCGGCGGCTCGGCTGCAAGTTCATCAACAAGGGAATCGGCAGCCGAAGCGAAAACGATTTTGTTTCTGAAGTAACAGTCTGACGGCGGGATACGGGCTGGACAAACGGCAGGCATTCCCGGCGCTCATCGATGACAGCATCAAGACCGGTTCGCTGCCGGCGGCGGTTGTCAATGCGGGGATCAACGGCGACACAACCGCCGGCGGACTGCGCCGCCTGAAATGATTGATTCGCCGGCGAATCAACGTTTTGGTCATCGCTCTCGGTGCCAACGACGGACTCCGTGGGCAGCCTGTCTGACACCATTCGCGCGAATCTTCAGGCTATCATTGACGCTGCCCGCAAGCAATTCCCGGAAATCCGGATCGTCCTGGCCGGCATGCAGATGCCGCCGAGTCTCGGTCGGGACTACACTGCGGCGTTTCGGAACATCTATCCGGAATTGGCCAGCGCCAACAACATTTACCTGATTCCGTTTCTGCTCGAGGGTGTCGGTAGTGTCCCGCGGATGAATCTTCCCGATGGGATTCATCCGAACAGCGACGGGCAAAAACGTGTCGCGGTAAACGTCTGGCAGATACTCGAGCCGTTGTTACGGAATGATGCCGGACCGGCCGGGACAGAGTGATTTTTGGAAACCACGAAATGGACAAACCAGATCATCGGCTTGCGTGTCCCTCAATTCGGATCAGCGAGTCAAGAGGCGAATTGTGGAGAACAACCTGAGTCCGCTTGCCGATCGGTTGCGATCCGGAAAATTAGACTTGCACGACTACCTTGATGAGCTGGAGCTGATTGTCTCGGCCTTCGAACCAACGATTCAGGCGCTGCTGCCGGAGCCGGATCGATTCGGGCGGTTGCATCGGGCGGCCGACCGGCTGCTGGCAGCATACCCGGACGTGACGTCGCGACCGCCACTCTTCGGCGTGCCGGTCGGCATCAAGGACATTTTCAATGCCGACGACTTCGACACACGCGCCGGCTCCAGTCTGCCGCCCGCGCTTTTCGCCGGACCGGAGGCCGCGAGTGTAACGGCGCTGAAGAATGCCGGCGCCCTTATTCTCGGTAAGACGGTGACCACGGAGTTTGCCTATTTCGCCCCAGGGGTCACGCGCAATCCGGTGAATCCGGCGCACACACCGGGCGGCTCGAGCAGTGGATCCGCGGCTGGCGTGGCGGCGGGATTCTGTCCCCTGGCCCTGGGGTCACAGACGATCGGGTCCGTGATCCGCCCCGCGGCGTTCTGCGGGGTTGTGGGTTTCAAGCCAAGTTTCGGCCGCATTGCAACCACCGGTATGGTGCCGGTTGCGCCATCGCTCGATCAAGTCGGATTCTTCACGACAGACAGCGCCGGGATCGGGACGCCGGCGGCCGTCCTGTGCCGGGGTTGGCGAAGCCAAGAAGAAGACATCGAACCGATTCTCGGCGTGCCGTACGGACCGTATCTCGCAAGGGCGGATGTGGCAACAATCGCTTCGTTCCGCAATACATGTGTACGCCTGGCCGACGCTGGATTCGAGGTTCAGGACGTCACGGTCATGAGCGACTTTGCCGACATTCACGATCGCCATCTCACCCTGATGGCTGCCGAGGTGGCGCACGTGCATCGCGATTGGTACGAGGCCCATGCAGAAAGATACCATGAACGGACGTCGACACTGATTCAGCACGGCCGCCGCCAGGCGATTGCCGATGTCGCGGCGGCCGGGGAGGGGCGGTGCGAATTGCGTGAAATCCTCATGGCGCTCATGCGTGAGAACAACCTGGCTGCCTGGATCGCGCCGTCGGCGCCGGGACCGGCGCCATTTTCACTCGCGCGCACCGGGGACCCGGTCATGAACCTGCCGTGGACGCATACCGGGCTGCCGGCTGTAAATGTACCGTGCGGGCGTGCCGACAACGGGTTGCCTCTGGGGCTTCAGATCGTCGGCCGGTACGGGCGCGATGAAGAGCTCGTGGTCCTGGCGGAGCGACTGGAGGCCGCGCTCGGGTGATGGGGAAACGGAATTGCGGCCCCATCGGCAGTCGCGCAGATCAGGTTACGTTTCAGGCACGCAGAGACCCTCGAGGTCGATTCTGATCCGGCGCTGACAGTCGACCCCCGCGGCGAGTTGATGAGCCCCTGGGCACGGGAGTACATTATATCAGGATCTGGAACACAACTACGCGAGCCTAAAGACCGATGCACAGCGGGAGTGGTTTCTCATTGAGCTTTACACGGACTACACGGAGATGGTGAATTGCTTTTTCGATGTCACGTTCGTGCCGTTTCTCCATGAAAAGCCGGCAGCGTTTATGGCCGGGAATCCCGAACACGAACGGTTGGGCCGGATGCTCACGCATCTGAACACCAGTGGCGCGAAATGACGAATGGCGAACGAGTAATCGGGAAAAGTTCTTATGGAATTTGTTTGTCAGAAATCCGACCTGTTCGGATCCGTTGATGTTCCCGCATCGAAGTCGCACACGATTCGCGGTGTACTGCTGGCCAGCCTGGCGGACGGCGAAAGCACACTGCTCGATCCGCTGACGTCGGAGGACACGGCGGCGGCAATCAGCGTTTACCGGCAACTCGGCGCCGAGTTCGAAATGGGCGAACGCGAGTGGCGGATAAAAGGCACCGGCTGCCGGTTTCGGATCCCGGACGAAACCCTGGATGTGAAGAATTCGGGAACGACCCTGCGTATCGTCCTCGGCTCCGCCTCCCTGTTGCCGGAAGGGGAGATACGCATCACCGGCGACCGCCAGATTCAGTCGCGGCCGAACGGCCCGCTCGTCGATGCACTGAATGATTTGGGTGCGCACATCGAATCGGACAGCGGCGACGGCTGCGTCCCGTTCCGGATTCGTGGTGTCCTCCGCGGCGGCAGAACCGGCATCGAAGCGAAGACCAGCCAGTACGTGACCAGCCTGCTGCTTTGCTGCCCGCTGGCAGCCAACGATACCGAAATCGATGTGCCGCTGCTGCACGAGAAACCATATGTTCATATGACGCTCGACTGGCTGCGGCACCAGGAGGTGAGGGTTGAACACGAAGAGCTGCGGCGGTTTCACATTCCAGGCGGGCAACAGTTCCGCCCATTCACCCGGCGGATTCCGGCCGACTTTTCGTCGGCAACGTTTTTCCTCGTTGCCGGCGCCCTCGGCAACAACGACATCGTTTGCCGCGGCCTCGACATGAAAGATTCTCAGGCCGACAAGGCAGTGGTCGGATTCCTGCAGGAAATGGGGGCCGTTATCGAGGTCAGTAATGACACCGTTGCCGTGCGAAGTGCGCAACTGCGCGGCGTCGACATTGATATGAACGACTGCCCGGACGCCTTGCCGATGATGGCTGTGGCGGGATGTTTTGCCAACGGCACGACGCGGCTGCTGAACGTGCCGCAGGCACGGATCAAGGAGACGGATCGCATCGCCGTCATGTGCGCCGAGTTGAAACGGCGTGGGGCCGACATCGAAGAATTGCCGGACGGGCTTGTCATTCACGAAAGCCGGCTGCAGGGCGGGCCTGTGAACGGCCACAGCGATCATCGCGTGGTGATGGCCATGGCCATGGCCGGGACGTTGATACCGGGCACGACGCGAGTAACGACAGCTGAGGCTGCCGCCGTCACTTTTCCACAGTTTGCCGAATTCATCCAAGCTCTTGGTGGTGACCTGATAATTCGGTGACCTGGTGGTGAAATTCGGTAATTGGGTGACGCTTAATATAAGTTATTATAATAATAACATTTATATGAATTTTTATGCGACCTGTGCAATAGAGTTTTAGGATTTCAATTGCTGGTCTCGGCGTAAATCAGGCCCTCTTTCACACAGGGCGAATAAAATTTTCTTTTCTTGTTGATCTCTATTAACTTATGTTAAGCGTCACCAACTATTTCCCTGCGCCATGTTAAGCGTCACCAACTGTTATGTTGAAGCGTCACCAACTGCACCAACTGGCCATGTCAATTCGCCCTTGAGTACCTTGCCGGCGGCGTTGCGGGGTAGTTCCTTTCGAAATTCGACGACCTGGGGCACTTTGTATGTTGCCAGATGCTCGCGGCAGTGGCGCTTGATGTCGGATGCGGCCGGTGCAGCGTCCGGCCGCGACACGACCACGGCTTTGACCAGCTCGCCGAGATAACTGCTGATACCCGCGGCTGGGATTCCGACAACGGCAACCTCGAGGACATCGGCGTGCTTCATCAGGCAGTCTTCGACCTCGGAGGCATAGACATTCTCGCCGCCGGTGATGATCAGGTCCTTTGACCGGCCCTTCAGAACCACGTACCCTTCCGCGTCCACAACGGCCAGATCGCCGGCATTGAACCAGTCGCCCTGAATCGACTCAGCGAGCCGGTCCGGCTCCTTCCAGTAGCCGCGGATGATGTTGTCGCGGTGGAAGTGGAGCTCGCCAACCTCTCCGGCTTGCGCCTCCCGGCCGTCGGCTTTGTGAATGCGCTGGCGAACATGCGGCAGCAACTTGCCGATGGATTCCGGACGCTGTTCCGCGTCGGCGTTGGACAGCACATGCGTCATTGAGATTGTCTCCGTCAATCCAAAGAAGTTGTGCAACCAAATGTTCGGGAAAATCTCACGCAGACGCTGGATGGTAACCGTCGGCATCGGCGAGCCGGCATAGGCAATGAGGCGCAGACTGCCCAGATCAAGCCGGTCGATGTCGTCGAGCGTGGCAAGAAAATGGAACATTGTCGGTACGCCGAAAAAGGTGGTTATCCGACAACGATGAATCAAATCCACGAGATAGCGCACATCACTCCTGTCGGCGAGAACGAGGGTAGCGCCCTGTAGCGCGCTCGTGGGAATCAGGCTATATGAGGCCGTCGCGTGGAACACCGGTACGACCAGGAGATGAACGTCTTCGTGTCGCAGGCTGTGGGCATAGATGGCCAGCCGATTATTAAACAGCAGATCGCCGTGACCCATTACCGCCCCTTTAGCCCGGCCGGTCGTCCCGGATGTGTGCATGATGATGGCAAGGTCCTCGGCGCCGATGTCCGGGTGATAATCGGATTCCGTGCCCTCTGCGACCAGCGCCTCGAACGCCGTTGTTGCGGGCTCCGCAAAGCCGATGGAAACGACGGACTTGATGCGCGGGCATTCGGAGATAACGGATTCGACCTGCTTCCATTGCCGACGATGGACAACGAGCAGCTCGGCATCGGAATTATTAATGAGATGGCGCAGTTCGTCGCCGCCGAAATGGGTATTGACCGGCACCAGAACACCGCCGCTCTTGATGACGGCCCAGTATGTCAGGACGAATTCAATGCAGTTCGGAGTAATGACGGCGACCTTGTCACCCTTTTTAAATCCGGCAAGATCGCCGAAGGCGCCGCGCAGGCGATTGCTCAACGATTCGCACGCCGCGTAACTGTACTGCCGCTCGTCGTCCACAGCCGCCGTTTTTTTTGGACATTTCTCCAGGTTGTGATACCACGCGTCCCGGAGGCTATGGAGTTTGACACCGCTCATGGCAGGCCTCTATATTCCGGCAGCATTATGGTTGTACGATTTATCCCGTCGATTCTTAGAACGTAAATGTTACGCGTCCGAATACCGCCCCAGGGTGTGCTCGGACGCTAATCGCGTATCGTTGAGCACAAATCCGGTCGATGCAGGGAACCCGCGCAATATACATAATGCTAACCGCATGAGCATTCAACATATACCGTTTCCGTTCACGCGCATGCACATGTCGAAGATCCCGTTTGTGCGGAATACAGGACCTTCGACGTTTGGAGCGCGCCGGTGCGATCACCCATCGTTGGCCGCGAGTGCGAGGGACTATATTAACAGGGTGGAAAGTTCGGAAACATTTCATGTTCCGCTCGAGACCATCGAAGCGACACTGAAGGCATATGCGGAAGGTTTCTTCCCCATGTCCGACAACGACCGGTTGGGGTTTTACTCCAGCGATCCGCGTTCTGTCTATTTCTTCGACAGCTTTCACGTCCCACGATCTCTCCGGCGTTACTACCGCCGGCACTCGTTCGACCTGAAGACCGACACGGCTTTCCTCGAGGTCGTACGCAGCTGCCGCCAGGGCCGGCCCGAATGGATCAGCGAGTTCCAGGTGCAGCTGTACGCGGAATTGTACAAGCGCGGCCACGCACATTCCATCGAAGCATGGAAGGACGGTGAATTGGCCGGCGGTATTTTCGGTACCCACTTCGGCGCCGCCTTTCTTGCAGAATCCATGTTCCACCGTGTGCCCAACGCATCCAACGTCTGCCTCGTTTACTTGATGGAGATGTTGCTGCGTTGCGGTTTTCATTTCTGCGACATTCAGTATGCCAACGAGCATACCGCACGCTTCCATCCGACGGACCTCTCAATGAAAAATTTCATGAAGATATTTCGCGCAGCCTTGAAGGACACGGCAACGTTTTGATATAACAATGCCTTGTCAGGACTAGATACCCCGACGTGTGGAAGGGGCGGCGCAACTGGTTCTTTATTCTTCCCCGTGTGGTTTACACGTTCGCCGCGTTTGCATTACCACGCAGACGGCGAGATTCGTTGAAAATTCCGCCAGCTCGTTCATAATACGGACAACCCGTGACATTCAGTTCGACCATCGAAGGAGCCAAGAAATGCTTATCACCATTTCGCCCGCCAAGACACTGGATGAGAATCCAGTACCGAAGAACCTGACGCACAGCTCGGCGGAAATGCTCGAGCAGTCGGAAAGAGTGATTCGCAAACTGCGGACTTTGAGTCATCGCGGAATCAAGTCCCTGATGAATATCAGTGACGATCTGGCAACGCTCAACCAGCAGCGTTACCAGGATTTCTCGCCGCCGTTCACGCCGGACAATGCGAAGCAGGCTGTAATGATGTTCAAGGGCGACGTCTACAAGGGACTCGGTGCCGCCGATTTCAACAAATCCGACCTGGCTTACGCGCAGAAGCATTTGCGTATACTGTCCGGGCTGTACGGATCGCTGCGTCCGCTCGACCTGATTCAGCCGTACCGGCTCGAGATGGGAACCAAACTGGCCGTCGGCCGGCGCCGGGATCTGTACGCGTTCTGGGACAGCCACATCACGAATTCGTTGAACGCGGCGATCGCGGAGCAAAACGACGACGTGCTCGTTAATCTGGCATCGAACGAGTATTTCGGCGCCGTCAAGCCGAAGGGTATTGACGCCCGAATCGTCCGTCCCGATTTCCGCGAAGAGCGCAATGGCAAGTATCAGATGATTTCGTTTTTCATCAAAAAAGCGCGGGGGCTGCTGGCGCGTTTCATCATCAAGAAACGGCTGACAGATCCCGGGCAATTGAAGGCATTCGATCTCGAGGACTACAGTTACAACGAATCCCTGTCCAAGCCCGACAAGCCGATGTTCACCCGCAGCTCCTGATCGGCGTACATCAAGGAGTTGGCAACCGATCACACCGAATCGATATCAGTCAGCATCTCTTCGGCGATCCTTCTCGGAAGCGGGATTATACATTACATTTGGACTGAAGTGATGTATTTAGTGGCCGACCGAAAAGCCGCGATTTCCCGTTGTCTCGGCGGAGGCCCGCCGGCGCTCCAGCCTCAAACTGACGTCGGACGGACCCCCTTGGAGCAACGGCGAGCCTCCGCCGAGAGGTTTTCGGTCAGCCAATATTTACTTGCCTTTGCCGCCCCGGCTCAGGTAGATTTTCTTTTTATCGATTGCACGGGCGACGAAAATTCAACAACGTATTCTATTGAGAGAAATCGTTCAGTGTACAATTTTCCGCCTAGGGCAGATTTCCGCTTCGCTCCATCACGAATCACGCATCACGCATCAAGTTTCACGCAATAAAACCATCTGGCGCCAGCCGACATCAAAAAGGAGGGCTGCCGCCTTTGATCTCCCCATTGCCATCGGCATGATGGCCGCCATCAGCCAGCTCGACCGGGACATTCTCCCCAGGATCACACCATCGTCGGTGAATTGGCTCTGAACAGCACGGTGCGGCCAATTCACGGGGCGCTGCCCATCGCGCTTCACGCCCGGAACAACGGCATGAAATGCTTGATCCTGCCCGAAGCTAACGCTGTCGCGGCCAGCATCGTCGACGGGATTCGGGTCATTGGCATCAAGAATCTGATCGAGGCCGTCGGCTATCTCAAGAACGATCTCGTGCGCGATCCTGTGTCCGTCGATATTGAAGCCTATTATCAGGGGGAGCGGAACCCGACTCTTGACCTCGCGGACATCAAGGGGCAGGAAACAGTCAAACGCGCCGTCGAAGTTGCGGCCGACGGCAGCCACAACGTCCTGCTCATCGGCCCGCCAGGAACGGGCAAGACCATCATCGCGCAGCGGCTGCCCTCGATACTACCGCTCATGGTTCTTGAAGAGGCGTTGGAGACGACCAAGATCCACAGCATCGCCGGTCAGCTCGATAAGGCCCAGCCCTTAGTCGTACAACGCCCGTTTCGCGGGTCCCACCACACCATCAGCGATGCCGGCCTTCTCGGCGGCCACAGCAATCCACAGCCCGGTGAAGTCAGCCTTGCCCACAACGGTGTCCTGTTTCTGGATGAACTTCCCGAATTCAAGCGCAGCGTATTGGAGGTGTTGCGGCAACCGATCGAGAACGGCGACGTCACCCTTTCCCGGGCAGCGGGGGCCGTCACATTCCCGGCTGATTTCCAACTCGTAGCCGCAATGAACCCCTGTCCCTGCGGCCATTACGGCAGTGTTCAGCGTCAATGCCGCTGCGGCCCGCCGACCATTCAGCGCTATCGTTCCCGCATCTCCGGTCCGCTCCTGGACCGGATCGACCTTCATGTCGAGGTGGCGCCGCTCAACGAGCAGGAGCTCATGGCGAAGCCCATGGGCGAGTCGTCGCAGGTGATTCGTGAGCGGGTCGTGCAGGCACGCCGCATCCAGACCGAGCGCTTCGCATCTGGACAAATCTTGGTGCAAGACGGTACGCCAACGCGCTGCAACGCCAACATGCAGCCCAAGGAAATCCAGACCCACTGCAAACTGGATGATCCCGGCCGCCAGTTACTGAAGCTCGCGATCAACGACCTCAATCTCAGCGCCCGCGCCTACGACCGCATCCTCCGCGTCGCCCGCACCCTCGCCGACCTCGAAGGCGTCGAAGCCATCGCCAGCCACCACATCAGCAAAGCGATACAGTATCGCACGCTCGACCGGCAGCTGCGGTAAGACTGGCACGATACACAAACGAAACGGAAGAACTCCGACCCGTGAACCGACGGAGAGATCCAGACTCGCATCAAGTGTCGGCAAACTGTTCTTGCGGCACGGCACTTATGCGGGGTTGTGCGAGTTGCTCAGAACGATGCGGAACAGATGCGGGTACTGCCGGCGGCTGTTCTTTGCCGATCACCGCAGCCCCTCGGCCGAAATCAACCCGCACTTCTTCGCCGGGCGACGTCTCCATTCGGCGGCTTGGGAGCTCTTCGGACCCGCGCAGCTTCCGCACAAAACGCTGCACGCATTTATAACCGCCGTCGAATCACGTGATCGACAACCAGATCCTGGTAGATTCGCTGAGCCGTCAGATCCAGCTTCACCCATTCAGTGATCTGATCCGTGAACGGCCGGCATTTACTGCTGTGGGCGGGTCAGCGACCCGGTGGACCCCCCGGTGCATTTTGCCTCGTCGGTCAGGTAAGCATCAACGTAGCGCTAGATGGTCCGGCAATTGATGCTCAGCATTCCGGCAATCTGTCGCCGGCTGTAGCCACACTCAAACAGCGTGATTATCGACTGTTGCATTTCCACCTTGAGAACGTTCGCCACTCTCAGGCCTCCTTTCGTTAGAAGGCTCTGAGAATAGACGATCTAAATCTCAGGGTGGTGCATTTTCAGGTGTCCATAGGTGGTTAATTTTGGGTGTCCGCTGACAGCATTTTCTTCCAGGACATAGCGATGAGATCGTTATTTCAGTCTTTGATTCAGTCTGGAGTACGTGCCAGAACCTACCAACTGAATCGGGGTTCTTCCAACCGAAGAATGTCATTGCTCCGAGGGCCAGATTTGGGCGTTCAGCGCGCCTTCTGGCAAGCGACAACGAAGATCGCTGCGGACACGTTGTGCCATCTTGATTTCTGGTAGGTTGAGAATACCGTAACATTGGAGGGTCCCTAAATGCAAACGACCCAACGTGAAACAGCCAAAGATGAAAGAATTAAAAGACAGAAACCACCCGTCGCCCGCCGCTTCACGATGGCGGAACTCGCCCTGGCGCTAATCCTTGTTGCCATAGGGATCACTGCCATCATGGCACTGTTTCCCGTGGGGATGAATGCCAATCGCAGTACCATCGGCCGCGCCAATGCTAATGACGCCGCCGATCAGTTCCTCCATTTTTTCGCGGGTGAGATGCACAAAGACTGGACGATGATCGAGGCGTTTCCCTACCTCAAACCGGATGCTGGCGAGTCGGACGTCGTATGGAGCAGCAGCATCCTTATCGAGGACTCGCATGTCAGTGTGCGGTTCGCGGCCGTGAACGCCACGGATGCGTTCGATCCGACGATTCATCAGGCCGGAAAGTTTCTTCTCGACCAGGTTACGGCGGCAAACATACAGGACTTCTCCGGTGTCATTCGGGCGTGGAAGGTGTTACTGTCCCAAGACGGCCAAAACATGCTGGTCCTCCTGAACGCGGAGGTCAGTTGGCCGGCGGCGGTACCCTACGAGCAACGCGAAACGTCCGTTCACAGCATGGAAATATTCAAGCCCGCGGATTAACCGGAGCCGGCAGCAGTCGGACAACGCTTTCGCCCCCGCAGGGTCAAAGAATTCATCGGCCTTAGAGTAGCCTACCGTCAACTGCATAGGGATAAAGGCGTTACATCACATTGGCAGAGATCTGCGACTTGCCGTGGTTTGAGCGCCCGGGACGCCCGAATCCGGCTCGCGTGAGAGGCCGGTAGCCAGGTCCAACCGGTGGATGAATTTTATTGACCCTACGAGAACGGCCCAACCATCGCGTGGACCATAACGCGCATTTCGCCGACGCTCATGCGAGGACGATCCGAATATCATTTCCGTGCTACCAGCAATGTCCGAACCTGGACCACGGACGAGAACTGGTTCGAACGGCTAGGGCTCCGGTTCGCTGCCGGGTTTGGTGATGTCATCCAGCCGGGACACGGAAACAACCTTCTCCTGCCGCACCCAGATGTGCTTCCGTGAAACCGGAAATCCGAAGTTCGCACACTCATCGAGGTACTGGTCGATGGTGACCGTTCCCTCGTCGGTATTGTGAACGGCGGCATCTTCCAGCCGGGAAAACTTATCTCCGATTTCCGTCAATCGACCGATGTAGGTGAAACGGCTGTCCGTATCGATTACAACTACTTCGTTAAGCAATTCTGGCAACATGGCATGCACGTAACCGGCTTCGCCGGCGCTTTTTGTCCGGGATTCGTAATCGCCCCATTCGTAATCGATCCATTCGCCGCGTGAGTCACGTTCCGTGCTGTCACGAGACAATCCGTCAGCTGACGGATCACGGGATAATCGCTCTGTATTCGAACATTGATTACGAATTGATCGATTACGAGTGAAGTGCTGTTGAGTGTCAAACAACAATTCCCTGTCCAGTCAAGTTAGCGCAAGGTATCATCAATCGCAACGCGCTGTAGAGGCCTCTGAAATGTCGGCTTTCCCGAAAACGACAATCAGTCATAGCGATGCCGAAACCGAGCGGCTTGGCGAGCAACTCGCGGCGCACCTGGCGGGTGGTTCGACCGTCGCCTTGCACGGCGAGCTCGGCGCCGGGAAAACAGTCTTATCGCGCGGGATCGCCCGGGGCCTCGGAATCCATGAACCGGTAACTAGTCCGACGTTTACGATCGTACAGGAATACCGCGGCACACACTTCCGCCTGTTTCATATCGATCTGTACCGCATTGCCGTGGATGCAGAGGCGCTGGCATTCGGGATCGAGGAGTATCTCGGTGTTGCCGACGCCGTCACGGTTGTCGAATGGCCGGATCGAATCGAACCGTTGCTCGACGCTGCCGCTGTGCGCATCGACATGAAATTGCAGGGACCAACGCAGCGTCTTATCCGATGCCGATGCGTCCCGGCGCAGTAAACGTCGCGATATCCCAAAGAAAATGATGGCATTTCAAGCTATATCGGTTTATACTAGTTTGGATTGAATCTATTCATGTTGTTTCGCCTTTGAACGCCGGCCTCCGATCCATCCGAGAGTTTTTGCGGTGCCGAGCGGATACGGTGGAGTGTGCCCGCCGGCCTGGGTGAATACCGATCGTTTTGAGATTTGGTTGGATGCGAAGGACCGCGGCAATTCCTGGCTGCGCAGTGGCCACGTCTCAGCCAATCCGTCAGCCGACGGACCGAGATACTCCGGTACTCCTCGGTGACATGCTGCCAAGCCGGCAAATCCAACCAATTCGCGATATGATACGGTGAATTTCGGGGGCGGGGAGTGAACGACCTTATGGCAGATGCGAAAATCCTGGTCGCATCGGACAGTGCGATGGCTCAGATTCGAGTCATTGGGCGCACAACCTTCACGTGCAGTCCCAGTCTCCGTGATTTCGGCCTTAAAATGATCGCGGATGCCGTCAGCAAAATCGTCATCGATCTGTCTGAGTGTGAGGGCATGGACAGTACGTTTATGGGTGTGTTGGCCATGATCGGGCGTCGCGGTCATGAAAAGGAGATTGCCGTCGAAATCGTGAATGTCGGTGGTGCGCAGAAGAAGCTGTTGGATGCGCTGGGGTTGCGCAATCTTTTTACCTTTTCCCGAACCGCCGCCGATCAGGTAAACTGGGTCTCGCTGTGCAACACCGAGGCTGTCGACCCGCCGGCGAAAACCATGCTCGAAGCCCACGAAACGCTGATGGAAGTAGATGCCGACAACATCCCGAAGTTCAAGGATGTGGTGGAGTTCCTGAAGGAAGACATCCGCAAGCTTGAATCTTGAAAAACCTGGCCTGGAACATTCACTATTCCAGGCTTGTCCTCACCGGACGTCTGCGTGACGTCTCAATGGATTATCCCGAATCCAACGACTTTCCTTCCCGCGTCAACATTCGTCGAACCCGTCGTCCGTGTCGTGTGCAGCAACAGCAGGCGGTGCACAAACCGACTCCCCTCGAGATTCCGTTTTCGAATCTCCTCCAAACCCAAGCAAACGGAGTATCCCAAAATGAAACGTGTCGTCCCAACCATCCAAATTGTCTTTGCAGCCGCCATTGCCGCTCAGAGTTCCGCGCAGTCGTTGAAGATTGCCTGCATCGATATGGAGAAGGTCTTTCAGGGCTACTATTTGACGCTTAACGCCAACAAGAACATCACGCGACAGACGGAGATCTTCAAGGATTACGCGAAATTGTCCGAACGCGAGCGTTTTGAACTCGAAGAGAACTATAAAAGGGTGCGCAATGAATCACAGAACATCGCTTATACCGATGATCACCGGGCTCAGAAACGCCGCGAAGCCAAGGACGCCCACAAGCTCCTGCAGGAGAAAATCCTCGACATTCAGGAGTATGAGCGGGACCAGCGCAAGATTCTGCGTGATCAGTACGAAAAAGCGCGTGAGAAGATCGTCGAGGAGATTAAAGAGAAGATCAGCAGCATCAGTAAGTCAAGAAGCTACGACCTCGTACTGGACGTGTCCGGAAAGACCATGAATGCAATCCCGGCCGTTGTTTATTACCATGAAAAGTATGAGATTACCGAGGAAATCCTGGCCATGCTGAATGAAGGACACGAGGAGCAGTTGAAGGAGTTGACTGAGGGCAACGAAGAAAAAGAAGAGGAAGAGACCGAGAATTGAAGCAGTTCACCGCCCAGCAAATCGCCGACAAGACCGGCGGACGGCTCATCGGTCCGCCACATCTTGTCGTTCGCGGTGTGGCGGCCCTCAGCGATGCCGGCGAGCAGGATCTCTCGTTCTTAGGCAATTGCAAATACCAGAACCAGGTTATGACCTCCGGAGCCGTCGTGGTTCTCGTGCCTGAGAAGTTCGATGAGCCACCGCCGCCCGCTCGCGCCTGGATCGTCTGCGGCGATCCGTCCGATGCGTT
>Ga0310123_10001988_pt1 | contig 16498 bp, 15 predicted proteins | sample CB6_AW_1057_MG_FD_203505 | JGI IMG/M metagenome (GOLD analysis project Ga0310123, IMG submission 203505) | Marine microbial communities from Western Arctic Ocean, Canada - CB6_AW_1057 | ecosystem: Environmental > Aquatic > Marine > Oceanic | place: Canada: Western Arctic Ocean | collected... | reverse complement strand
TGGCCCCCGATCGTGGCGATCACCTTGTTGGAGGTCACCGAGCCGAAGCCGCCGACCGAGTGGCCTCGCATCGAGAACGCTCCGGGAGGACGCAGGTCGGGGTCCTCGGTGTTCTCCAGGGCCAGCGGGTGCTGGATCCCGACCACGAAGAAGTCCTGGCCGTCGTTGATCATGTTGTCGAAGATCGCGTTGATGTCACCGGGTCGCACGTCGCGACTGCCCAGCCCCGCGGCACCGTGGTAGATCCGTGGAGCCTGGTCGATCTGCTCATGACCCATCTGGCCGGCCAACGCGTCACAGAAGGCCGCCTTGATCTCGCGAGTCAGGTGGTTGCCGGTTGTCGAGAGCGGATCGTCCATCCGCTCGACGATCGAAATTGCCTTGCAATGCTTCAGGGCCTCGACCAGTTGGCGGGCCGGGAACGGACGGAAGCAGTAGATGTTCAGGCAACCCGCCTTCACACCCTTCACGTCACGCAGGTAGTCAATCGTCGTCTGGGCCGTTTCCATGTAGGAACCGAGCCCGACCAGGATGTATTCGGCGTCCTCGCAACGGTACGCTCCCAGGAAACCGTACCGCCGACCCGTCTTGGCGTGGAACTCATCGAACGCGTCCTGCAGATGCTCCTCAACCGTGTCGTAGTACCACCGCTGGGCAATCTTGCCCTTCATGTAAGAATCCTGGTTCTGGACCACTCCCGACATTATCGGGTTGTCCGGATCCATCAGGTTGTACAGGTGATCCTCGGGCTTGCCGATGTAGTCCTTCATGAACTCCGGCTCGCACAGCAACACGCTCTCGACAGTGTGAGTCGTCAGGAAACCGTCCTGCACGTTCATGAATGGAACCTGAGACGCCTCGGCCGCGCGGCGTGAGATCAGGCACATGTCGCCGGCTTCCTGGGCGTTGCGTGCAAACAGGATCCCCCAGTTGCAGTCGGCTACCGACATCACGTCGTCGTGGCCGGCGTGGACATTCAGCGATTGGCTGGTCAGGGCGCGTGCGCCGATGTTGAAAACAACACCCAGCCGCTTGCCGGCGATCGTATAAAGGACCTCCTTCATCAACACCAGGCCCTGGCCCGAGGTGAAATTGGTTACGCGGCCGCCGGCCGCGGCAAACCCCTCGCAGAACGTCGCCGAGGAATGCTCGCTCTCGGGTTCCACGAACACCAAGTCGTCACCCCACAGGTTGGGGATCCCGTTCTGAACCGCCGCGTTGAAACCACTCCCCATCGTCGTTGAACTGGTGATCGGAAACGCACCCGATCCCTGGCAGATGCGGGTTTCCACCCAGACCACCGCCTCGGCACCGTCACACGTCACCGGGATCCCCGGGTACTGAAACTTCGGCTCCGCTGATTCAGAAACCGGAGTCTGTGTGCCGTCAAGAGTTCCTGTTGCCATCGGGATGCTGCCCTTGAGAAGCTGGAGCCTGACCCGGTCCACCACAGCCAATCTGGTGCACACCTCAGGGAATTTCATTATGGCAGGTGTCACTAGGTGCAGCAATCCATGTTTGAAATACCCCCTGCAGAGACCAGCGCAACCGCAGCAGACCCTTGCCCAACCTGTTTCCGCTCTTCACAATCCGCTCAACAAGTACACCCCCGCAATCCTGTACTCCGGCTCGCACCCAGCACATGCCTCCACGTGTGGCCACCGTCGACCTGCTGCTCGATCAGCAGCACATGACCGTCGATGACCTCTCCGAGCAGACCGGACTGGACCTGGCCCGAACCGAGGCGATCGCACTGGGACGCTGGACCCCCGCACCCGCTGAACGGCAACGCATCGCCGCAGCCTTCGGAGTCGACATCGACACGATCAGTTGGGGTCATACCATGGATCCCCGCAACGTTCGCTACCGGCAATTCGGCCTGCAGGAGGAGATCTAATGGCGACGCGCAGCGTGGCAGAATTCTGCGAAGAACAGAATCTTACCGTCCCGGAACTGGCCGAATCAAGCGGACTCGACGACCAACGGGCCCTGGCCATCCTGCTGGGACGCTGGACCCCCTCACCGGCCGAACGGGCCGCGGTTGCCGCGGCACTGAGTGTCACGATCGACGAGATCACCTGGGGGCACAAGACCCCCATTCAGCACATCTACGGACACGGACCAGGCTAGGCCCGACTACATGACCCGGTCGACACCCCACGCGTATCGCTTCCCGGTCGCAAACTCCTTGTACTCCCGGCCGAACGGACTGGCAATGCTGTCCTTGCGGTAGACCGCGTTGACCGCGTCGAGCAATCCGGTGATCTCAGGCGACTCGTACCCCACACCACAGACCTCAAACCAGTCGCCGTTGACGTCGAAGACGCCCAGGCGGTCCGGCCACACGTGCACCTTCCTCGGTGTGCTCAACTCCGCCCGGATTCGCTTCAGAAACACCAGGGCATCCTCAAGCGTGCCGCTGGAAAACTCGTGGCTGGCCTTTGCGTCTGACATCTCCCTCATCCCCCTCAGCCACCTCCGACCAACTCGCTCCGACTCACCGAGCCTTGACGTCAGCGGAGTTTTTGACTAATCAAAACCTTGGCCGTTCTCCCGGTTTGTATCGCCGTGGGCAGCGACCCGACGAACGGACCATTTCACAGCGCACCTGATCATCGCCCGAGGCGTTTTCATGTCAACCCGCTCATTGCTCGCCGGCCTCTCCTGCACCCTGGCCCTGCTCAGCTTGTCTGGCTGCAACACCGGCACCGCCCCGCCGTCGACCGAGGTGGCCACCGCCGGCGGAACACCGGATCTCACCCCCTCCACCAACGGCAGCGGCGTCAAGAGCCCCTACACGATTGTCACCACCTGCGGCATGGTCACCGACATCGTTTCTGTCGTCGCCGGCGACCGGGCCACCGTCAACGGGTTGATGGGGGAAAACGTCGACCCGCACATGTACAAGCCGACCCGCAACGACCAGAAGACCCTGCTCGGGGCCGACGTCATCTTCTACTCGGGCCTGATGCTCGAGGGCCGCATGAGTGACACGTTCATCGGCGTCGGCCGATCGGGCAAGCCGGTCTACGCCGTGACCGAGAAAATCAGTGAAGACTACCTGCGGCAGCCGCCAGAGTTCGAAGGCCACTGGGATCCACATGTCTGGATGGACATCACCGCCTGGAGCCAATGTGTTGATGTCATTGCCACGGCACTTTCGGGTTACGACTCATCCGACACCGCCGGCTACAGGAAACGCGCGAACGACTATCAGGCTCAGCTCCGCGAAATGGACGAGTACATCCATAGGACTATCTCCACGATCCCCGAAAACCAGCGTTGGCTGATCACCGCCCACGACGCCTTCGGGTACTTCTCGAGGGCCTACAAGATCCCGGTCAAGAGTGCCCAGGGGATCTCGACCGATTCCGACGCCGCCGTCGACGACATCAACCAACTGGTCGCGTTCATTGTCGAGAAGAAGATTGCCGCGATCTTTGCCGAGGCAAGCGTCAACAAGAAGAATATCCTGGCGATCATCGAAGGCTGCAAGCAGAAGCGGTGGGAGGTCCGCATCGGCGGAAAGTTGTACTCCGACGCCATGGGGGCACCGGGCACCTACACCGGCACCTACCTCGGAATGATGGACCACAACGCTACGACGATCACGCGGGCCTTGGGAGGCGAGGCACCCGCGGCGGGCAAGAACGGAAAGCTTGTTCCGCCATCCGCTGCGAAATAGCCATCCCCGGGGATCATCAGAGTGAATGCCGACTCCGTTCCCTTCGACCAGTCCGACAGCTCTCCTCCGGCAGAGCCCTCGGATGGTGCCCAGCACCCCAGCACCGCGCCGCTGGCGATCCACGACATGACCGTGGCCTACCACAGGCGACCGGTACTGTGGGACATCGATTTCGACGCCACCCCCGGCAAGCTGACCGCGATTGTCGGCCCCAACGGGTCGGGCAAGACCACGCTGATCAAGGCCGCACTGGAGCTGATCCCTCGCGCCTCGGGCGACGTCCACTTCTTCGGAGCCCCCTACCACACCGTGCGACACCGTGTCGGCTACGTACCCCAGCGTGGAAGCGTCGACTGGGACTTCCCGGTCAACGCAATCGACGTGGTCGCCATGGGCCTCTACAAGCAGATCGGCTGGTTCCGACCCGTAACCCGCCGCTACCGCCTGCAGGCAATGGATTTCCTCGAACGAGTCGGGATGGCGCAGTACGCCAAACGACAAATCAGCCAACTTTCAGGAGGTCAACAACAACGGGTTTTCCTGGCCAGGGCCCTGGCCCAACAGGCCGACCTGTACTTGATGGACGAGCCGTTTGCCGGCGTCGACGCGGCCACCGAGCGGGCCATCGTTGAGGTCCTCCACGAACTCCAGTCCGCCGGCAAGACCGCCCTGGTCGTCCATCACGACCTGCAGACCGTCCCCGAGTACTTCGACCACGTGCTGCTGTTGAACATGCGACTGGTGGCCACCGGTCCGGTAGCCGAGGTCTTCACCCCTGATAACCTTCGAGCCACCTACGGCGGGAAACTCGCACTGCTGGACATGGTCGGCCACCGCATGACGCTCGACCAGGGTCACTCATGAGGCTCCTGACCTGCCGCACCACCGACAGACGGCTGATCGTCCTGCTCCTGCTCCTGCTGCTGGGCTCCGGGCTCACCACGCCCCTCTGGGCTGCCCCATCGAAACCCACACACAGTCCTGCTCACCGGGTCACCGGCGAGCAGTCCGGCACCAGTATTTCCGACACGCGGTTCCGGTGGCCCGGCTGGCAGAAGATCGGCGACACGCTACTGATGCGGCACTACAACACGCGGATCGTATTGCTGGGCACGATGCTGCTGGGCATCGGAGCCGGCACCGTGGGCACCTTCATGCTGCTCCGCCGCCGTTCACTGATCGGAGACGTGGTCAGCCATGCCTCGCTCCCGGGCATCGCCCTGGCCTTTCTCTATATGGAACTCGCCCATCCAGGCAGCGAACGGTCGCTGCAGACGTTGCTGGTGGGAGCACTGCTCGCGGGGCTGACCGGAGTCGTCTGCACGACGGCTATCAGCCGCTTTAGCCGCATCAAGGAGGACGCCGCACTGGCAATCGTGCTCAGCGTCTTCTTTGGCGCAGGCATCGCGCTGTTCACCATCATCCAGAAACTTCCCACCGGCCAAATCGCGGGGCTGCAGCAGTTCATCTACGGGCAAACCGCCGCGATGACCGCCGCCGATGTGAGATTGATCGGCGGAACCTCCTTCGTCGTCGTCGCCGTCTCGGCGCTGCTGTTCAAGGAATTCGGCCTGCTCTGCTTCGACGCGGAATTCGGCCGCAGTCACGGCTGGCCCACCACGAAAATCGACTTTGTGCTGATGGCCCTGGTCGTCTGTATCTCGATCATCGGGTTACAGAGCGTTGGGCTGCTGTTGGTGGTCGCGATGCTGATCATCCCGGCTGCCGCAGCCCGTTTCTGGACCGAACGCCTTGGGCCGATGACCGTGATCGCGGCAAGCCTGGGAGGCATCTCGGCCTGGCTGGGTGGGGTCGTCAGTTCACTCTTCGCTCGCTTCTCCGCAGGGGCGGTCATCGTCCTGGTCGGCTCACTCTTCTTCATGCTGAGCATGGCCCTGGGCCGCCGCCGCGGACTCCTCCCGCAATTCCTCAATCACCTCGCCACCACGAGACGTGTCGGCCGCCACGACCTCTTCCGCGGGCTGTATGAAATGCTCGAATCACGACTCGATCCAACCGCCGCCGACACCCCCCTCGACCCCCTCTGCCAGCACCTGCTCTCATTCGATGAAATCCTGGCTCGCCGCAGTTGGTCTCCGAACCGATTGAACCGACTGATCCGGACCGCGGTCTCCGATTCCCTGCTGGAGGTGGTAGAGGGTGGCTGGAGGTTGACCGAGGCGGGGGCTCAGGACGCACGACTGGTCGCCCGCAACCACCGGCTCTGGGAGACCTACCTCGTGCTGCACGCCGATATCGCAACCAGCCACGTCGATCGCGACGCCGACCTGATCGAACACGTCCTCGACCCCGACCTCGTCGATCAACTACTCGAAGCCGTCTCGCAGCGTTACCCCCAGATGGGCATGCCACCCAGCCCGCACCCGATCGACTCGGGCAGCTGAAACCGCTTTTGCTCCTGACACCCGGATTCCCATGCTGGCCCTCATCGACATCCTCACAGGCCTCGGCAGCACGCTGGTCGAGGGCTGGTTCGAGCTCGACACCTGGATCGTGATCACCGCGGCCCTGGCGGCGGCCGCCTGCTCGATCCCCGGCAGCTTCCTGGTGCTGCGGCGTCAGAGCATGATGGGCGACGCGCTGACCCACACGGTACTGCCGGGCATCGTGGCCGCTTTCCTGCTGTCTCACTTCCTCAAGACCTCAGGCTGGATCTCCAGCAACGAAGCCGGCACGCACACCGCATTCGACGCCACCAGCTACGCAATGATGTTCACCGGAGCGATCCTGATCGGCGTCCTGACCGCGGTCCTGACCGAATGGGTCCGGCGGCAGGGCCGCGTTGAGAGTTCCGCCGCGCTGGGCGTGGTCTACACCTCGCTGTTCGCCGTCGGCCTGCTGATGATCCGCCTGGCCGCCGACAGCGTACACATCGACCCCGACTGCGTCCTGTACGGAAACATCGAAACCGTCTGGGTCGGCCCCGGCCACGTACCTCGAGCGGCCTGGATTGGCCTGGGCGCGCTGCTACTCAACGCCACCCTGGCCACCTGCTTCTTTAAGGAACTCAGGATCAGCACCTTCGACCCGGCACTGGCCACCTCGCTGGGCATTAACGCCACCTGGATCCATTACGCGCTGATGGCGGTAACGGCCGTGACCGCCGTGGCGGCTTTTGAAAGCGTCGGCAACATCCTGGTCGTGGCGATGCTGATCGTCCCTCCGGCCACCGCGCATCTGCTCACCGACCGGCTCTGGCTGATGCTGACCCTCTCGGCCATCATCGCAATCCTCAGTGCCGCCATCGGACACATTCTCGCGCTGGTACTGCCCCCGCTGCTGATGTCCCCATTTGCCGACCAACCGCTGCTCAACGGCGTCGACGTCGCGAACCTCGATGCCAGCACCTCAGGGATGATGGCGGTGACGGCCGGCGGCCTGTTCGCACTGGCGCTGTTGCTGGGACCCCGGCACGGACTCCTGGTCCGGCTGGCCAACCGACTCAGGCTCGCCGTCCGCATCGCCTCCGAAGACCTGCTCGGGGTCCTCTACAGGCAGGTCGAAGACGCCTCCCGGTCCGGCCCCAAACATTCCGCCGGGCGCGACACCTGGACCCATCGCTTCGCCGCCGCACAACTCCGTCGCCGCGGACTCGTGACCGGACCCGACTCCCACCCGACGCTAACCGACGCTGGCCGCGACGCCGCCCGGCAACTCGTCCGAGCCCACAGGCTGTGGGAAAGCTACATGGCCCGCTACTTCGACGTGCCGGGCGACCACCTGCACGAAACCGCTCATCGCGTCGAACACTTCCTCGATCCCGAACTCCGCGACCAGCTCGCCGACGAACTCGACGGGCCCCAGACCGACCCGCACGGACGCGACATTCCTCGCGGCTGACCCGGCTGCAGACCAGTCGCCTCCTTCACGCCGAGTCGCGGACGAAACGCCGCCCCTTGAGTTCGAAGCGGGGCAACGTACCCGCTGCCACCGCCGTGACGTCGGCTCCAAAGTTGAACGTCCCGCGAATCGCGGCAGCCACTCCGTCTGCCACGGCTCCTTCCGCCGCACCTTCCATCGGCTCAATCTCCACGCTCAACCGGTCCATCGCGCCGTCGCTGCCCAGCAGCACCCGGAACTCGGCCACCCCGTCAACACCCCGGATCACCGCCTCGATGCTTGACGGAAATACGTTGTTGCCTCGAACCGTAATCATGTCGTCGGCACGGCCGAGGATCCCTCCACGCAAACGCAACAGCGCGCGGCCGCAGCCGCACGGTTCCGGATCGACCACTACCAAGTCTCCAGTACGGTACCGTAGTACCGGGCTGCCACTGCGACGCAACGTGGTAATCAACAATTCGCCCTGCTCCCCGGCAGCCACCGGTTGCAGCTGCTCCGGGTCCACCACCTCGGCAATGCACTCGGTTTCGAGCATGTGCATCCCGCCCGGTTCCGACTCGCACTCAACGGCCAAGGGTCCCAGTTCAGTCATTCCCCAGTGATCGATCACCCGGGCCCCCCAGGCCGACTCGATCGCGTCCCTGATCCCGGGCACGCTGCCCCCCGGCTCACCGGCCACGATCAGCATCCGCACCGAGCCACGTGAGAGATCGGCACCTTCGCCGGCAGCGACCTCGGCCAGACGCAGTGCGTAGGTTGGAGTGCAACAGACCACCGTCGCCTGGTTGTCCTCGATCAGTTGCAGCCGCGCCGCACTGCTCATTCCTCCGCCCGGCAGGCACAGGTGACCGGCCTCCGCCGCGCCCTCGAACGCTGCCCAGAACCCGATGAACGGTCCGAACGAAAACGGGAAGGCGAACCGGTCCGCGGGCACCACTCCGGCAATTCGGAAGATCTGGGCCCAGGCTTCCAACAGGTTCGACCAGGCCGATGGGGTGTCCAGCCAGCGTAACGGCCGGCCGGTGGTCCCCGAAGTCTGGTGCAGGCGGGTGTATGCGGAGAGCGGCTCACTGAGATTGCTGCCGTAAGGCTGCTCGGCGTCCTGGTCGCTCACCAGGTCCTGTTTGCTGCAGACCGGCAAATCGGACAGACGGGCCAGGTCCTGCAGGCGGTCGGACAACGCGTCCAGGTCCGACAAGCCTGCCTCCCCCAGGTGCCCGCGCCAGAACGCATTTCCGCCCAACACGTTCCCAACCAGGTGCCGCAGACGCTCGGTCTGCAGAGCACGCAGCTGGTCTCGATCCAGGTCTTCAGGAAACGGCATCGCTGCACCCGGGTTTTCTACCGCAGCGGGCAACCCCACCCCCTGCCACTGACACGATTGTAACGATCGTCCGACTCCGCTGAACCGCTCAAGTGGCCTTTTCCAACCGCCGACAATGAGTATGTAGCGACGCGTCTCTCCACAACGCTCCCGCAATATGGATCCCCGCTCGATGAGCGACCCGGCTGTCGATTCCCGCACGTTTCGCATCGGATTCCTGGCTGCTCTGGAAACCGAAGACGGAGCCTTCGTCGCCGGATTACTGGTCACCAACCGCTATGGCCGCCCGCTGGAATTCCAGTGCACCAGCCCGGTCCGGCCCACCCGCGCCCAGGAACTGCTCTATGGAGAGACCCTGAGGCCGTTCCTGCTGGGCGAGTTGATGGGCCGCGCGCTGTTGGAACGGCTGGGCACACAGCCGGACCTGCTGGTCACCGACCACGATGCCATCCTCGATCTCCGCAACCACATCGCGATCCCCATGGCTCGAATCGAAGTCCAGCCCGAATCCACCACGCATGCCGCCGGTGACACCCCACCCCTGGGGCGGGTTCGCATGGGCCGCCGCATTCTCTCAATTCACACCGCTCACCAGAAAGACATCGCGGCACTGCACCATGGCGCCACGCAGGTCGCCGCAGAGACAGATCTTCAGGAACCGCTGGAACGAGTCCGACAGGCACTGGCAGAAACGCTCTAAGCACACCAGACGGGGACTGCCGGTGAACCGCGTCGTCCAGAACACAGCAGACCACTTCGACCCGCTACGGGTCGAAGCACACGCGCTGCCCTTGCACCTGGATGTCAAGCTGTTCAACTCGGGCCTGGGCGCCGGAATCACCCGGGCGGCCCGGGTCGACGTGATCGCCGCAGATCTCGTCCCACCCCCTCGGCTGATGCCAGCCTGGTATCCCAACTGGACCTCGCCCACGACGATCGGCGTGCAGTTTGCCCCTGTCGCCGAGGCGCCCAGATCCGGACGGCCGACCGTCTCGCCCGAACCACCACCCAGCCCCTTCGGCACCGGGTCCGCCTTCGTTCCGGGCACAGAGGCACGCCCCACCGCCGTGCACCGCACGCGAATCGATGTGCCCAGCAACGCGCTCTCGATCAGCGACCGACTGTTCTACCTGCTGCAGCCGCCCATCGAGTCGCTGCTTTCGGGACAGGAACTCGTGATGCCGTTTGAACCGTTCCCATTTCAGTATCACGGGATCGCCTGGCTGTTTTCACAGTCGTGCGGACTACTGGCCGACGAAATGGGACTTGGCAAGACCATGCAGGCCATCAGCGCCTTCCGCCTGCTGTTGAGGGCCGGGCAGATCCGCAGCGTACTGCTGGTCTGCCCCAAACCGCTGATCACCAATTGGCAGCGGGAGCTAGCGATGTGGGCCGAGGAAATTCCGGTGGTCGCCATCGAGGGCCCCTCGCCCAGGCGACGCATGCTCTGGGAGATGCAGAACATGCCGGTCAAGATCGCCAACTACGAATTGCTCGTCCGCGATGTCGAGATGATCGGCGAGGACGACTTCCCTGCCTTTGACCTCGTGATCCTCGACGAAGCACAACGGATCAAGAACCGTGACTCCCAGACCAACCAGGCCGCCCGCGCACTCCGGCGGCAACGGTCCTGGGCGCTGACCGGGACACCGATTGAAAACCGTCCTTCCGAGTTCGTTTCGCTGCTGGAATTCATCGGAGCCATCCCCGACCACAGTGTGAGCGACATCCGGCAACTCAATCGTCTGGCCGGCGAATTCGTACTCAGACGCACCAAGGACCGCGTCCTCACCGACCTGCCGCCCCGACTCGACCGCGACGAACTACTCGAACTCGACCCCGCCCAGCAACTCGCCTACCGCACCGCTGAACGGGACGGGGTCGTCCAACTCGGCGATCTCGGCCAATCGATTACCATCCAGCACGTCTTCGAACTCGTGCTCCGGCTCAAGCAGATCTGCAACTTCGACCCGCTGACCGGCCGGAGTTGTAAGCTGGACCGGCTGGCGGCAGAAATGGAGGAGATTGCCGAGAGCGGTGGCAAGGCCATCCTGTTCAGCCAATGGACCCGTTCACTCGACTGGATGTACGCCCGCCTCGAACGGTTCTCGCCACTGATTTTCCACGGCGGTGTCCCAGCCGCCCGGCGAGATGATGTCCTCACGCAATTCCGCGACGATCCCGACTGCCACCTGCTGCTGATGAGTTACGGGGTCGGAGCCGTCGGCCTCAACCTGCAGTGGGCCGGATATGTCTTCCTCTATGACCGCTGGTGGAATCCCGCCGTGGAGGACCAGGCCATCAACCGCGCCCACCGCATCGGCCAGCAGAATCCGGTACTGGTCACCAAGTTCATCTGCCGGGACACGATCGAGGAACGGATCGATCGGGTGCTTGAGCAAAAACGAGAGCTATTCCGGGCCGTGCTCGGAGACGGCGATATCAGCAGCTCCGGCCTCGGCCTCGACGCTCAAGATATCTTCGGGCTCTTCGATCTCAAAACCGGACGAGGCGAAGAACTTCGCAGCATTCAGCCGCCCGCTGCCGACGAGCACTAATGGGCCCCTCCCTCAAGGCACGCCGTTACACGGCCCTCGATCACGCTCGGGTCGTGACTCGTGTCGTAAACCAGCAGCACGAGCCCCATCGGCGAACCCAGCGGAGACCCAATCGGTGAAAAGCGCTCGGCACGCCGCAGGCCCTCGACCTCCGCGACCAACTCGCCCAAGCGACCATCCACTGTCTCCGGCTCGTCCCATCGAACCACCAACACCGTGCCACTGGATTGGACAGGTAACTCTGCGGACCACTCCAAGGCACACCGCCCCATCGTGAACCTCGCATTGACCTCCTGCAACGGCCGCCAGGCCGTCTCGCCGGCCGCCGCACGAAAACACATCGCATCGATCCCCAGCGGACCGAAATACCCCGACTTCGCAGCCCGATCAATCACCGGCTCGAGCCTCGACCGCAAGTCTCCCAGGTCTGCCTCCAGCCTCATGACCACAGATTCCCCGAACCGGGTCCCGAGGTAACCCCCCGATTCGGTCGTGAGGAGCTGTGTGGCACCGCAAAACCGTGCGTCCCCGCCAGGGTGCAATTCGAATTGCAGGCCACACTCCAGCACCGACTCCAGGTAAGGCTCAACCACAACCAGGCCGTCTCGATCCAGGCAGCCCGCAATCCACTCGGCAAACCCGGTAGGGAGTGTGTCGCCCCTGATCCGTCGCTGCTGGCGACCCGATGCACCCAGGTCCCCCTTCACGATCCAGCCCGAGCCGATCGGAGGTGGTCGTGAAACGACCGCCTGGCAGGCGTCCCTGCTCTCGACCAGTACCGCCCCTTCGGGCAAGATCCCCGTCTCGACTTCCTGCTCAAACGACCAGCGACGTCTGTTGAGTGCCTCGACCACGCTAGGATCCGGTATCCCACTCCTGGATCCAAGCTCTTCGGCCAGGCGGACCATGCGGCGGCTCCAGCCCCAGGGCACGACCTCAGTTGCCCGGCCCTCTGCGGCAACAGGCTCTGCATCGCGCTGGAACGGCGCCAACATCATAAGGTCATCCGGACCCAACATCGGCGTCCAACAGCCGCACAGGCCCCGTGTGGCCTCCCACGCCGAACGTGAGATACCGCGGCCCGACAACTCGTCTTCGAAACCGAAGTTGGCAACGAACAGCCTCGACACCCGGCCTCCCAGATTGCCTAACCGGAACGCCCTGCGTCGCTCTCCTCGGCCAGGATTCCACATCACAGCGACGGGAACACCTGCCGCTAGAAGACGATCTCCAGGACCTGCTGCTCCTTGAGAAGTTTCGAGCGGATCTTGATCCTGTCCCGTACCAGCCGCTTGGCAGGCGGAACGCGGATCACCAGTTGAGTGATCCGATCACGCACCGGAAGAAAGTCGCCCCTGCGTAACGGAACCAGCTGGCCCGCGCGAATCGTCAACGCCACATCGGTGCGGCCTTTCCACTTCGGGTCCCAGGGAATCTGTTGCCGGTACCGGTCGGTGCCTTCCACCTCTCCAATGAGGTCCGTCGCCCGGTAGCGACGAACGCCTTCGGGCAGCCGGACCTGGATCACGATCTTGTACTCATGCTCAGGCAATGGGTCCTTCGGGACCGTCCACACCGAGAAGCTCCCCTTGCGGACCACACGGGCCCCGTCGGGGGCCTTGAGCAGTCCCCGGCTGGATCCCGACGCCTGGCGGTCAAAGTCCGCCACGTATTCGAGCATCGCAACCGAGAGCGACTCATCCAGCACATACTCGCGGCCCTGCAGCAGCGTCGTGTCAATCTTCGGCACCTTCGCGTCGCGCTGTACGGCCGATTCGATTTCCAGAGCCGAAGCCGCCGACTCGGGCAGCGACGGGGGCCGATCCTCGGATTGGCTCCATTCGGTCGACAAAGGTTCGACGTCCCAAAACTGGTCGATCACCAACAGCGAAATCACCAGCATCAGGGCCACGTGCACCACAAAGGACCCGCTTGCACCCGCCAGGCCCGCCCGAAGCGTCTGACGGCCGAGCGCAATCGTCCATCGCGTGCCCATCTCCTCAGCACCGCGATTCTTGTACAGTTCCGGCCAAATCGTCTTCTTGCTCACGACTCGCCTCACCATCCCACGCACAACTCGCCCATTGCAGTCTATCGGCACCCGACACCGAACTTCACCGAACTTCACCACACTCGACGAAGATCCTCGAATATCCTAGTCAACCGATTCCTTGCGGCAATCCTATTTACTCGCGAGCCCCCGCCAATTCCAATCGCCAACTTGCCTCGATCTCACCGGCAACCCGTCGACCGGGCACCGACAACGGCCGTGACGCCAGTTCGTCAACCGACACCCATTCACCGGATTCCGGACCCTGCCACTGCCCCCCTTGCCAGGCCAGTTCCACCGGTTGCAGGTGGAGCCGAAAACGTGTCACGCGATGCTCGAATGCACGCAGCCATCCTGCGACTTCCACATCACAACCCCTCTCCAGTACATCCCGCCGCACTAATTCCGCCTCGTTCCCCGAACACTTCACCTCGCCGCTCCGTTCCAGCTTGGGAAACCCCCACAATCCTCCCCACCGTTTTCCCTCGACGTGTTGAATCAACAGCACCTCGCCCCCTCGGCGAATCACCACCATCAGCTCGTAGAGGTCGGTCGGATCGGGGCGGGCCACCCGGGCCGGAATCCGCTGCACCATACCGCGTTCCAACGCCCGACAGCACAGTCGCACTGGGCAGTCCTCGCAGCGGGCCTCGACAGCGCACACCGTGGACCCCAGGTCGATCAGCGCCTGGTTGAACTCACCGGGCCGCTCCCGCGGCACCACACGCTCGGCCAGAGACCACAATTGCCGCCGCGAGGAACTCCGAGCGGGGTCCGAGTCGAGTGCCAGCAGCCGCGCATAGAGCCGGGCGGTGTTGGCTTCGACGATCGCCGCCGGCTGATCGAAAGCGAACGAGGCGATGGCACCGGCCGTGTAACGACCGACTCCAGGCAAGGCCTCCAACTCCAAGGCCGTTTCTCGCCAGACACCGCCCCAGTCCTCGACAATCATCCGCGACGCCTTGTGCAGGTTGCGGGCACGGCTGTAGTAACCCAACCCCTCCCACACCCGCAGCACCTCGTCCAATTCGGCCGCCGCCAGCACCTCGACCATCGGAAACCGATCGAGAAACCGGCCCAGGTAGGGCACGACCGCCGTCACGGTCGTCTGTTGCAGCATGATCTCGCGGACCCACACCGTGTATGGGTCCCGCTGGCCGACCCAGGGCAAATCACGGCCGTTGCTCGTGTACCAGCGGCGGACTCCGCGGCGAAAACGAGAGACCCATTCGCTGCTGACCTCCAACTGCTCCATCAGCGTGCCCATCGACAGTCAGTCACCATCACGATCCTTGCCCATGTCCCCGGCCCCAAATCGCCGCGGTAGCAACTCGCTGAGAGTCGTCACCTCCCGCAGTCCGCCCGTCGTGACCAACACCACTTCCAACTCCTTGCAGAACTCCGCAAGCACTTGCCGACACGCCCCGCACGGAGCAACCGGTTTGGGCGCTTCGACGAGCACCACCAACCGCCTCCAGTCGGTCAACCCCGCCGCCAGTGCCGCCGAAACCGCCGCTCGCTCGGCACACACGCCCAACCCGAAGCTTGCATTCTCGACATTGCACCCGGCCGCGGTTCGTCCATCGGACGCCTCGATCACCGCACCTACCCTGAATCCCGAGTACGGCGCGTGAGCCTGCTCCCGCACGTCGCTCGCCCTGGCAACCAGTTCGTCCAATTCCAACACTCCCTCTCGCCCTGCGCGACTACAGGAACATGCCCGCCATGGTGGCGGTCATCCACGACGCCATGGCTCCTCCGATCATTGCCCGAGGCGCCAGGCGGGCCAGGTCCGACTTGCGGCTCGGTGCCAGCGGAGTGATCCCGCCCAGTTGGATTCCGATCGAGGCAAAATTCGCGAATCCACACAACGCGTAGGCTGCCATTTTCGCCGATTTCCCGTGCTCGAACACTGACGGGCCCTCGCCGCCGGGCAGCATCGACTGCAATTGTGTAAACGCCACGAATTCGTTGACCGAGATCTTCGCACCCAACAGGCCACCGAACAACTGGCAATCGTGACTCCCGTCGACCCCCATCAACCAGGCCACCGGTGAAAACACCCAGCCGAAGATCATCTGCAACGACAGCCCGAACTCGCCCAGAGGCCAGTCGATCAATGCCACCAGGCCGGTGAATGCGATCAGCATCGCGATCACGTTCAACCACAACTTCAGTCCATCGCTGGTCCCGTTGGCGGCTGCCTCGATCACGTTGTGAGCCGTCCGTTCCAGGCGGAATTCCACCTTTCCACCGGTCGCCGACACCTCGCTCTCGGGCAACATGATCTTGGCCACCAGGAACGCCGCCGGTGCACTCATCACCGACGCCGTCAAAAGGTGCGGACCATACTCCTCGCCCAGCACTCCAATGTAGACCGCCAGCACCGATCCGGCGATCGTGGCGAACCCGCCGGTCATCAGCGCGTTGAGTTCCGACAGTGTCATCTTCTCGATGTAGGGCCGCACGACCAGCGGCGCCTCGGTCTGGCCCACAAACACGTTGGCTGCCATCGCCATCGATTCGGCACCCGACACGCCCAGCAGAAGGGTCATCACTTTCGCCAGACCGTAGACCAATAGCTGCATCACGCCGAGGTGATACAACACCGCCATCAGGGCTGAAAAAAAGATGATTGCCACCAATCCGCGACCGGCGAAGGCGAAAATGAATGCCCCCGATTTGCCCACCATCGGCTCCATCGCTTCCGGGTCCGACAGCGGGCCGAACACCAACTTCGCTCCCGGCTCGGCCATCTCGATCAACCGCTGCACGAAAGTCGAGAGATCCGCGAACACGCGGCCCCCCACGTCGGTGCCCAGGATCACCGCGCCCAGCAACGCCTGCATCGCCAAGCCGAAGACCACGATTCGCCAGGGAAACTTCCGACGGTGAGACGAAAGGCCCCAGGCCACCAGGCAGAAGAACACCAGGCCGATCAGGCCGCGCGCGATCGTCATGACGTCGACTCGCTGAGAGAATCCGCATCGATCGTAGCGAGGACCAACCCACGTGGC
>Ga0310123_10001985_pt1 | contig 16504 bp, 16 predicted proteins | sample CB6_AW_1057_MG_FD_203505 | JGI IMG/M metagenome (GOLD analysis project Ga0310123, IMG submission 203505) | Marine microbial communities from Western Arctic Ocean, Canada - CB6_AW_1057 | ecosystem: Environmental > Aquatic > Marine > Oceanic | place: Canada: Western Arctic Ocean | collected... | reverse complement strand
GCCGACCGGATCGCCAGGAACGGTGACGTGGCGAACAAGATCGGGACCTACACGGTGGCCGTACTGGCGAGCCAGCACGACGTGCCATTCTATGTCGCGGCGCCGTGCTCGACGGTTGATCTCTCGACCCCAGACGGGTCGGCGATTCCGATCGAGGAGAGAGACGCCCGCGAAGTCACACACGTGGGATCCACGCGGATGACACCCGAAGGGGCCGGCGTCTGGAATCCGGCCTTCGATATCACACCGAACCGTCTGGTCGCGGCGATCATAACGGACCGCGGCGTCTGTCGGCCACCATATACGGAGAGCCTTCGTGCCGTGTGCGCCGCCGGCGCTGGTGACGACCTGAAATGAGGGTGCTTGCGATCGAGACATCGTGCGACGAGACCGCGGCCGCTGTCGTGTCTGAGACTGGGGACCTGCGGCGGCCGTGGCGGGTTGATTCCAATATCGTCGCGTCCCAGATCGAGATTCACCGGGCCTGGGGCGGTGTGGTCCCCGAACTGGCGTCGCGACAACATATCCGTGACATCTGCGGCGTCGTGGAGCAGGCGCTGGCTGAGGCGCAGATCGAGTGGGCCGACTGTGATGCCGTCGCCGTGACCCAGGGGCCTGGGCTCATCGGGTCACTGCTGATCGGTGTGGCATTCGGCAAAGCAGTCGCGGCGTCGCTTGATGTGCCATTGATCCCCGTCCATCACCTGGCGGGGCACATCGAGTCGCTGGTCGTGGAGAACGGCAGCATGCCACTCCCCGCCGTCGTCCTCGTCGTATCGGGTGGACACACCAACCTCTATTACGTGCCGGTGGAGGGTCAATATCGCCTCATCGGCCGGACGCGCGACGACGCGGCCGGCGAGGCGTTCGACAAGGTCTCGACCCTGCTGGGGCTCGACTACCCGGGTGGCCCGGTCATCGACCGGCGAGCGGCCGAGGGGAACGATCAGGCTGTGGCCTTTCCCGTGCCACGGATGACCCACGTCGACCGGAATAAGCGGCCGCCGCTGGCGACCCCGGACGGTTTCCCCGGGCAGCGGCATGGTCGTACGGAGTTCAGCTTCAGTGGACTCAAGACGGCGGTCAAGCGGCATGTGGCGGCTCGTCGGACAGCTCTGGGAGGCGACGACCTTCCTTCAGCCGAGGTCACAGACATTTGCGCGAGCTTTCAGCGGGTTGTCGTCGACACGCTGCTCGACCGGACGTTCGAGGCGGCTCGTTGGTTCGGGGCCCACAGCATTGGGATCGCGGGTGGCGTATCGGCCAATACACGTCTGCGCGTCGATGCAGAGGCGCGTGGTGTGGCGACGAGCATGCCGGTGTTTCTGCCGAGCCTTGCGCTCGCGACCGACAACGCCGCGATGATCGGTGCGGCCGGTCTTCGAAACCTTAGAGCCGGCGTGACGGCGACACTCGACCTGAATGCACAGGCCGCGCTAGAGATCTACTGAGGGTCGTTGGTCGTGAGTCACGACCCCGACCCCGTATACTCACCCCGATGCCCTGGTATCACCAGACTCACTGGCGCATTCTGATCGCGCTCGGGATCGGGTTGATCTACGGTGTGGTCGCCGCCCTGAACGGGTGGGGAGACTTTACCTCCGACTGGATTGCCCCGTTTGGCGCGATCTTTCTTCGGTTGTTGCTGCTGATCGCCGTGCCGCTTGTAATCGCCTCGCTCATCAACGGCGTCGCCTCGCTGTCGGATCTTAGTAAACTGTCACGGATCGGTGGCAAGACGATCGCCATCTATCTCGGGACAACCCTGGTCGCCCTGGTGATCGGTCTCGTCCTCGTTAACAGCATCGGTCCAGGCGAGGCGGTCCCCGAAGGGCTCCGCATGCGTCTTGCTGAGACCTATCAGGCGGATGTCGCTGCGCGGGAAGACGCGGCGGAGGGCGCGCGGGCACGAGGACCGTTGCAGTCTCTGGTCGACATAGTTCCCGACAATTTTCTGGGGGCCGCCGCCGACAACCGCAACATGCTCAATGTTGTGTTCGTCGCGCTCTTGGTGGGTGTGGCTCTCATCATCGTACCGAAGGAAAAAGCGCAGCCGCTCCTCGACTTCTTCGAGAGCCTCGACGCCGTCATCGTCAAAATCGTCGAGTTGGTGATCCGGTTCGCGCCGTTGGGCGTCTTCGCGCTAATCGCCGATACCGTCACAAGCGTGGCCGGTGATGATCCGTCGGATATCGGACAGCTATTGGCTGCGCTGGGCTTGTACTGTTTGACGGCCGTCCTTGGAATGGTTGTCCATGTTGTCGTGACCTATCCGATTCTGCTGAGACTGTTCACGCCACTCAGGCCCCGCCACTTCTTCCGTGGGGTGGTCCCCGCCCAGTTGGTGGCGTTCTCGACCTCCTCGAGCGCGGCCACCTTGCCTGTCACGATGAAGAACGCGCAGAGGAACCTGGGGGTGTCTGAAGAGGTTGCGTCGTTCGTTCTGCCGCTCGGCGCCACGATTAATATGGACGGCACCGCCCTCTATCAAGCGGTCGCTGCCGTCTTCATCGCGCAGGCGCTCGGTATCTCGCTCGGGCTGAGTGCGCAAGTCACCATCGTATTCATGGCGCTTCTGGCCTCGATCGGTACTGCGGCTGTTCCGAGCGCCGGCGTCGTTATGCTGGTCATCATTCTCGAGGCGATCGCGATTCCCACCGAGGGGATCGCGCTTATTCTCGGGGTAGACCGGGTGATCGACATGTGCCGCACGACGGCGAATGTTACCGGCGATGCGACCGTCGCCGTGGTGGTGGCCGCAAGCGAGAATCAGTTGTTCCCGACGCCGATGAACGAGATCGCGGCCCGAGATCTTCCGGGTGGGATTCCGCCAGTATGATTCCGACCCGTGATGACGCCTGGGCGCTGTTGACCGAGTACACCGCCGGCGATAGCCTCCGCAAACACGCGCTGGCCGTCGAGGCGGCGGTGGGCGGCTATGCGCGGATGTTCGGCGAGGATGAGGCGGAGTGGGGTATCGTGGGTCTCATCCATGACTTTGACTACGAACGGTGGCCCGACCCGAACAACCATCCGTTCCGGGGCTGCGAGATCCTGAGGGAGCGTGGATTCCCCGAGCACTTGATCAGGGCGATCCTGTCCCACGCCGACTACAGCGGCGTCGCGCGCGAGAGTCGGCTCGAGCATACGCTCTTCGCCTGTGATGAGATGGCAGGATTTGTCACCGCTGCGTCGTTGGTCCGGCCAAGCAAGAGTGTCCTCGATCTCGAGGCCCGATCGGTCAAGAAACGGATGAAGGACAAGGCCTTCGCTCGGGCCGTCAGCCGCGACGATCTACGTCAGGGGGCGGTGGAGATCGGCTTGCCGCTGGACGAGCACATCACAAACGTCATCCTCTTCATGCGCGAGCACGCCTCCATCTTGGGCCTCCGGGGTAGTTTGTGAGTGCCGAACTGTCGAGGGACATTCCTCGTCTAACGGTTTGACATGTCTTGATGCCATGGCTGTGGTCCGATTCGACCGGGTCACGGTCTCGTATGGCGCACAGGATGCTCTGCGTGACGTCACCGGGATGTTTGCCGCCGCAGATTCTCGATCTCGCCGCTCGACAACCACAGGACGTACCCCGACAAAGCACGCTCCGACGCATGTCTTCTTTTACGGCACCCTGATGCAGGGGTTTGGCCTGCGGCATCAGTCCGGTATCGACCCACTCATCCAGTTCCTCGGAAGGGGAACGGTGCGGGGTGTGCTGTATGACCTCGGGACCTATCCAGCGCTTTTACCGGGCGAGGGGACGGTACAGGGTGAACTCTACACGATGATCGATCCGGCAACCCTCCTCTCGTTGGTTGATGCGATCGAGGGCTACCGTTCGGACGACTTCGCGGGCAGTCGCTATGTGAGGCGTGTGGTCTGGGTGAGGCCCCTGCGGGGACTCGCCGTGTCAGCGTGGCTGTATACCTTCAATCGTCGGGTGGGTGACGGTACGTGGATTCCGTCCGGCGACTACGCGGCACACGTCATGGGTCGGGTTCAGGGTCGACGGTAGCCCCCCCCCACGACGGGCGGCGAGTGCGTCGACGAAGTTGGTGATTGCTCCGATCACTGGTTCCGTGAGCTCCATGAACTCGATACCGATTCAGTAAAACACCTGGTCGCGGTGCACGTGGCGAACCGATGAATGCGCGACTTGGCCTTTGACGACAACGGCGCGAGCCTCAAACGTCACCCGACGATCGTGTAACGTGCCGACCGGCAACGACGCAGTCGTATCGATCTGAGCGCCGGTGCGCGAGATCTGCGCGACCCGCATCGGCTCAACGACGGTGATGCTACCTGGGATGTCGTCCTCGATGACGATCCGCGGAGCGCGATGCAGTTCCTTCGACAATGTGGCGCGACTATAGCAGGGTTTTTTTCGACTATGATCGGGCGATTGTCCACATCGCGAGAGGGTTCGTAACATGACGGCGAGCGGGGAGACGGGGCCAATGATTCGCACGGTCGGTGTGCTTGGGTGCGGGCTCATGGGGTCCGGAATTGCCCAGGTCTGTGCGCAATCTGGATATCGCACAATCGTGCGAGAGGTGGATTCAACCGCCGTTGCCGCCGGTCTTGGGCGGATCGAAGCGTTTCTGGACGGTGCGGTGACGCATCACAAGCTCAGTGCCGATGAGCTGGACTCGGTGATGGCGGCCATATCAGGAACCACGGCCCTCGAGGATCTGGCGGACTGCGACCTCGTGATCGAGGCCATCGTGGAAGATCTTGAGGTGAAACGCGCCGTGTACGTCGAGCTGGATCGCCTCGTTCATTCCGACACCATCTTCGCCTCGAACACGTCGTCCCTGTGTATCACAGAACTGGCATCGGTCACCACGAGGCCGGACCGATTTCTTGGTTTGCACTTCTTCAGTCCGGTTCCGATCATGAAGATGGTCGAGGTCGTGCGCGGCCTGGCCACCAGCGACGACACCTATCAGCGGGCCCTGGCGTTCACGAGGTCACTGGGGAAAGAGCCCGTCACCGCACCTGACCGGCCTGGGTTCATCGTGAACCGGCTTCTGATTCCGTATTTGCTTCACGCGATTCGGGCCTATGAGTCCGGGCTGGGTACAATTGAAGACATCGACAAGAGCATGACCCTTGGCTGTGGTCATCCGATGGGACCATTTGCGCTGCTCGACTTCGTGGGACTCGATACGGCGTACTATATCGCCAACATCATGTATAACGAGTTTCGTGACCCAGCCTACGCGGCTCCACCCCTGCTGAAGCGGATGGTGCTTGCGGGGCGTCTCGGGCGCAAAAGTGGACGAGGTTTCCACTCCTACTCATGAACGATCAGCGGGTACTCGAGGCGGTTCGGGTGATGCTGGAAGAGGTTGGTGAAGACCCTGATCGCGAGGGTTTAATCCGGACCCCAGAGCGCGTGGCCAAGGCCATGCAGTTTCTGACCAGCGGATACGACATGGAAGTCCAGACCGTGGTGAACGACGCAATCTTCACGGTCGACTACAGCGAGATGGTGATCGTCAAGGACATCGATTTCTACAGCCTGTGCGAGCATCATCTGCTGCCGTTTTTTGGGAAATGCCACGTCGCGTACCTGCCGCGCGGCAGGGTGATCGGTCTGAGTAAGATCCCTCGACTGGTCGAGATGTTCAGTCGCCGGCTCCAGGTGCAGGAACGATTGACGAATCAGATCGCGGAGATGTTGTCAGAGGTGCTAGACCCTCTCGGCGTCGGCGTGGTCATGGAAGGCACCCACCTCTGTATGTTGATGCGCGGGGTAGAAAAGCAGAATTCATTCGCAGTGACGAGTGCCATGCTCGGCGGGTTTCGGAACGATGCCCGCACCCGCGCCGAATTTCTTGAACTGCTCACTTTGCGCGGCGGTATGCGGATGAGGTTGAATCCGTCGGTGAACGATGGGGACGGCGAATTCTGATGACGATACAGATGGTGTCCCGGCGACTCGCGCTCACGCTTGGTCTCGGTCTGGCCTTGGTGGTTCGAATTGAGGCACAGACGACGGAGATCCAACCGGCAGAGGTGCTGTGTCCCGAGGTACTCGGCATCGGTGTCTCGAGTAGCGTCCCGTTTTGCGATGTGCTCGTTCAGGTCGAGCCTGACCTCGGAATTCGTGTCGTACTGCCGCCCCGCCGCGGGGAGTCGACGCTCTCGTTCAACCTGCACAACCGTCATATCTATTCTCGTCAGGAGGAGGTTAGGGGGCGGGCGTACGTGCAGTATCTCGCCTCCATTGCCATGGCCACGATGGAAGGCACGATCATCGGTCGGGGCGTCATACTCAGCGAATTCCGAGAAGTGTCAGACCTCGTCGACCGTGTGTCAGGTGGCGCCGGGGCCAGCGGGCTGAAGGCGGTCGCGCCCACTGGCGTCGAGCGGATCTCCATGACCGTGCCAGAGGAGCTTGACGAGCTTGTCATCGTCGGGCGGAGCCTCGAAATCGATCGAGTCGACGGGCGTGACATGGTCACCGCACCGGGTCGTCCCGTGGCGGTACTGAGCAATGCCACGATTGAATATCGCCCGCGCTGATTTCATCACCACAGAATGCCGCATCTGGATCTGATTATCGTCGGTGCCGGCCCGGCTGGGCTCGCGGCCGCGATCGCCGCCAAGCGGGCCGGTCTCGAGTTCACCGTTTTCGAGAAGGGCGTGCTCGTGAACTCGCTCTTTCACTTTCCCAGCCAGATGGTGTTCTTTACGACACCGGAGCTTCTTGAAATTGGCGGTCTTCCGTTTTCGACACCGCGGGACAAGCCGACGCGTGACGAGGCGCTTCGCTATTATCGCAAGGTAATCGATGCGTGTGGAATCTCGGTCAAGCTAGGCCACGCCGTCGCGTCAATCACCTGCGACCCACAGGGCGTGAACTCTGCTTTTGCCGTGGTTACCCGCGATGACGACGGTCGAGAGCGAACCTGGTATTCGGGGACGGTGGTGGTCGCGACCGGGTGCTACGACCATCCGAATGTGCTCGGTATTCCTGGCGAAGAGCTCTCGCAGGTCTGGCACTATTACACCGAGCCGCACGAGTTCTACCGGAAGGACGTCGTCGTAGTCGGGGGGAAGAATTCAGCGGCCGAAGCGGCTCTGGATCTGTATCGGACCGGTGCGCGGGTCACACTTGTCCACCGGCGGTCAGAGCTGGGTTCCAGTCTCAAATACTGGGTACGTCCTGACATTGAGAACCGGATCAAGGAAGGTTCGATCGCCGCGTTATTTGATACACGGGTTATCGAGATTCGACGCCGCGAGGTGGTCGTCGAGCACGACGGCACACGGGAGGCACTGCCGGCGGACGGGGTGTTTCTGCTGACTGGGTATCTGGCCAATCTCGAGTTTCTACGGAGCTGCGGCATCGGCGTCGATGCGTCGACCAACATCCCGTCTCACGATCCAGAGACGTTCGAGACGAATGTTCCCGGGCTGTATCTGGCCGGTGCCGTTGTCGCGGGTGCGAATCGTGGAGAAGTGTTCATCGAGAACGGCCGCTTTCACGGACAAGTGGTCATCAGCGAAATCGCACGGCGTCTGGGCCGGCCGGTGCCGGGGGAGGCGAGCACGTAGCAGACCGTTTGGTTTACTGGAACGTCGTCTGCGAGCAGCGACCGCCACCCGTCAGCGCGTCCATCTCGAGCAGATCAATCAGCGACTGACACTATTCCATTGGTCCATCACGTTCAAGCGGCGCCTGCTTCTCGACCGGGTCGAGTTCGAGATATTGCGAGAGCGCGTTTACGAGGTCGCCGTCCGCCATTTGAGAGGGCATCCACGTCTCGGACCCTTTGGCCCGGAGGCGCTGGTCCAACAACGCTTCGAGCCGCTCTCGACTACTTCGCAGTGCGTGGGTCCCGATGGTCGGTTCTGGCAGCGATTCGACCATGGCCTGACGGTAGGGCCTGCTGTGATCCTCTTCAAGGATCCGAAACCGTTTGAGGCCACGCAGCGCGATGTTCGAGCGTCCTTCGCCTGCTGGCTCCACATGGGTGATCAATCCTGCGCACTCCACGCTATAGATGGGTGGTACCGGTTCGCGCTCTTTCGCCCCATCCCGGACCAGCACCATGCCGATGATACGGTCACTCGCCAGCGCATCCCGCACCATCGCTCGGTACCCGTCTTCGAAGATGTGGAGTAGGAGGAACACGTTCGGAAAGAACACGACGTTTGGGAGCGGGAAGAGCGGTAGCATCGATTTCTAATGCACCGTTCTCGTCTTCTTGTCCAGATAGTCCATCAGGACGTACCGCCCAAGAGTGTGCGGGGTCGTGAAATAGGCCTTGCCGTGACAAATGGCCGCGACCCGTCGGACGAAGCTGACGAGCTCGTAGTCACGAGCCAGCATGAATGTGTTGATCATGACCCCGGCCTTTCGACAGTTCGCGACCTCGGCAAATGTCTCCGAGATAATTTGCGGGTCGAGACCGAAGGCGTTGCGATAGATACGCCCATCTGGCTGCGTCAGCGCGGACGGCTTTCCGTCGGTGATCATGATGATCTGGCGCATGTCTTTCTGCTGACGCTCGAGAATCCGGCGGGCCAGCCGGAGTCCCTCGCGGGTGTTGGTGTAGTACGGCCCGACCCGTGTTCGAGCCAGCTGTTTGATCGGAATTTCTTCGGCTGAGTCATGGAAGAGCACGATGTTCAGCGCGTCACCCGGATACTGGTGACGGATCAGATTGGTCAGCGCCAGGGCGACCTGCTTCGCCGGGGTGAAGCGATCTTCGCCGTACAGGATCATGCTGTGACTGCAGTCAAGCATCAGGACCGTGGCACACGAACTCTGGTACTCGCCCTGGGTAACCATCAGGTCGCTGTACTGCACGTCCACCGTGCCGTCCTGGGAGCCGTCTCGGCCCAGACGGCTCACGGCGTTGAGAATGGTTCCACTCGCGTCGATATTGAAGGTGTCTCCAAACTCGTAGGGCTTCGACGATCCGCTCGCTTCCACACCCGTCGCGAGATCCCTGGTGTCGTGCCGGCCAACACTGCCCCTACCCACGGAGCCCAGCAGATCCCTGAGCGCGCGATAGCCAAGGAAGTCGAGACTCTTGTCAGTCATCTCGAACCGCGAGGGCTGGGAGTCCGGTCCAAACCCACCGCCGACGCCGTCGGAGCCGTCGAACGTGCCTGGCTCGGTCGTGATGTAGCCCTCTTGCGCCATCCGTTCGATGATGTGCTGGATGAGTTGCTTGAGCTGGGACTGCCCAGTCTCCTGGTCGGCATCGGCCGGGTCTCCGAGCAGGCGGGAGATCGTATCGTCAGAGAGTACGCCCCCGGTCAGCAATGACTCGATGATCGCGTCGTGCAAATCCTGAATGGGGCGTCCATCCTCATCGTCACCGACCGGGTCGCCGTGTAGGTTGTTGAACCCGCTCGACAACAGCCGCTTCGACAGCTGTGAGACGAGCTCCTCAAGATCCATACCCTCGAGGTCTTCGCCGGTGTAGCGTGTGTAGCGGAATTTCACGAAGGGATCGCCGCCCTGGAAAGGAGTCCTGGGCGCCTCCTCAATTGTAGTAGTTCTTCTTCTTGCCCGGCCGCTGCAGCGGAACACTCGAACCGAGGAACGGCTCGCTAACCTGGGCGGAGCTGCGGGGGCGGTCGGTGGCACTGTATTGCCACTCGTCAGTGCGGCTGATTTTCCTGTCGGAGTACAGTCCCTCGAGAACAAAGTCGATGGTTGCCGCCATCAAAGGCTCCGGGTCGTTCGACGTGACGCCGGCGTGGGCTGCCAGCTCCGTGAGGCCATGAATTTCAGCCACTTGCTTGATCAGCTCGCTCGCCGCCGTCGTGTTGGAAATCTGTAGCGTGCCGCCCATTTCGAACCACTCGACAACGAGGTGGGTGTCGACACCATCGAACCATCCGGCGAACACGTTTCGGATCGACGACCGAATAAGGTCGCGAGCCACGTTAGCAGCTCCCTTGAGCTCCCCCTCGTACTCGAGCTCGAACTTCCCCGTGATCGACGGCAACGCGGCGTACACGTCGGTAATCCGCGTGACCACGTCGGTCTCGCCGTTGGTCAGCGCACGGTGCTCGGCATTGGAGACGACGTTCTCGAGGCAGCTGATAGGCAGCCGCTGACTGACGCCTGAACGCCAGTCGATCTTCTGGTTGGAGCGCGCCTGAAACGCGATCTCTTCAACGACCTCTCTGACGAACGTGGGCACGTTGACTTTCGAACCGGCCGAACCGTTCTCGCGATGGACCCAGGCCTCTTGTTCCGTGATCGTCATCGCGTCCCGCCGGGTCTGCGGATAGTGTGTGCGAATCTCAGACCCGATCCGGTCCTTGAGCGGCGTGACGATCTTGCCGCGGGCGGTGTAGTCCTCGGGGTTGGCTGTGAAAGTCATCATCACGTCCAGACGCAGACGCACCGGGTAGCCCTTGATCTGGACGTCGCCCTCCTGAAGAATGTTGAATAGACCCACCTGGATCTTGCCGGCGAGGTCAGGTAGCTCGTTCACGGCAAAGATGCCCCGGTTCGCCCGGGGGAGCAATCCGTAATGAACCGTGAGCTCGTCCGAGAGCTGGAGTCCGCCTCTGGCCGCCTTGATCGGGTCGATGTCACCGATCATGTCGGCAATCGTCACATCCGGTGTCGCGAGTTTTTCAACGAAGCGCTGCTCCGGCGAGAGCCACGCGATGGGCAGGTCGTCGCCGGCCTCGGCGATCCGCTCCCGGCAACTACCACAGAGCGGGGCGAGAGGGTCGTCGTTGATCTCGCAGCCGGGAACGACCGGAACCTCGTTGTCGAGCAGTTCGACAAGTGCCCGGAGGAGGCGTGTCTTCGCCTGCCCGCGCAGTCCGAGGATGATGAAATCGTGCTGAGACAGCACGGCGTTCACGATCTGTGGGATCACCGACTCGTCGTATCCGATGATTCCTGGAAACAGCGGCGCCGCTGACTGTAGCTTGTCGATCAGGTTATCGCGGAGCTCGCGTTTGACGCTGCGGTGGGGGAAGAGGCCCGCGGCCACCCGCTTACGCAAGTCGCCCAGGAGGGTGGGTCGTACCATTTCTCGGATCTTACATGAAACCGCCGGACGTCCTACGGCTGCGCCAGCGTCTTCGCGGTCATGAAATCCGGTTCGATGTCGATGGGAATTGCTTGGAGTCGGTCCAGAACGCCCTGCACTGCCGGTCTGACCACGCCCAGCGTGTCAATGATGTCGTGGGCTGCGGCATAGTCACCCCGTGCCTGAATCATCATCAGTCGGCCGGTGAGGTCTTCGACCGCCGCTCGGATCTTTGCATGGTCGACCGAGAAAGTGCCGCCTCGTTCCACGATCACGGCACCGGCATCGAGGAAGGTGTTGAGTTGGATCGCGGCACCACGTCCGTGGGCTTCGTTGATCCCGAACCTGATCGACCGAAAGGTAGATACCAGGAAGGTCGTGTACATCGGTCGCTCGAGCGACCGGTCCACCGCGCCGCTATCAATCAGGCGGTGGAGCGCCCATAGACCAGAGATGTCGGCCTTGGCCTCCTCGATTGAACTGTAGGTTTCTCGAAGCTGTTGACGCACCGTGGTCTCGGCCCCGTCGACCGCGATGGTGTGTGGCCCCAGACCGTGCATCAGCTCGTGCATCAGGATGTGCGTGAAGAATGCGTCAAACGAGACATCTTGACGGTCGGTTGGAGAGAGGGCGACGTCCGCAATACGCGTGAGCACAGTGAGAAACTTTGCCTCCTGGACGTTCTTGAGCATGACCCGTTTTGACCCATAGTCCCTGACCGCGCACTCGTCGTTGGGGAGGTTGAATGCCGCCGTCTGGACGCCACTGTTGGCATCGCCAGCCATAAATACGACGTTGACCACACGGATCGGCGCCAGGGTACTGAGCTCGGGGTTGCGGAGATCGGCATCGATCGGCAAGTTATCCTCGAGTTCCTGGAGATACCCCGAGAACCGCTCGAGCTGGGCGGTCTCGGTGTCGTCCCGCACCGTGACAAACGCCTCGAACGCCGCCTTGTAGTTGAACCATTGGTCTTCGTAGACCTCATAGGGGCCGATCGTCGGTTCAATCGCAGAGTCGAGTTCCATCCAGGCCACGTCGCTCTCGTAGTAGTCGTTGGTGACAAAGGCCTCGGCGCGCAATTCGAGATACCGACGTAGCTTCAGGTCGGACGTGAGCTGTGCGGCTTCGCGCAGGTGGGCGGCCGCGAGTGCTAGCGGCCCCTGATACTCGGAGCTGTAGGGGACCGCCATGAGCTGGCCGTCCGCGTCACGCCTGATCGTCGTGAAACAACTGGTGGCCGCCGAGCGCCGAGCCCCGGAGAGCCCATTGATCCATTCTTCGATCTCTTCACGGGTCGCGTCTTGGGGGTAGTAGTTCGCCCCTTCCGGTTTGCGTGGGACACCGGGGAAAAACTGCCGATTGTTCTGGAGTCGCGACCATGGACCCTTGTTGATGAGAAAGAAGCCCAGGCGTGCTCGCCCGCGGGCCGTGTTGTCGCCGGTCAATTCAATCAACGTGGACGGGTTGCCGGCCCACACCTGTTCCAGGAAGATGCCGTCCATCACTTTGGCGGCGGCGATGATGGCAGCCAGGGCTTTCTGCTCGTTGTCGGGCAGCGTATCGAGAGACGTTCCGATCTGAACCCTCGCAAACAGCGGTGACATCATGGCTCCCAGTTGTGCGCCGCCCACTCCCGCAGGCGGACCGGTAGTGGCAAGTGCAAAGGTCCCGCACATCGCGAACAGACCGGCCCCGGCCAAGAGCAGTGGTTTCGTGCGCATGTCGACTAGCTCATAGTGTGTAATGATTTGACAGTCGTCAAGTAGCGTACCTGCCAAGGCATTCATGACACAACCCGCACGTGTTGCCGTGATTGGAGCCGGCCCTGGTGGCTATACTGCCGCGTTCCTGGCCGCTGACCTCGGCCTGACCGTTACCCTTATCGACGAAGCCCCAGATCCGGGTGGCGTCTGCCTCTATCGAGGGTGCATGCCCTCGAAGGCGTTGCTTCACGTCGCCAAGGTATTGACCGAGGCCCGGGAATCCGCTGAATGGGGAGTAACGTTTGCCGAGCCGGACATCGACCTCGAGCGGCTGCAATCATGGAAGAACACCGTGGTATCGACGCTGACGGGCGGCCTTGGTCAGCTGACCCGCCAGCGCAAGATTGACTATCTGGAAGGGCGAGCGTCCCTGGTTGACTGGCATACCGCGGCGGTCACGATGAAAGACGGCACCACGCGACAGGTGTCGTTTGACCATGGAATTCTGGCCACGGGGTCCCGGCCCGCACGGCCGGCGGCGTTGGCGAGCGAGCACAACCGTATTCTAGATTCGACGGCCGCCCTCGATGTGAATCGGGTACCAGGCCGGCTTCTGGTTGTCGGCGGCGGCTACATCGGTCTCGAGCTGGGAAGCGTGTACGCGGCCCTAGGCACGGCGGTCACGGTCGTCGAAATGACGTCGACGCTACTGCCGGGTGTCGACGCCGATCTGGTTCGTGTGCTCTCACGTCGGTTCGGGGCAGTCGCGGAGACCGTCTATCTCGACACGGCGGTGACACAGCTCACCGCGGACGACGAAGGCGTCAGTGTACGTCTCGAGGGTCCCCAGGTGGCTCGTGAGGACCAGCGTTTCGACGAAGTTCTGGTCGCCGTTGGACGAGTACCGAATTCAGAGATCGCTGGTCTCGACGGGACCTCGGTCGAGGTCGATCCACGCGGTTTCGTGCGGGTCGATGCGCAACGTAGGACGGCGGAGCCGTCGCTCTTTGCTATTGGCGACCTTGCGGGCGAGCCGATGCTGGCGCACAAGGCGTTTCACGAGGCGCGCGTGGCCGTCGAGACGATAGCCGGGCACAAGGTTGCGTTCGAGCCGACGGTCATCCCGGCCGTCGTGTTTACCGATCCAGAGATCGCGTGGTGTGGGCTTACTGAAGCCCAGGCGAAGGCAGAGGGCACCGCTGTCTCTATCGCGCGATTCCCATGGGGTGCATCCGGCCGAGCGGTCACGCTCTCGCGTACGGACGGCATGACCAAGTTGGTGGTGGAACCGGAGACGGAGCGGGTCCTTGGTGTCGGCATCGTCGGTACGGGCGCTGGCGAACTGATCGCCGAAGGTGTGGTCGCTATTGAAATGGGTGCGACCGTCGAGGATCTCAGGGCCTGCATCCATCCGCACCCGACGCTGTCTGAAACACTGCTGGAGTCGGCCGAGTCATTCCTGGGTCTGAGCACCCACGTCTACAAGCCCAAGCGACTCTCCTCGCCCTAATGCGACTAGGGACCTGCAAGGGTCCGGGCCGTACTCAGGACGTCGGCCAACATCTGGGGCGTCAACTTTCCGGTGTTCGTGTTCTGTTGGCTTGGGTGATAGGTGGCAACGAGGGCAGGAACAGTGCCCGCTTCGAATATGAATCCGTGAGCAAACCTCGGCCGTGGCCGGGGTGTCACGTCGTGTCCGGCGACGACTCGCCAGTAGGCGTCAAAGGCGGTCTTTCCCAATGCGATGACGACCCGAAGCTGAGCGAGGGCGTCCAGTTCGGCTGCCAGATACGACGCGCATTGTGAGATCTCCTTCGTGGTCGGTTTGTTCTCGGGTGGAGCGCACCGCACCACGGCACTGATGTAGGCATCCCGGAGTGTGAGCCCATCTTTGGCGTGATGTGAGGTTGGCTGAGTCGCGAATCCAGCCGCGTGCATCGCCTCCATCAGGAAATCGCCAGATCGGTCACCGGTGAACATCCGTCCGGTGCGGTTGGCGCCGTGCGAACCGGGGGCCAAGCCAAGTATCAGTACTCGCGCCCGGCGGTCTCCGAAACTTGGCACCGGGCGGCCCCAGTAATCCTCCTCCCGGTAGGCTGCCCGCTTGTCCTTGGCGATTCGCGCGCAATAGGCTCGGAGTCGGGGGCATCGCTGACAAGAGATCACTTGGCGTCGAATTGTCGAAAGCGACATGGTTCGAATCGCAGCGCGACGGGCAGAGTCTACAACGACAACCGGGTGCGTTTGAAGGACGCAGATTGCTCGTGAGCGTGGTATGAGCTGCGGACCAGCGGACCCGCCTCGACGTGGCCGAATCCAAGGCCGCGAGCGACACACGCGAGTTCGCTGAATTCATCAGGTGTGTAGTAGTGCGCCACGGGGAGATGTGCGGCCGACGGCCGCAGGTACTGCCCGATTGTGACGATATCGCATCCGACCTTTCGCAGGTCGGCCAGGGTGACCTCCACTTCACTCGGCTCCTCACCGAGTCCGACCATGAGGCCCGACTTGGTTGGTGTCCGGGGTCGGTAGTGCTGGGCGTGGTCAAGCAGGTCGAGTGCCCGGTCGTAGCGTCCACCGGGTCGAGCCGCCCGATACAGCCGAGCAACCGTTTCAATGTTGTGGTTCAGAATGTCAGGCTCGACATCCAGCACGGTTTCGACATCGCGGACACGGCCGGTGAAGTCCGGAATCAGGACCTCGACGGCACAGGTCGGCGCTGCGCTCTTGATGGCCTGAATGGTAGCGGCGAATGCGGCCGCTCCACCATCCGGAAGGTCGTCGCGGTCGACAGACGTCACCACCACATGGTCGAGCGACAGGCGTGCCACCGCGGCTCCGACGCGACCGGGCTCCTGCGGGTCGATGGCGCTGGGCGCTCCGTGGGTTACGTTGCAGTAGCCACACGACCGTGTGCAGGTATCACCGAGAATCATGAACGTGGCGGTGCCGTGACTCCAGCATTCACCGATATTGGGGCAGTTCGCTTCCTCGCAAACGGTCCGGAGGTCGAGGTCCCGTAGAAGATGTTTCAGGCGAAGATACCCAGGGCTTCCTGGCGCGCGAACCTTGAGCCAGTCCGGCTTCCGCGCACGTGGTAGATCACCCCGCACCCGTCGGCCGCGAATGAGCTTGACTGGCTGCTCTGTCTGCATCGTGATCTGCCGTCGGTCCTATGACGTGTATCATGCGTCATTCGCTAGCCGTTGATGTGATCAACGCGCGTACATGGACCGACTGGCGATGTTAGCGTTTGTGGTCAGTGCGGTCCAGTGATCGCTGACTACCCAAGGCCCTAGCGCCTCGGGTCTTGCGCCTCAAAACCGCCCGGGTGTACTCTGTATGTGATTATTTACGTCGCTGTAGTCGGAGGAATGAATGGCCTATTCGATTTGCGAACCATGCATTGGGACCAAGGACACTGCATGTGTGGATGTCTGTCCTGTCGATTGCATCCATCCACGCAAGGACGAAGAAGAAGAATACGAAGCAGAGACGATGCTTTATATTCACCCCGAAGAATGTATCGATTGCGGTGCATGTGTACCAGCCTGTCCTGTCGAGGCAATTTTTGTAAACGACGAGGTTCCAGACGAATGGCAGAACTTTATCGAAGTTAACGCGCAGTGGTTCGAGGGGAAATAGCCTCACAGCATCTGACGGGTTGACCTAATGGGTCTAATCGATCATCAATTTTCTGATAATTTAATCACCACCAATCTCGACCGTGTCTTGAACTGGGCTCGCCAGTCGTCCCTGTGGCCCATGGGTTTCGGT
>Ga0310123_10001983_pt1 | contig 16509 bp, 13 predicted proteins | sample CB6_AW_1057_MG_FD_203505 | JGI IMG/M metagenome (GOLD analysis project Ga0310123, IMG submission 203505) | Marine microbial communities from Western Arctic Ocean, Canada - CB6_AW_1057 | ecosystem: Environmental > Aquatic > Marine > Oceanic | place: Canada: Western Arctic Ocean | collected... | reverse complement strand
GCAATTGATGGATACCCGCGTTGGCAGCACCGAATGGCCATACGGGAGTGGGGTCTGGGGAATGCGTGAATGGGTCGTACCTGACCTATACGATGAAAATGTCGTCAGCATGTACGAGGGCAACAGCAATCTGTTCTGGGCTGAGAGATTGGGCGACAAACTGAACGTTCCCAATCTATGGGTGAAGCTGTGCGGCAACAGCCACACTGGCAGCTTCAAAGACTTGGGCATGACAGTGCTGGTCAGTGTGGTCAAGCAGATGATGGCAAACGGAAGTCCGGTTCGGGCTGTTGCCTGCGCCTCCACCGGTGACACCAGTGCCGCACTAGCAGCCTACGCTGCAGCCGCCGGTATCCCCGCCATCGTCTTTCTCCCCAGCGATCGCGTCAGCCGCGCCCAGCTCATCCAACCGATTGCAAACGGAGCGCACGTTCTGGCGTTGGAGACCGACTTCGACGGATGTATGCGCATCGTACGCCAGATCACACAAGACAACAGCATCTACCTAGCCAACTCTATGAACAGCCTGCGCATCGAGGGGCAGAAGACTATCGCCGTTGAAATAGTACGGCAATTTGACTGGGAATCTCCCGACTGGATTGTGATGCCGGCAGGAAATCTCGGCAACATCAGCGCCTTGTACAAAGGGTTTCAACTAATGAAAGACTTGGACATAATCAGCCGCATGCCGCGACTGGTGGCCGCCCAGGCCGCCCGCGCAAATCCTTTTTACCAGAGTTTCCGCAACGGGTTCAAGAAAAAGGTGTCACTCCCGGCCCAGAGCACCCTCGCTTCTGCAATCCAGATCGGAAACCCGGTCAGTTATGAAAAAGCGGTGCAGGCCATTCAAAACACCGACGGAATCGTGGAAGAAGCCAGCGAAGACGAGTTGGCCAACGCCGGTGCGCTTGCCGACCGCAGCGGAATGTACACCTGCCCTCACACAGCAGTAGCACTGGCCGTTCTATTCAAACTTCTGCAGAGGGGCACGATAGAACCAGAGAAAAAGGTGGTAGTAATTAGTACCGCCCACGGGCTGAAGTTCACTAGGGCAAAACTGAGGTATCATCAGGGCAATCTAGATGAGGTCGAAATCCGGCACTCGAACACGCTGCTAACCTTAGCAGCGGATGAAGGCACTGTCAGGACTGCCATCGAGCGGAAACTTGAGGCGCACGCCTGAGCACGGCAGAGCATGGCGGCAATTTTCACGCAAAGATACTCTCATGAGCAAGCACGCGCTGTTTAATGGCCTGATCGTCAACGAAGCCAATGAGCCAGCCGACGTGACGTACATCGGCGAAGAAGCTCACTATGTCAACAATCGACCGCGCCGTACTCCGCGATTTGCGCGGGCAAATAACGCAGCATCAGGATCTAGTAAGCGATCACGCACTGAAAATGCTCGGGCAGGACGACCTTTTCACCAAAGCGATGATTGATTCTTCTCTCAAGAACATCGACGCCCACATGGACCAGCTGCTGCAGCAAGGCCTTCCCAGCGGAGCCAAACAGTGGCTGGGTATGCTTGGTTTCCGCATAGTGGTCAACCACCACGGTGAGGTGCTCAAACTGGAACAACCCGGGATTGTAGCCCCTGACGAAGAAATCTGACCTAGAAGAATCAGCAACATCAGTTTCCAATTCACCAATGGCATACCTCTTGCAGCGCAAGGGATTGACCGAGAGTGTTTCTCGGTCAATCCCTGCGAATGAGTCCTACCCGCGTCTTTGGGGCGATCTGGATATTTCATTCCAATACAACGAGGAGGTTCGATGTGAAAACACAATCCACGCACACAGTCCGGTGGTTTTTCGTACTCGCGCTGCTGGGTGTTCTTGTGATGGCCAGCTGCAACCGGTCAGCCACACAGGGCATCTTGCCGGAGGACACAGTCTTCAACGAAACAACGGTTGAAGAATCAGGCGAGACGGAGTCTGACCTGGAGACGCCTAACACCACCATAGAGGCTCTGCTAGAAGACGACCTAGAGGAAAGCGGAGAAGGGGTTGAAGAACAGCCGATGGCCGAGGAAGACTCCCCAGCAGAGTATGAAACCGAGGGCACAGAGCAATTGGCGACCGAAGGCGAAACCACAGCCGAACCACTTGCCAGCGAGGAAACAGATGCCGAAGCGGGAGAGGGCCTAGCAGCTACAGAGCCGGAGACAACCGACGATGGGGACGAGTTGATCATCGAAGCGCCCGTAATAGGAAATGCGCCGGCCACTTATGTAGTTCAGGATGGCGACTGGGTCTACAAAATCGCACGCATATTCAATATCACGCCACTCGATTTGCTAGTGGCAAATCCGGTCATCGGAGTGAACCAGCAAGTCTATCCAGGTCAGGAGTTGATAATCCCTGGCGGCAATCTGGAACCCGGCGGCACGGAACAAGGCTCCGTCGAGGGTGCGACGATCATAGCCCCGGCAAACGCGAACCCGGCCAGCACATACGAGGTGCAGGCGGGTGACACCGTTTTTTCCATCGCTCTCAATCATGGTATCACTGTGGATGTGCTGGCTGAGCACAATGACATCGCAGCACCGTATATGATTTATGTCGGGCAGTCGCTCGCAATCCCGTCCCAGTAACACGCGAGCCACCCACAGTATTCCAAACGCAACACCAATGGCCGTCACTGCAGTAGTGACGGCCATTTGATCACAGGCACCACACCTCTGGCGACACAGGACGGCATACCATACAATTGGCGCACGTACGATTATGGCGCTCCCTGGCCCCACAACACCACCCACTCCAACCGCCACCCGGCAGTGGTCAACGCACGGCTGGCTTGGGATCGGCTTGATCGCGATCTTCTGGCCCCTCAACTGGGGGTTGACTGGGTTACGCACTCACTGGGGGTTTTTCCCACTCTGGATCGGCTTCTGCCTGACGGTCGACGCAGTCACATTGCAGCGCTCCGGGGATTCGCTGCTGACGCGTGACTGGCGTAAATATGTGGCCCTTTTCTTTTATTCCTCGCCAGCATGGTGGCTCTTTGAAGTCATCAACTGGCGGACCCAGAACTGGCACTACCTCGGACGCGAGTTTTTCTCCAATTGGGAACACTTCTTGTTCGCCTCGCTCAGCTTTTCAACCGTGATGCCAGCCGTTTTCGGCACCGCCGAGCTAGTTGCCAGCCTGACGCCAATTCGCAACATGCGCGCCGGGCCCATACTCCGAGCCACCCAGGGCAAATTGCTGGCCATGTTCGGATGCGGTTGGCTACTGCTGGCGCTGCTGCTAATATGGCCGCGTTTCTTTTTTCCTGCCATATGGATCGCGGTATTTTGTATACTGAATCCTGCCAACGCGTGGCTGCGAAATCGCACCATCTGGAGCGACACGGCGCGCGGCGACTGGCGCACAGTCGTCAGCCTCACGCTCGGATGTCTACTGTGCGGATTTTTCTGGGAGATGTGGAACTTCTTCTCCTATCCCAAGTGGGTTTACCACCTTCCGTTCTTCGATTTCTTGCGTGTGTTCGAAATGCCAGTGCTCGGCTACGGGGGATATATGCCCTTTGCGCTAGAACTGTTCGCCTTGTATCATCTTCTGAATGGCTTCACCCGCAACGGAGGCAGGAAACAAAACTACTTGCGCTTTGCCGCACGCGTATAGCAACCGCACAATATGAACGAGTATACGAACGCCGACGCTACGCCTGATATGATTGAAAGCAGCGAAGAGCGCACACATGTTCCCGCCAATTTTGCAGATTCTGCAGTCATCACACGCGCTGCGGATGCGGAAATCCGCGCGACCATAGCAGACGCCGGAATCACATGGGAGCAATATCCTCGCCACGATTGGAGTGGAAACGCAGACGGCACCGCCACGGCTAAGGCTTACGCTATGCAGGGCATCCTGAAATACCACGGCCTAGCGGACTGGCACTGGCGCACTGCTTTCATGCCCAGCATATCGGTCAACAACGATGCCGCTCACACAATCACGCGCGTAGATTTCGACGGCGGGCTGACAACCGACATCCTGACAATCGACGGGGAACCCAAACAAGGCCGCCCGCTCGAACGGGTAGCGCGCTTGCTGGATCATGTCCGCGGTCTGGCCGGAAGCACAAATAGAGCGCGCGTACAATCCCACAATGTTCTAGCTGCCGGTAGCGCGGCCAAGGGCATTGGCACCAGTGCAGCCGCAGGCGCCGCCCTCGCCACGGCCGCGCTGGCAGCAGCGCTGGGACCAGAAGCAGTCGGGGACCTGCGGCTGGTCAGCTGTACCGCGCGCCTGCTAGCCGGTTCCGCTTGCCGCAGCGCGGTTGGCGGTCTGGCGCTCTGGCTCTCGTATCCCGGCATCGCCCATCATGATTGCTTCGCGGTTCGCCTAGACACAGGCAAGCAGCTTGCGGATTTGCGCTTGATCACCGTGCCGATAGAATCCCGCGCTGGACTGCAGACGGAGCAGGCTCACCGCGTCGCTCCTGCCAGTGCTCTCTTCCGCGCCTGGATCCACAGCCGCCGAGACGACATTCTAGCCTGCCTGCAGGCAACATCACAAGGAGATTGGGAAACCCTCGGCCGCTTCGCAGAGTTGGACAGCTTGCGCCTACACGGCGTCACCATGTCCGCTGGGTCCGAACACGCACTAATTGCCTGGGAACCGGAAACTGTCTCTCTCTTCCACATGTGTCACCGGCTGCGCGAAAACGGCGTGCCCGTGTTTTTTTCGACCGACACCGGACCAACCACGGTGTTCCTAACCCACGTAGATTATCAACATGAAGTAATGGACAGTATCTCTACGCTCGGAATGGGCGTGGAAATCTTCTCCGGCCGCGTGGCCGGTCCGGCGACGCTGCTGCCACCCAAGCATGAGGAAGCAGTCGGACTCTGAGACCATTCTCGTGAATGCTCCCACTCAGCTGCCAGCGCCAACGCATACGCTCTGTTTCCTCACCAGTGGTGAGCTCGTGCTTATGCTGCACCGACGCAAAGAACCTAACCGCGGCCTGTGGAACGGAGTGGGCGGCCGCATCGAAGCAGGTGAGACACCACACGTTGCCTGTCTGCGAGAAGTTCACGAAGAGACTGGGCTGCAGCTCACTACCGCTCGCTTCTCTGGATTGCTGAGCTGGTGCACACCCGCCACAGAGGGAGCACTGGTGCTGTACACGGCCCCGTCCCCATCAGAGGAAGTGCACTACTGCGATGAAGGCAACCTGCGTTGGCATCCAAGGCAATGGGTTTTCAGTTCAAGCTCAGTAGTCTCCAACATCCATATATTCGGCCCGGACGTGCTCAACGGCTCGCCGGCTTGCGTGTATCACTTCAATTACTGCGACCACGGCCAAATACAGAGCCATGAGCGGCGCCCCCTGCCCGCGTCTTTGCAGGTCACCGAATGTGGCGCTAAACTCTAACCTTTTGCATACACAGCGGAGCTACACTTGCAGCATTATACATCGGCGTTTTCGGACATTGACCGTTATAATTGATCCGAATCCGGGTAATAAAAGATGTAATCAGGGTCAGCAACGATGATGAGATTTGACCGTTTTACAGAGCGAGCACAGGATGCGGCCGCCCGCGCCTATGAGATATTGCAGCGCTACGGACACAACCAAGTGGATACGGAGCATATTTTGCTGGCACTGCTCGAGCAACCCGAGGGCGTAATACCTCAGATTCTGGAAATGCTCAAGGTGGAGGCGGATCCGCTACAGCAACGGCTTGATGATGTGCTCCGCGCCAGCCCGAAGGCGGCTATTTACGGGGGCGGCACTGGCCAGGTGTTCATTACCCCACGAGTCAAGCGTATCATTGATTTGGCCAATGAAGATGCAAATCGCCTGAAGGACGAATTTATCTCCACAGAACACATATTCCTCGCAATTCTCTCGGAACGAAATACAAATGTGGAACGTATTCTCTCAGAAGCCGGCATAACCCGCGACCGCATTACTACCGCTATCAAAGAGATACGTGGCGGGCAGCGTGTGACCAGCCCACAGGCCGAAACGCGTTACAAAGTGCTGGATAAATACAGCCGCAACCTGACGCAGATGGCACGCGCCGGTAAACTTGACCCGGTCATTGGTCGCGATGAAGAGATCCTGCGCGTGATTCAGGTTCTTTCCCGCCGCACGAAAAACAACCCGGTGATGATCGGGGAAGCCGGCGTCGGCAAGACCGCCATCCTCGAGGGTCTGGCGCAGAAAATAGCTGACAACGATGTGCCTGAGATTCTGAGTGGGAAAACGGTGGTAGCGCTGGACCTAGGGGCCATGATTGCGGGCTCACGCTTCCGGGGTGAGTTCGAGGAGCGCCTGAAAGCCGCCATTGAGGAAATTCAGCGCGGTCAGGGCGACATCATCCTCTTCATCGACGAATTACACACCGTCGTTGGCGCCGGTGCGGCTCAGGGCGCAATGGACGCCAGTAACATGCTAAAGCCGGCTCTAGCACGTGGAGAGCTGCAGTGCGTAGGTGCAACCACTCTGGATGAGTTCCGCAACCACATCGAAAAAGACCCCGCACTGGAGCGGCGCTTCGCGCCGGTTTTCGTTGATGAACCGGATATAGAAGAGACTGTGGAGATGCTGAAAGGGCTGCGCAGCCGATACGAGGCTCATCACAAGGTCAACATCAATGATGAAGCGCTAACCGCCGCCACCAAACTTTCCCACCGCTACATCACTGACCGCAAGCTGCCGGACAAAGCTATTGACCTGATGGACGAGGCGGCCGCCAAACTTCGCGTGGCGCTCTACTCGCTGCCACAGGACCTGAAAAACAAGAAGGCGGAAATCGACAAGCTGCAAGTCGACGAAGACGCGGCCAGCGGAGAGCGTGATTACCAACAGGCAGCTGAATGCAAGGCCGAAAGGCTACGCCTAGAATCTGAATTCAACGAGCTGCGCCGCGAGTGGGAAAGGGAACATCAGCTGGACGAGGTAGTCGACGCCGAGGATATAGCCGAGGTGGTTTCGAGCTGGACCGGCATCCCGCTTACGCAGATGCTTGAGACCGAGGCCGACAAGCTGCTGCGCATGGAAGAACGGCTGCAGCAATGTATCGTCGGGCAAGAAAAAGCCATCGCAGCGCTGGCAGACGCGATCCGGCGCGGCCGCTCCGGCCTGAAAGACCCAAAGCGCCCGACGGGGTCATTCATCTTTCTGGGCTCCTCCGGTGTGGGAAAAACCGAGCTCGCCAAAGCTCTAGCCGAATTCTTGTTCGACGATGAGGAAGCACTGGTGCGCATTGACATGTCAGAATACCGCGAGCAGCACGCGGTATCGCGTCTGTTTGGGGCCCCGCCCGGGTATGTGGGCTATGAGAAAGGCGGCCAACTGACCGAGGCCGTGCGCCGACGTCCATACCGCGTTGTACTCTTCGACGAAATCGAAAAAGCGCATCCGGAGGTATGGAACGCGCTGCTCCAGATTCTGGACGATGGCCGCCTGACAGACGGGCAGGGACGCGTGGTTGATTTCCGTAACACAGTGTTGATAATGACCTCGAACCTAGGCACCGAGTTCGTAACCAGTGGCGGCTCGCTCGGATTCATAGAGCAGATAGACGGAACCGAGGCCGAAAGCGAGAAGAATATTGAGAAAGCGCTTAAGAAGACTTTCCGGCCTGAGTTCCTGAACCGCATCGATGAAATTATCATTTTCTCGCAGCTGACGCCTGAGTACATGGAGGACATAGTAGACTTGCAGATGAAGGAAATCGAGCAGCGGTTAGACGAATACGGGCTCTCAGTTGAGCTAATGCCCGCAGCACGGACTTGGTTGGCGAAACAGGGTTTCGATCCTGCCTTTGGCGCGCGACCACTGAAACGTGCGCTTCAAAAACACGTAGAATCACCTCTCTCGGTGAAGATGTTGCGCGGGGAGTTTAGGGATGGAGACAAAGTACGGGTGGATGCCGGCGAGGAGAACGGCCTGGAATTCACTTGGGAAGCAGCTCCCGAGCCTGACCAAGATCCGGAATCGATGCCCGCCGAGGAGACGGTTGGCGCCGCCTCATCCACCGCATGATTCCGTCTAGCGACAGTTATGGTCGATTGAACGCTGAAAACCACAAGGGAGATTCATCTCTACGCTGCGATTGACGCTCGCTGCCACGGTCACTCTACCCAGAAACATGGAACGGGGCCAGCCAACGGATCCTCTCATCCGACCGACAGCATTGATCCCATGGCCGTCTTCACCACGTTGATGCGCGTCGGGAAAGCTTCCTTCAGTTCCTCGATATGCGTTATCACCAGTACGCGCTTAAAATCATCTTGAATGGAATTTATGGCTTCGAGCAATCGCTCGCGGCCCCGCGCATCTTGCGTACCGAAGCCCTCGTCGATCACCACCGTCTGCAGCTGTGCTCCTGCCCTCCGGGTCAGCATGCCGCTGAGAGCGATGCGAATGGCGAAATTGACCCGGAAAGCCTCTCCGCCGCTGTATAGCTCGTAATTACGTGTGCCAAGTTCATCGGCTATCTTGATATCCAAGGTCTCGCGCAGCACCCCCGATCTGAGCTCACGCTGAGTATCGAAACGCACGCTCATGCGCCCACCCGTCATTCTGCTCAGCAGCGTGTTCGCTCTCTCTTCGACCTCGGGCACGGCCGCTTCTATAATCATTGCAGGCACACCCTGCTTACCGAACGCCACGCGCAACTCATTGTAAATGACTATCTGCTCCGCCAGCTTATCTCGCTCGGCGGCCCGGGACTCGCGCCGTAGCGCCAGCCCGTCCAGAGCGGACAGTTTCTGGCGCGCGCTGCCTACACGCTCAGTGGCAACACGATGGTCAAATCGCAATCGCTCCAGCGTCTGCTGGCGCTCATCTGCCACATGCAACTGCAATTCGTGCTCACGCGCTTCAAGTTCCAATTGCTGCAGCTGCGCACTGTCTTGCTCCAGAGTGTTCTGCCAGCGCTGCTGCCGCTTTTGCAGCCCCGCGAGGGACGAGTTCGCCTCCGCCGCGCTCGCTACTGCCAAGCCCAGTTCGGCCAGTTTACGCTGCAACCCAGATTTCCGATTCAAGCCTTTTTCCAGTTCGTCCAGACTCTTGTCAAATTCTGTCACCTGCGTTGACATTTTCTGATGCTGCTCACGCTTCTCGACGTAGCGCCCGCGGCGCTCTTCCAAATCGCTCTGCAAATCTGCCAACAGCTGCATGCGTGCATCCTCGTCTAGCACATTCCCACACGTCGGGCAAATGGGTTCTACGGCCGCCTGCAGTGCGGCGACCCGCTGCTTGATCGGGTCCGCCTGCGTGATTAATATCTCGTTCTCGCCCTGCAGCCGCGCAGCTGTTTCGGCAGCACCAGCACGCTCAGTGGACAATTGCTTGCGCTCGGCTTCGCGCTCATCCAACTTTTGCAATTCAGATTGAACCGTATCCCGTACAGCCATCAGTTCCTCGTGATCGCCTTTGGCATCCGCCGCCGCCAATTCATTTTCAACTTCTACCAGTTCACTTTTTCCCTGTTTAAAGCGCTGGTTCAGATCATCTGTACTGCGACGCACGTGTGCCAGCGCCTGTTTGGCCTTCTCTAAGTCAGCCATATCCTTTTCGGCCGCGCGCAACTGTTCCAGCAACTGATTGAGACCGGATTCCACGTCGGAGAGTTCCTGATTATATTCAGGGCGCCGCTCAAGCTCGGCATCGATTGCAGCGATTTCGCGCTCCAGCACGCGTTCATTCTCGGTAAGAGCTATGGCACGCTCGCGGGCACGCTGTTCAAAGAGCGTCCACTGCTCGAGGCCAAGAATACTTGCCAGAACACCCTTGCGTTCTCCCGCGGATTTGACGGTGAATTCGTCCGCGCGGCCCTGAGCTATGAAAGCGGAATTCATAAAAGTATCGTAATCGATGCGCAGCAGTTCGTCGATTTTTCTCTGGGTCTGGCGAATGCCGGCTTCGGAGAGACCACGCCAGCTTTCGGTGTCCGCATCGTACATCTGCAAATCCAGCATACTCTGTCCGCGCTTTCCGCTCTTGCGCTGCCGCATCACCTGATAGCACTGCCCGGAAAGTCTAAAAGTGAAAGCGACACGCATCTCACTCTCGCCGAAGTGAATCAATTCATCGTCGCTGCGCTTGCCGTCGCGCGCTCGACCCCACAGCGCCCAGACCATAGATTCCAACAGCGCCGATTTTCCTGCCCCGTTTTCGCCCGTAAGACACGCTACGTGGATGCCACTGAAATCAAGCGGGCCCGGATTCTTGTAAGGCATGAAATTAGTGAGTTCTAATGTAACTGGGATCATCAATTCTCCTGTGCGGAGAATACGAAACGACTATTCTTCGCTGCTCTGAAAGATACCATTAGCCACGGCAAGAAGCGGCTTCACGCGCTCGGAATCGTAGCCTTTGTCCACGAAATAGCACTCCAGTAGCTCGGACAGAGTGAGCGACTCGGCCGCCATTCCGCCGAGGCGTGTACGGGCCTCGTGATCCACCTCGCGCGCTACGGTGTGACTGTACGCGGCCTCCATAGCGCCATAGATTTCCGCATATCGCAATACGGGAGGTTGTTGCGCTTTCAACTGCATGATCAGTCGCACCACTACGCCTTCAATGTCACATTTCTCGATTGCGTGCACAACCGCCGTGGTAGGGTCATCGCTCTCTCGCGCGTCCACGCGAATTGTCAGGAAAGGGCGTGCGTCCACCGGCACAAAGTTCCACTCAGTCTCTTCGCGCGCCAACTCCACCCAGCAGAATCCTTTTATCTCTTTCTCCTCCCCGAAATCGATGCGCTCTAGGCTGCCCGAATAAACCACACTAGGATATGCGTCTGCGTTTACGTCCTGATGTTTGTGGATGTGGCCGAGCGCGACGTAATCCCATACCGGCTCCGCCAGCTCCGATTTGTACACGGCCACATCTCGTCCTAGCATCACGCTGCGCTCAGATCCAAGTTTGGCCTCAGCCACAGAGAAATGCCCACAGAGTACGCGCGGCATTTCGTGTACCGCGGCCTGGCGTGCGAGGTCCTCAACGAGTGTAGAGACAGCCGTGCGCAGCGCCTGATCCAACTCCGCCACCGACTTACCACGATTTTGATCTTGGGTAAGCAACCGGTTGCGCATCGGGTATGGCATCCATGCTAGGAAGAATGGCCCTCGCCGCGTTTCCACCACCTGTCCGGCAGGCTCGCTGCCAACAATCACATGGGGAACATCCAGCACACCGAAGATATCTACGCTTGTGGCTTTCGATGCCATGCCCGGCAAATCATGGTTGCCCACCAGTAACAGTACCGGCATATTTTCGGCCAGACGCTTCAGGCGCAAAGCGAATTCACGTTGCTGTGTAGGGTCCGGGTCACGCGTCTTAAAAGCGTCTCCGGCGAAGATAGCCACATCCGCCTGATTCTCAAGAGCATAATCAACCACCTCATCCATGCGATCGAGAAAATCGCGCACGCGGGAGGATGTGCCCGTGCGCGCGTCGAGACGGCCATAGTTCTCCATGCCGACATGCAAGTCGGCGAAATGGATTAGACGGATAGGGTCAGGCATACGCGGTCATCCGGAATGGCAGCCGGTGTTCGGGGTCATTCTTCGCGATCGCCCTCAAAACCCCACTTTCCAGAAATCAAGTAGAGCGGGCGTTTTTTCACTTCGTTGTATATCCTTCCAAGGTATTCGCCGACAATGCCAAGGCAAATCAATTGTACTCCGCCAAGCAGCAACACACTCACAAGCGTAGTAGCCTGCCCGAAAAACTCGCGGCTGCCCGAAAACCGCAGCGCCACAATGGCCGGGATTCCCACCAATGCCACACCGGCGAAAATGAAACCGAGCGTCATAGCCAGCTGCAGTGGCACTTGGGAAAAACCGGTAATACCATCCGTTGCAAAGCGCAACATACTGCGCAAGGAATATTTGCTGCGCCCGGCAAACCGTTCCTCGCGCACATATTCCACCTCGGCGCGACTAAAACCCACCCACACCGAAAGGCCACGCATGAAGCGATGGTGTTCACGTACCTTCCCAAGCGCATCAACCACTTTGCGATCCATCAGCCGGAAATCACCGCTGTCCTTGGGGATATGTAAATCGGTCATACGGTCAATAAGACGATAGAACAGAGCTGCGGTAGTACGCTTGAACCAAGTCTCTCCCCTCCTGGAGGCTCGCACCGCTAGCACCAGTTCAGCACCGCGCTGCCATTCCCTCACAAGATTGGGGATTACTTCGGGCGGGTCCTGCAAATCCGCGTCAATAACCACCACTGCCGCGCCGCGCGCATAATCCATGCCAGCAGTTATGGCAACCTGATGCCCGAAATTGCGCGAAAAACTGAGCACGCGCACGCTTGCGTCGGTTGCCTCGAGATGACGCATGATCCGTAGCGAGCCGTCGGAGCTGCCGTCATCCACCAGCAGTAGTTCAGCCGCACCGTCTAGACTATCCATAACCACGCGCATACGCCGGTGAAACTCAGACAGCGATTCGGACTCGTTGAAAACCGGCGCTACAATTGAAAACTTTGGGGCGCTCATCACTCAAGTGTTGACTGCGCGCCAACCGAGGCAAATGGAAGCCGAAACATCACTCTTAGCCACCTCCTCGACCAACATTTCATCCAGACGCTGCTCACTCAGATATTTGTTGCGCGCAAGGACTTTATGCGCATCACTTTCGCGCAGCAGGTAACTGGAGTGAGCGATGTAAGTTGCAATTTGGCCCAGTTTATGGGTTTTATAACCACCACCTGCCTGCCACCATCCCAGCCTCCACGCAAGATATTGCGGGCATACCACGCGCCCGGTTAGGCCCACAATTTGTAGGAATGCTCTGACCGACAAGCCGAAGCTTCATCTTCTAGCACAGTTGTAAGCCCATATCGACACAAATAGTGTCGCCATCGACCATCCGCGTGACATTGGCACCATAAGGGTACATGGCAGTCTAGTATAACCGAAAAATGCGCCTCCTACAGAACGGCATAACATTGATCTAGGCCTTATTTTGCTCTAACGTTCCTCCAATGTGAACCACATAACATAAGGTATCTGCACCGTTTTCCCGGTGCGGCAAACTAATGAATTGCTGGAGGCATGAAAATGTCCAAAATAATCGGAATTGACCTAGGAACTACCAACTCAGTAGTGGCCGTGATGGAGGGTGGCGATCCTACAGTTATCAACACCAGCGAGGGCAACCGCACTTTGCCCTCAGTCGTCGCGTTCAACAAGAGCGGAGAGCGTCTGGTTGGCCATACCGCGAAGCGTCAGGCGGTGACTAATCCCCAGAACACAATCTATTCAATAAAGCGGTTCATGGGACGCCGGGCTGACGAGGTGACCACAGAGAGCGGCATGGTACCGTACGAAGTGGTGGCGGGCCCCAAAGATGACGCGCGCGTTAAGATACCGCAAACCGACAAGACCTATACTCCGCAGGAAATATCGGCAATGATACTAGGTAAGCTCAAATCGGACGCTGAAGCCTACCTCGGTACGCCAGTTACCAAGGCGGTTATCACCGTACCGGCATATTTCAGCGACAGCCAAAGGCAGGCTACCAAAGACGCCGGCAAAATAGCGGGTCTGGAGGTAATGCGCATCATCAACGAACCTACCGCCGCGGCGCTGGCTTACGGGCTGGAATCACATGCCAACGAGAGAATTCTTGTCTTCGACCTAGGCGGTGGCACCTTCGATGTATCCATTCTGGAAGTAGGTGAAGGCGTGGTGGAGGTGGAAGCAACCCACGGCGACACCCATCTGGGCGGCGACGATTGGGATCAGGCAATTGTCAACTGGGCCGCAGATGAATTCAAGAAAGATCAGGGTATCGATTTGCGCAACGACCGCCAGGCGTTGCAGCGTCTGCGCGAAGGCGCAGAGAAGGCCAAGATGGAGTTGAGTTCCGTGACGCAGACCGAGTTGAACCTGCCGTTTATCACCGCCGATGCTGATGGCCCCAAACACCTACAGCTAAATTTGAGCCGCAGCACGTTCGAGCAACTGACGCAGGATCTCGTAGAGCGCATCCGTGGGCCTTTCGAAAACGCGCTCAAAGATGCCGGGGTCGCCTCCGGCGAAATCGATCAAGTAGTGCTGGTGGGTGGCTCCACGCGCATGCCCATGGTGCAAGATTTGGTCGAGAAGCTCGCTGGTAAATCGCCGCACAAGGGTGTGAACCCAGACGAGGTGGTTGCGATCGGGGCAGCCATTCAGGGAGGAGTGCTCGCTGGAGAGGTAAAAGATGTGCTCCTGCTGGATGTAACCCCGCTGACGCTGGGACTTGAGACACTAGGCGAGGTTATGACCCCGCTGATAGAGCGCAACACCACCGTACCGGTGAAAAAGGCCGAGGTTTACTCTACCGCTGCAGACAACCAGACGGCCGTCGACATCCACGTGCTTCAGGGTGAACGCACTATGGCATCCGACAATATGAGTCTCGGACGCTTCCGTCTGGAAGGCATCCCGCCCGCACCGCGCGGCATGCCGCAGATTGAAGTCACTTTCGATATTGACGCAAACGGAATTCTTAACGTGGCCGCGGAAGACAAAGCCACCGGCACACAGCAACAGATAACCATTACTGCCAGCACCAATCTGGAACAATCCGAAGTCGAAAATATGGTCAACGACGCCCTACAGAACGAGGCCGAAGACCGAAAACGGAAAGAGCTAGCGGAGGCGCGTAACGAGGCCGACAGTATTACCCACGGCGCCGAGAGAGTACTGACCGAACTGGGAGAGAACCTGGGTGAGGACGACCGTGCAGCAATCGAGAAGCAGGTAAACGATCTGCGCGAGGCAGCGCAGGGTGAGGATACCAATCACGTGCGTGAGCTCACGCAGGCGCTGCAGCAAGCGACGCATGCGCTTAACCAGCAAGCAGCTGCGGAAACCCAGCAGGAAAAAGACCCTTCCAACAATGGAAACGACGCGTCGGAGAGTACATCCACGGACGACGAAGACGTTGTGGAAGGCGAATTCACTGAGGCCTGAGCACCGCCCCCCGGGGTCACATCCAGAGAAAGTATCCACAACGGCCCGTACCACACGTTGAGTCGATGGCATTAACGCTGACCCGCTCCAGAAAGAGATTTTGGATTCAGACCAGCTGGTTGTATAATCATGCATACGGCATGCAATCAATCGGGCTAGCGCGTGGAGAAACCCTGGCATGAAAGCCGACTATATATGGTTGAACGGCGATCTGGTGCCATTCGAACAGGCGAACGTGCCCTTTCTCAGCCCCACAGTGCACTACGGTCTGGGCGCATTCGAGGGAATCCGCTGTTATGAAACCCCCGGCGGAGCGGCCGTCTTCCGCCTGACCGAACATCTACAACGCCTGCTTAATTCCGTGCTAATTTTAGGGATCCGAGACTTCATATATACGCTGCAGGATCTGCGCGAGGCAACTCTTGAAACCATACGAGCCAACGGATTCAAGAGTTGCTACATCCGCCCGCTGATTTATCTGGATGGACCGCTGGGACTGAACCTAGACGAGGCCGAACCCAGAATCGGAATTGCCACTTGGGAATGGGGCGCTTATCTGGGGGAGAAAGCGCTAGAGAGCGGCGTAGATATGATGGTCTCATCTTTCACCCGTCACCACATCAACGTCAGCATGACCAAAGCAAAAATTTCCGGCAATTATGTCAACTCGGTGCTTGCAAAAACCCTGGCGTTGCGCTCAGGCTATGACGAGGCCATTCTGCTCGACCCACAGGGATACGTTTCAGAATGCTCGGGAGAGAACCTCTTCATCGTCCGCGCTGCCAAAGTTTTCACACCACCCCAAGCCACCATACTGGACGGCATCACGCGGGATTCGGTGATCACTCTCGCACGTGACACAGGCTATATTGTCACCGAGGAGCCTGTTTCACGTGATCAGCTCTACATCGCGGACGAGCTCTTCGTATGCGGCACCGCAGCCGAAGTCACACCTGTGCGAGCCGTGGACCACCGCACCATCGGAATTGGACAGCGCGGGCCGGTCACCCAAGCGTTGCAGCAGGAGTTCTTCAAAACGGTCAATGGCCAAGGAAACCGCTCGTCCGAATGGCTAGAATACGTTTACGAGTGATTCCGGTATCCGCACGTGATGCCTGACGAGGAACGCCCGAACAATACCCCTGGATGGAGCCGTCACGCTGTCGGTCTGGGAATGCTCGGCATTTCACTCTTAGCCGGTCTGATGCTGTTCGCCTTCATCGCCCAAGTTGTACCGAAACTTCCATCCGAGATTGCACTTCACTTCACTCACGAGGGAATCGCCGACCAAAGGGGCCCTCCGCAAAACCTGTTCTACCTGCCACTTCTGGGAGCATTGATATGGCTACTGAACACCCTCACAGGTCTTGGACTAGCACATAAGAGCAACTTGCGTGTGGGAGCTCACCTGCTGTGGGCGAACACGTTAGCCGTACAGGTGATCCTGTGGGTTGCGGCTTTGCGGCTCGTAGGCACAATCTGAAGCAATCCGTGGCGCCGCCGCCAGGTAAACTTCCCCATAGAGAACATGGTCTGAAGCCTGATCAATTGTCTG